>Ga0210377_10002477_pt1 | contig 16153 bp, 16 predicted proteins | sample PLM4_65_b1redo_FD_155480 | JGI IMG/M metagenome (GOLD analysis project Ga0210377, IMG submission 155480) | Groundwater sediment microbial communities from an aquifer in East River, Colorado, USA - PLM4_65_b1 redo | ecosystem: Environmental > Terrestrial > Soil > Riparian zone | place: USA: East... | reverse complement strand
CTTCACCGTCTTTCCGCGGAGCTTATCGAAAAAGAGAACCTTTCCGGTGATGAGGTTGATCGTATCATTGCCGGGGCTGCCCGGGCGGAGCCGCCTGCCGCGGCATCCGTAGCTGAAACGCCAACCTGATGACATGCTCTGTCCGGTTACTGGTGGTAAAATCTCCTTACGAGGCTGAACAGGCACTGGCGGAGATACATACCGACCCGTTCAATATCCGCAACATGGCGCCCAAGATGGTGCATCGTCTGCTCCTGCTGGAAGGGGTGAACGCAAGGGAAGGCGGACTTCTGAAACAGGAGATGCTTTCCCTGGGCGGGGACGCGGCGCTTTCCGGGAGCGCGTCCGATGGAGAGATCCCCGGTGTCGTCATCCTCATGGGAACGGAAAGACAGCTGCGCAGATTGTGCGGAAGGCTCATGGAGCACCCTTTCGGTCTCCCTTCCATGGCCGCTGAAATCAAGCGTATCCTCGACATCGACGCGACCCCCCCGGTCAGATGGGAGATCGGCAAAAGGGTGATTGATCTCTCCCGGCGGCCTTGCATCATGGGGGTTCTCAATATCACCCCGGATTCATTTTCCGACGGAAACAGGTATTTCACCGCTGAAAAAGCCGTTGAGCGCGCTATTGAGATGGAAGAGCAGGGGGCCGACATCGTCGACATTGGCGGTGAAAGCACCCGGCCGTTTGCGCAGCCGGTTGACGAAGAAGAGGAAATCAGGCGGGTAATCCCGGTCATCGAGAAGCTTGCCGTCAAACTGAAAATTCCCGTATCCATAGATACATACAAATCGACTGTTGCAGAAAAGGCGCTTGAGGCGGGAGCCGAGATAGTCAACGACATCAGCGCACTCACGTTCGATGAGCGGATGGTCGAGGTCATCGCGGCAACCGGGGCCGGCCTGGTGCTCATGCACACCAGGGCGCGCCCTTCGGTCATGCAGAGAGAAACGGAATACACATCCATAATTTCCGAGATATTCCGGGAATTATGTAAATCCGTGTCCAGGGCCGAATCAGCGGCAATCTCAAGGGAACGAATCGTTATCGATCCGGGAGTAGGCTTCGGCAAAAGCGTCGCCGGGAACCTGGAGATACTTCGCCGGCTCGCCGAATTCAAATCCATTGGATCTCCCATTCTTGTGGGAACTTCGCGCAAATCTTTCATAGGCCATGTTCTGGGCCGGGACACAGGAGAGCGGATTTTCGGCACGGCCGCATCCATGGCCATAGCACTTGCCAACGGCGCTTCCATTTTTCGGGTCCACGATGTGGAAGAGATGCGTGATGTACTGGATATGTCAATGGCGTTGTGCAGGCCAGAGACGCTATGAACTCGACCGGAACGGACTTAACCCGGAATTTTCCCGCGGTAATTGCGCGCCATGGTGAAACCGATGACGGATTTCCCTTCAAGCTACGGATGGCTGCTCGATCTGCTGGATATCGGGCTGGTGGCATTCGTTATTTACCGGATCATCCTGCTGCTCAAGGGAACGCTTGCGCACCGCATTATCATCGGACTGGCGATTCTGCTCATCTGCAATCTCCTGTCCCGGTTCGTCGGACTTCAAACCTTCAACCTGATTCTCAGCAATTTTCTTGGTTCCGTAATAATCGTCCTTGCCATCATCTTCCAGCATGATATCCGCAGGGCGTTCTTCGCTTTCAGCCGCAACCGTCCTGAAGAAGAGGCCAGGGATGATGTCAACAGCGTCATCGAGGAACTGGCAAGCGCCGCGGAGTCTCTCGCAAACAAGAAAATCGGCGCGTTGCTGGTTATAGAACAGTCCATGGCGATCAATCATTTCCTTGTAGTCGGCACTGAGATCGATGCAAAGGTGGCCAGTGAACTCATCACCTCAATTTTTCTCCCCTATTCGCCGATCCATGACGGGGCGGTAATTGTCCAGAGGGGCAAACTGACAAAGGCCGGTTGTTTCCTTCCCCTTACCCAGAATCCGGAAATCAGCAAGAGCATGGGCACACGCCACAGGGCGGCCATTGGCCTTACGGAATTGGTCGATGCAGTGGTGATTGTGGTCTCCGAGGAGACCGGCAGGATTTCAATTGCGGTGGGGGGACTGATCAAGCGCGTTCTCGATCCGAACGACCTGCGTATTGCCCTGAAACGGCTTCTGGACCCCCGGTGGATGCGATGAAACTTCGGCAAATGGTAACTCACAACCTCGGGCTGAAGGTGCTGTCGCTCATTATGGCGGTGGTAATCTGGTTTTTCGTGGACTTCGGTAAGGAGACGGAAATCTCCATGGAGGTTCCGGTCCGCTTCGAAAATATTCCTACCGGGCTTGTTATTGCAGGCGGGCCACCATCCCCGATAAATATCCGGCTGAAGGGGCAGAAAATTGTGCTGATGAAGCTCCGCGCGGTCCGGCCCGTTGCTCACCTGGACCTGAAGGGCGCCGCTGAAGGGACGACCGGTTTCCCGAACATGGAGCGCATGATAAAACTCCCTGAAGAAGTGCGGGTCACTCGGGTCACCCCCGCAGCGTTAGAAGTCAGATTGGCAAAAATTGGAACACCCGAAACCAGGGGAAAATAAAATAATGAAAAGGAGAAACGGCGAAAAAAGGTGAAGGGAATTTCCTCTCTCTTTCTCCCTTTCTCCGGTTCCCCGATTCCTCAATAGGGAGAATAGAAATGAAAAAACTATTCGGCACTGACGGCGTCCGCGGGGTGGCAAATGTCTATCCCATGACCACAGAAATGGCCATGCAGATCGGCAGGGCGGCCGCCTATATATTCAAGGACGGTCATAGAAGACACCGGATCGTCATCGGCAAGGATACCCGCCTGTCATGCTATATGATCGAAAACGCCTTGTCTGCCGGCATCTGTTCCATGGGTGTCGATGTTCTCCTCGTGGGTCCTCTCCCTACCCCCGGCATTGCCAATATCACTTCGTCCATGCGGGCCGACGCGGGTGTCGTCATTTCCGCCTCCCATAATCCCTTCCAGGATAACGGCATCAAATTTTTTTCCCGTGACGGCTTTAAGCTTCCCGACGAGATGGAGCTCAGGATCGAGGAGCTGATCTTCTCTAAAAAGATCGACTCCCTCCGCCCCACTGCCTCCGAGGTTGGCAAGGCGTACCGGATTGACGATGCAATCGGCCGTTATGTGGTATTCCTGAAGAGCACATTTCCGAAGGATCTGGACCTGACAGGCTTGAAGATTGTCCTCGATTGCGCCAATGGGGCGGCCTACAAGGTGGCGCCTGCGGTGCTGGAGGAACTGGGGGCGAACGTTATCACCATCGGCGTGAACCCGAACGGCACCAACATCAACGCCGGCTGTGGTTCCCTCCATCCCGAGGTGATCAGCGCGGCGGTCAGGGAACACCGCGCCGACTTGGGAATCGCCCTGGATGGCGATGCGGACCGGGTCATCTTTGTGGACGAATCCGGCAATGAAGTGGATGGCGACCGTATCATGGCTATCTGCGCCATTGACCTCCTGAAACAGAAAAAGCTGCGCAAGAACACAGTTGTTGCCACGGTAATGAGCAACTTGGGACTGGACATCGCCGTGAAGAAGGCTGGCGGCAAAGTGATCAAGACCGTGGTCGGAGACCGTTATGTCGTTGAGGAGATGCGCAAGGGGGGTTACAATCTCGGGGGGGAACAGTCGGGGCATATGATCTTTCTCGACCACAACACCACGGGAGACGGCACATTGACGGCACTGCAGGTGCTGGCGATCATGCGCAGGCAGGACAAAAGCCTCGCCGAACTGGCGAAGGTGATGATTCCGCTGCCGCAGGTGCTGCTGAATGTGAAGGTTGCGGAAAAGCGGGACATCATGACCATCCCCGAAATTGCCGGACTGGTGCGGGACATTGAAGAGAAGGTGCAAGACGAAGGGCGCATCCTGATCCGTTATTCCGGGACTGAACCGCTTCTTCGCATAATGATCGAAGGTCGGGACAAGGATCAGATTACCTGCTGGGCTAGTGAGATTGCAGACAATGTGGAAAAGAATATCGGGGAGAAATGATCATGGCCAGACTTGGAGTAAATATCGACCATGTGGCGACCATCCGCCAGGCCAGGGGAGGAGCCGAACCCGATCCCGTTGCGGCAGCGGCCATAGCCGAACTTGCCGGCGCGGACGGCATCACCATCCACCTGCGCGAAGACCGCAGGCATATCCAGGACCGTGACCTTAAGCTCCTTCGCGAAACCGTCAAGACCAGACTCAACCTGGAGATGGCCGCCACCCGCGAGATGATCGACATCGCCCTTTCGGTGAAACCCGACATCTGCACGCTGGTGCCGGAAAAACGCCAGGAGCTAACCACAGAGGGGGGGCTGGATGTGCGCATCAATATGCAGAACATCGCTGAAGCGGTGGAACGCCTGCATGAAGGGGAGCTGTCGGTAAGCCTTTTCATAGATCCCGATCCCGACCAGATCAAGGCAGCTGATAAAGTGGGGGCTGATTACATCGAGATCCACACCGGCGCCTTTGCCGGGGCAAGGGATTGGAAGAGACAGGAGCAGGAGCTGATCAAGATCGAGAACGCAGTCAAACTGGCAGCCAAGCTCGGACTTGGCGTGAATGCAGGTCATGGCCTCAATTACATCAATATCAAAAAAATCGCCGCGATAGGCGGCATCGGTGAATACAACATAGGCCATTCCATCATCTCCCGGGCGGTACTGGTCGGGCTCGACAGGGCGGTGCGGGAGATGGTGGACCTCATCAAGTATGCGTAGATGCAGGTTGATAGGCTGAAGGCTGAAGGTTTAAAACTTAAAACGGTTTTTCCTTCAGCCTGCCTCCTCCGCCAAAGCAGCCCAGGCTGCGGCGGCCGGGTCAGCCTGAACACCTTTCAAGGAAAGTTATGATTTTCGGCACAGGCATCGATATCGTTGACATCTCCCGTTTCGAAAAATTCGTGCGGGAAAACAACGAGCCCCTGTTCAGGCGGGTTTTTACTCCCCAGGAACAGGCCTACTGCGCTTCCAAGAAGCGGATCGCCCAGCATTACGCCCTTCGCTTCGCCGCCAAGGAGGCCTTCCTGAAGGCTCTGGGCACGGGGCTCAGGGACGGGCTTTCGTGGCGCGAAATGGAAGTGGTTAACGACCCATGGGGAAAGCCGGAGCTGAAGCTTTGTGGCAGGGCGGAGGAGTTGTTCAGACAAAAAGGGCTGGCCAACGCATTTCTCTCCCTATCCCATGACGGAAATTACGCCATTGCTTCGGTGATACTGGAGGGTGAATGAAGGTAGTTACCGGCGAAACCATGCAGTGTCTGGATCGACGGGCTATCGAGGAGTTCGGCATCCCCGGCTTGAATCTTATGGAAAACGCCGGGAGGGGGTGCGCAGAAGCGATTAGTGCCCGGTTTGGAGGAGAACCGGGCCCTCGGGCAGTGATCGTATCCGGAAAAGGGAACAATGGCGGAGACGGGTTTGTAATCGCCCGACTACTCAGAGAGTGCGGCTGGCAGGTGGAGATTTTTGTCCTTGCCCGGAGGGAGGAGATCAAGGGGGATGCCCGGACGAATCTTGACCGACTTTCAGAGATGCCGATTACCTTCTGCACTGAAGAGGGAAGCCTGGAGTGTTGCGGTCCCGCGCTAAGGGAAGCGACGGTGATCGTGGATGCGCTTCTGGGGACCGGGCTGAAGAGCGCTGTTGCCGGTCTTTATGCCGGAATGATCGGGATGATAAATAATACCGGCAAACCGGTTGTCGCCGTGGACATACCTTCCGGGATCGACGCAGCAAGCGGCAGGATGCTAGGTTGCGCGGTAAAGGCCAATATGACGGTCACTTTTGCCTTGGCCAAATGCGGCCATATCCTCTATCCGGGAGTGGAATATACAGGGCTGCTGCGAATCGTCGATATCGGCATCCCTACGGAAATAACGGCATCCACCGAGGGGGATGAGTTTCTCGATGTGGCAGCGGTAAGACCTCTACTTAAGAGTCGGAGCCGGAGCGCACACAAGGGGAGTTGCGGACACTGCCTGATTGTCGCCGGCTCCACCGGCAAGAGCGGAGCTGCCGCCATGTCGGCCAACAGCGCCGTGAGGGCCGGGGCCGGGCTGGTTACCCTGGCTGCCCCGGCGAGCCTCAATGCCGTACTGGAGGTGAAGACCACCGAGGCGATGACCCTCCCCCTCCCTGACGAAGGGTCCGGTTACCTGGGAAATGGAGCCCGTGAATCGATCATGGAGGCCCTGACCGGCAAAACAGTAGTGGCCCTGGGACCGGGCACTACGCGACGCCCCGAAACGGCGCTACTCATCCGGGAACTTGCGACTTCGATAGAATTGCCTCTAGTGATCGACGCCGATGGGCTGAATGCGATTGCTGAAGATCCCGGCATACTGCTCATGAAAAAATCTGATATAGTTATTCTGACCCCCCATCCGGGAGAAATGGGTCGTCTTGCCGGGCTTTCAACCGCTCAGGTGGAACTGGACAGGCTCGGGGTCGCCAGGGCATTTGCCGTAAAATACGGGGTATATCTTATTCTGAAAGGGGCGCGGACCATTATCGCCACTCCTGACGGCTCCGTCGCCATCAACGGCAGCGGCAATCCGGGAATGGCTTCCGGTGGCATGGGGGACGTGCTGACCGGGGCTCTGGCGGCTTTTATAGCCCAGGGGTACGACCCTTTTACTGCATGCAAACTGGGGGTGTTCATCCATGGCCATGCCGCGGACATTGTGGCGGCGGAAAAGGGAGAAATCGGCATCTCCGCGGTGGATGTGCAGGAAAGTCTCCCCTATGCGATAAAGGATATTATGGATTTATCGCTGGCCGCTTGTCGTTAGTCGCTTGTTGATAATTGGTACAACATGTCGAATTCGGAAACTTATGACGATAACTCAAAACAAGTTTGATCGGAGAAAAATATGCTTACTGCCGGCGATGTGATGACAAAGGAAGTCATAACCGTTAAGAAAGAAACCACCATTCGGGAACTCGCAGAGCTTTTTGCCCGCCATCGGATCAGCAGCGCTCCGGTAGTGGACAACAGCGGCGCGATGATCGGGATTGTCACCGAGACCGACCTTGTCGAACAGGACAAAAACCTCCATATCCCCACGGTAATCTCCCTCTTCGACTGGGTCATCTACCTGGAGAGCGACAAGAAATTCGAGAAGGAGCTGAAAAAAATGACCGGCCAGACTGTTGGCGACATCTTCACCGAGGAGGTCGTTCAAGTATCTTCAACCACGCCGGTCAGCGATCTGGCCGACCTGATCAGTTCCAGGAAAATCAATTCAATACCGGTGGTGGACGGGAACAGGCTGGTAGGCATTGTCTCCCGCATCGACCTGATCCGGACCATGATCAGGCAGGGATGAATTGCAGTCGATCATAACAAGAAACGCGGACGAAACCGCAACATTGGGAATGAGACTGGGTCGTCTCTTGAAGTCGGGTGATTTTATTGCCCTTATTGGAGAACTGGGTTCGGGGAAGACCCGTTTTGTCCAAGGGGTGGCAGCGGGCCTTAATGTTGAGCCCGGCAGGCCGGTGACTAGCCCCACCTACTCCCTTCTCCATATCCACAGCGGCAGGCTCCCCCTTTATCATTTCGATCTCTACCGTCTCAGCGGAGACGAAGATGTGGAACAGCTCGGCTTTGCGGAATATTTTTATGGTGACGGGGTATCTATCGTTGAGTGGGCCGACAGGTTGCACATGGAGATGCCCGCGGAACGTCTCACCATAACCTTTTCACATCTCGGAGAAGACGAGCGACGGATCGATTTTGCGCCGCTCGGCAATAGTTATGAAGATTTGATTATAAAGCTTTCCCCATGATAATAAAATGTTTTGACCATGGGATTGATACTTTGTTATAAAAAACTGCTTATCCTGAAGACCGATCTTAATTTATCAGTCCTGCGCGGATGTCGTGCAAAGGAGGATTTTCCAGATGGCTCTCGTGGTCCAAAAGTACGGCGGCACTTCTATGGGATCGATTGAACGGATCCGCAACGTCGCCAAAAGGGTGGCCAAGACCTATGACGCCGGCAACGACATGGTTGTCGTTGTTTCGGCCATGTCCGGGGAAACGAACAAGCTCGTGGCGCTTGCCAACGAGATGTGCGAATTTCCGGACAACCGTGAATACGACGTCCTTGTCGCTTCAGGCGAACAGGTGTCGATCGCCCTTCTTGCCATGTGCCTCAAGTCGATGGGGTACAAGGCAAGGTCCTATCATGGCTGGCAGGTGCCGATAGTAACGGACAGCGCCTTTAGCAAGGCAAGGATCGCGGAGATAAGCGACAGTAAGATGCGGGACGACCTGAATCAGGGATCGATACTCGTCGTCGCCGGTTTTCAGGGGATGGACGGGGAAGGGAATATCACGACCCTGGGCCGAGGCGGCTCGGACACCTCGGCGGTCGCGCTTGCCGCGGCCCTCAAGGCCGATGTTTGCGAGATTTATACCGACGTTGACGGGGTCTACACTACCGATCCGAATGTCTGCTCCGACGCCCGGAAGATCGACAAGATATCGTATGAGGAGATGCTCGAACTGGCCAGCCTCGGTGCAAAGGTATTGCAGATCCGCTCCGTGGAATTCGCCAAGAAGTTCAACGTGGACATACATGTCCGCTCCAGTTTCAATGACAATCCGGGGACCATGGTCACCAAGGAGGATAAGGAAATGGAATCAGTGCTCGTTTCAGGTATAGCATACGACAAGAATGAAGCCAAGATAGCCGTCATGCACGTGCCGGACAAGCCCGGCATCGCCGCGAAAATCCTCTCGGCCCTGTCCGACGCCAATATCTCGGTGGATATGATCGTACAGAACGTCAGCGAGGCGGGCCTCACCGACTTTACCTTTACCGTAACCAAGGCGGACTTCAAGAAGGCTCTGGCCTTGACCCGCGAGACCGCCAAAGCGATAGACGCAAGGGATGTCACGGCGGACGAGAACATCTCCAAGGTCTCCATCGTCGGGGTCGGGATGCGGAGCCATGCCGGGGTTGCCACCAAGATGTTCGAGACCCTGGCGAGGGAGGGGATCAATATCCAGATGATCTCCACCTCCGAAATCAAGGTATCCGTAGTCATCGATTCCAAGTATACCGAATTGGCTGTCAGGGTGCTCCACGACGAGTTCAGCATGTCGGGAAAAGACGTGATCGCGGAGTAGCTCTTTCCGTTTGTAAAACGACGAGCGGGTTGATGCCTTCAAGGCGTCAACCCGTTTTTTTCTTCACACGGAGAAATCAGGCTTTCAACCACCAGTGCCGATTGGCGTTATGCGGATTTGACTTCAATCGAGCAATGCCACATGTCAGGGGGCGCCACAGTTCTTCCTCTCCTGATCAACTCCCGACAATTTCGTTCAGACCCTCTATAATCTGGTCAATTATCTCAGGCTCAAGCCGACAAACCCGCTCCCCGATACGCTCTATGGCAAGAGTGCGAATCTGGCTGATTTTGACCCATGATTTCTTTGGGAGTTCGGAGTTTGCAAGCTCGAAGGTCAGGGGGAAACCGGCGCGCTGAGGTTGGCTGGTAAGCGCCAGGGCAATGACTGTTCCGGATCTCTGATTGAATATATCGTGACTGATGACCAGCACCGGACGAACTCCCGCCTGTTCCGAACCGCGCACCGGATTCAGGTCGGCCCAATATATTTCACCTCTCAGTATTGCGGCCATGTGTCACTTTCGAGCCCCATTCCTTCTTCAGCAAGGGCGCGTTCTTCCTCTACATCCAGTTTGCCCAGTTCAGCGGCAAGGCGGGTTCTACGAAAGCGCTGGAGCTTTTCTTCGACCGCAGTCTGTATTGCCCGGCTGCGATTGGGAAACAGGCGACTTTTAACCAAAGAGTCCACCTCCGCCAAAAGCGTTTCATCCATCGTTATTGCAATCTTTGTCTGTCCCATATTCCACCTCTGGTATGATAAATTATCATACCATCTGGCTACCGAAAAGCAAATAGTTTAGTTCAACTCCACACAGCATTTGAGACGAACCTTGACATCGATGTTCCTCTGAATCCAGCTGTCCTTGATATCCCTCTCATAAGGGCGGCGTAGTATCCTCAATCAAAATCCTTAACCCATTATATCGAGAAGATCCTTCGCCATCCTGTCCGAGACCTGAAGGGCCTTGAGGTTGGCCCCGTAGCCGTTTGCGGTTTCCAGCATATCAACGGCTTCTTTGGATAAATCCACGCTGTCGGGGCACTGTGTCACCACTGCGTCGACGCCCCCTTCCCTGTTCTCCTTCATGACAGTATTTGATGCCTTGAAACCGGGTGAGTTGAGGTTGGCGATGTTGTTGGCCGTTACGGCCTGCCTCACTCCATAGGCGGCCAGAGCGCCTGTCGCTATTCCTGAAATGTCTGCCATATAGACTTCCCCCCTTTCGAATATACTTATCGGCATTTTTGAGGGGAACTTAAGGACAAATCACAAAAAATAAATGCACCCCCCTGAACTTCTTTCCGATAATAACCCCAATAAATTGCATTGACACCGTTTTTAAGTGGTGGTAAATTCCGCACACACAACGAGTAGAATCCGTTAATCAGCAATGTTGCAATTATTAGCCAAATCCCGGGTGACCGGGAGACGGAAAGCCAACGGGACTGAATGTTCTGAAATTAAATTACCGGCGATTTTTTCCGCCGGACCCCAAAAACCCCAATATCAATGAACCGCAGTCGGCCGGGTTGCCGGAGAAGTCCACCGAAATGGACGCTCCACGCAGCCCGGCCGTTTGTTTTTTTCAGAAGTTTACTGAAATTACCGTTCAATATAAAAGGAGGGAGTTATGGAGAGAATTTTTGTCGGATTGGCAGTGGTGATATTGTCAGCCGGAACTCTGTTTGCAGCACCAGATGCGATAATATTCCAAGGCGGTGATGTAAGGATAAGTGGTGATGGAAACGGCCTCGTATTCCCGAACGGCTCAATACAAACAACTGCGGAAGTTGCTGGACCACAGGGTTTGGCCGGGTTGAATTCGTTAATAGCGATTCTGGACGAGGGGGCCGGAGTAAATTGCACAAATGGAGGAGTCAAGATCCAAGTGGGGCTTGATCAAAATAGGAACAGTGCATTGGATGCAAACGAGGTTTTGCAGACAAAATATCTCTGCAACGGCAATGCATCAACTTCCCCAGACGCTACCGGTAAATGGGCATTTTATATTAAACGGCCGTTCTCAAATAGTGAGTCGAAGTGGGGATATATGTCTATCACTCAAAGTGCTGGCACGATAAATACAATAGCAGGCACTATCAATACCGGCGGAACAATCAACGGAAATATATCAGGGGCCGCCATTACTTTGAATTATGTTATGCCATGTGGTTCAATACCGCTTCTCGGTACGGTTTGGGGCAACAGTATGAGCGGAACATCGAGTATGGGTAATTGGAGAGCAGAGAAGGTTGCGTCAGTTCCCAGTCCTATTGTTGTAACCAGTAAGACCATAACAATTGATGGAAATGTTACTGATTGGGCAGGTATATCTCCAATTATTACTGATGCTGTCGGAGATTCTAACAGCACAAGTGGAAGTGACATTTCAGCGGTATATGTTGCAAAAGATAATTCAAATCTATATTTCAGGATAGATCTTGTAAACGGCACTCCTGGAAATGGTCTGTATTTTGGGATTACGTATGATGGTGATAATTTCACAAACAACAGTCCGCAGCGCGGAATATTTATCGACATCGGCGCACATAGTGCGTCGGTAGCGGAATGGGCGACCAGTGTTTGCGGCACTTCTCATTCAAACGTAGCAACCGGCGTTTTATCCATCAACGGGAACCTCATGGAGATTTCGGTTCCAAGGTCGGCATTGAATAACTTACCAGCGTCAGGTTTCATTTATGTCTGGGATGATCCTAGCGGCAATCACATTGATAATACTGATAGAGTAGCAGTGACTTTTTGAGGGGGACACAACGAGAAGAACCTGTTAATCAGCGCTTTACAATTATTCGCCAAAACCTGGGTGACCGGGTGACGGAAAGCCAACGGGACTGAATGTTCTGAAATTAAATTGCCGGCGATCTTTTCCGCCGGACCTCAAAAACCACAATATCAATGAACCGCAGTCGGCCGGGTTGCCGGAGAAGTCCACCGAAATGGACGCTCCACGCAGCCCGGCCGTTTGTTTTTTTGGACAGAGTCTGCTGGCCTGATATCTACAATTCTGCATTATTTATTATCATGGAGGGAATTATTATGAGAAACGTTCACGGTTTTTGGAAAGGGCTGTTCTATCTGTTGCCGGTCTTATTGATTATTGCTGGGACAACAGTTTCAGCCTCGGCTTATGATGTGAGCGGCACCATCAGTTACAGCGGCTTAAAAAGCGGTCGCATCCATATTTCCCTGGAGAGGAGCACCGGCCTGGGGACGAGCATTCCGGCTCCGGGGCTATTCACCATCAGGGGAGCGGTGAACAGCACTTTTTCGATAAAGGCCTACATGGAGACCGCCGGCAGCCCTATGCAGCACGCCTCCTCTCCTGTCAGCTATTCAGGCGCTTTTTCAAGAACCGACGTTCCGGATCTGTAACCGGCGTCGGTTTTTTCGTTGTTTTGAGACAGATCGGTCAATAGAGAACAGGGGGTGTTATGAAATCAGCAGAATCCGAAGCGAGGGTGTTGCGCAAATATCATCAAGCGATCACAGCACTGGCCTGCATGCTGCTCATCCTGGCAGCACTCCCCGCGGCGCCCGGGGCGGCTGCGCCGTTCCCTATCGCCACCGGGGGCGCCTCCATAAATTCCGCCTTCGACGGCACCAATTACCTGGTGGGGGTGGAAAACCACCAGACCTCCCCAACCTCCATCGGCGCCCAGCGGATTGACGCGAGCGGCAACAAGGTCGGGGCGCTGATCTCCATAGGGACACCTTACGGCAATGGCACAGTCACCAACGCTGCCTTCGACGGCGCCAACTATCTCCTTATCTGGGAATACGATCCGGGCGGCACCGGCGCCGGCCGTTTTCAGATCTATGGCCAGTTCATCAGCAAGGCAGGAGTCAAGGTCGGCTCCCCCTTTGCCATCAGCACCCCAGGGATCTTTTTTGATGGGAGCAAGACCATGGCCTTCGGCGGCGGCAAGTACCTGGTGACCTACAGCCGGCTGATCAATCCGGACGATAGCTACGACCGCTATATCGCCGGCCGGATCGTCTCCCCCGACGGCACTATGGGAGATGAATTCAGGATCAGCAGCGGCTCTGGCCGGGAAAGCGATGTCGCCTTTGACGGAGCGAACTTCTTTGTGGTCTGGTGCAAAATGGACATTAACGGCTACGGATACGAGATCCGCAGCCGCTTCGTAAGCCCCGCCGGTGTTCCCGGCACGGAGATCTCGGTCAATAACAGCGCTGCCCGCAGCGATAACCCGAAATCGGTCGCCTTCGACGGCACGAATTACATGGTGATCTGGAACGATGAAGTCGGCGGATTGGATTCCGGGGAGTGGGATGTGCTCGGCCAGAGGGTGAGCACTTCCGGCGGGAAGGTCGGCGACGTGATCACCATAAACAGCGAAGCCGGCCGCCAGTTAGGAACCACCGTCGCATTTGACGGCACTTACTATTTGACCACGTGGATGGATATGGCATATCTTAGCGACTGGAATCTTTTCGGCCAGTATATAAACCAGAGCGGGACCCTTGTGGGGAGCAAGGTTACTATCAGCACGGCTGCCGGGAACCAGTTGGGCGGTACAGGCTTTGTCAACGGCAGGTATCTCGCTCTGATTAACAACGGCGTCGTCATGGGCGAACGACACGGCATAACCGCTGTGACAGGGGCTGATGGCCTGTTCATAACCCCTGTATCGGCGCCTGCCGCACCAACCATAACTTCCCTCGGCGCGTCGAGTGGGGCACCCGGCAACCCTGTCATCATTACAGGCGCCAATTATGTCAAAGGCGCGACGACGGTCATATTCAACGGCACTCTCAGCACCGCTGTAACGGTCACCGACTCGGGACACCTGACGGCATACATCCCTTCGGGGGCCACCACCGGCCCGATCCGGGTCACTACCTCCGGCGGCACGGCCACCAGCAGCAGCTTTACCATCACCGGCGCCGGCATCACCTTCAACGGTTTTGTAACGGACCTGTTCAACTCCCCCATTTCAGCGGCGAAGATCGAGATGGTCGGCAATCCCAACTTATGGACCCTATCCGACTCAACCGGTCATTACTCCCTTTCCGGGTTTCCATCTGGAACTACCTTTGTCCTGAAGATCAGCAAGGATGGATATCTCCCTTTTTATTCAGCATATCTTAATTTCACAACCGACGTGCAACTCCCGGATATGGCTTCAACCGTCCTTTGGACACCGGCGCAGGCGGCGGGATGGGGACCCTCCGCGAAAGGGTTCATCGCCGCAAAAATAATGAATGAAAGCTTTTCCGCCATGCTGAGCGGAGCGGTGGTGACCGCCACCGGCGCGAACGGCACATCCTACCCCGTTACTTATTGGGATGGCGGGGCAACTTGGCGCGATACAAGCACTTATTCAAACGGAGTGGCGATTGTCAAAAATGTAACTGATGGCGATACAGTAACTTTACAGGTTACTTCCCATGAGAGCAGTTATGCACAATTGTTACCGATTCACGCAAATGCAGAAAGCGGGGCGCTTCTCTCCGGCAAGGTTATCTCCACAAGGAGCGGGAATATATCGACCTCTCCGACACCCAAGGACTTCGGCAGTGTAATGGTGGGGGGAAGTTCCGATACGCAGATCTTCAACATCTACAATAGCGGTCCTGGTGACCTGACTCTTCTTTCAACATATTGGATAGGTGACCCAACACCATTTTCACCCTCGTTGCCGGTGAGCAATCCATGCTCTTCATGGCCCGGCACCTTACACTCCGGAGAAAGCTGCAACGTGGCCGCCACTTTCATCCCACCTTCTGTCGGTACGCAGAAAGCCACCTTTGTCGTCAACTCCAGCGCTGTCAACACCCCGGTCTACAACAGCCCCTTGAGCGGCACCGGAGTCGCTCCCTACAATCTCACCATCAACATCACTGGGGGCGGCACAGTCAACAACTATTCCACAGACTTCATTGGTCTCCCATTCACCCCCTGTTCGCAACCGAGTTGTTCATACCAGTTTGGCGCAGGAAGCGTATTTGATCTTGAGGCTACTCCGGCCGAATCCCTCAAGGGGTGGTCCGGCTCCGGATCGGCCTCCGCTTGCAGCGGAACCGGCCACTGCCAGTTCACCCTCAATGCTATTACCACCGTTACCGCCCCATTCAATCCCCGGATAAAAATACATGGCAACGGAAGTGAGTACCAGTGGCTGAAGGATGCATATGGGGCGGCAAACGATAATGCGCAGATCGATGCAAGGAACATGACCTTCATCGAAAATTTCTCCTTGAACCGCAGCAACGTCAATATCAGACTGAAAGGGGGTCTGCAATCGGATTTCACAACCATTAACGGTTACAGCTATCTGCAGGGGATCATGACGGTGGTTGCCGGGAGCCTGACGGTGGAGAACCTCTGCATCAAATAGGAAGGCAAAAAACTAATGGGTGCAAAAAAGACCTCCGGGTTTGCAACAATACCGGAGGTCTTTTTCTGGGAAATTCAAACCACTTCGCTAACATATGGAAACATCACCTGATCTCTATATCCGCCACCGTCAGGGAGCCAAGCTGCACGGTGAGCCGCCCGGCGATTGAGGTTCGGCCTGTCTTGCCGGCATATGACTTGTCATTTCCACCATCCAGAACCACCGGGATCGGTCGGCTCAGTATTACATCCTCCTCGAACTGGAACTCCCTCGACTTAATAGTTCCTCCTCCGCCTCCCAGATGGGTGTAAGCTTCACCAATGCTGTCATAGTAGGAAGGGGTTGTCCCCTCTATCCGCGCCGGTTTTACGTAAATGAATGACACGGTGACTGGTCGGTCACCGTCCATGGTCACATTACATCCAGCCGTTCCCGCGCAGGCCGACCATCCGGAGAACATTGAGTTCCCGTCCGGGTAAGCCGTGAGGTTCACTACAGAGTTTAGGGCATAGAGATGGTAGCACACTCCGGGGCAGTCTATCCCCTCAGGATTACTTGAAACCAAGCCACTTCCGGTCCCCGCAATAATCGTATCCAACTTCGGGC
>Ga0210377_10002476_pt1 | contig 16158 bp, 11 predicted proteins | sample PLM4_65_b1redo_FD_155480 | JGI IMG/M metagenome (GOLD analysis project Ga0210377, IMG submission 155480) | Groundwater sediment microbial communities from an aquifer in East River, Colorado, USA - PLM4_65_b1 redo | ecosystem: Environmental > Terrestrial > Soil > Riparian zone | place: USA: East... | reverse complement strand
TAGTTTTCAGAGTCTGGGGCGGACCTTGATCTTCGGTGTCCCCTTCTCCACGACCACGACATATTCAACATTACTGCAATGATATTTGTCCATAATGGCCGGTTTCTGCTTTTCAATGGCAGCCGCGACCATTTCAGGGGTTATGCTGGCGGTTGGGAGGTGGCAGGCCTTGCGCGCATCGATGAACTGCTGAAAGAGCCTCTGCAGCTCGGGGTTTATACTCTTCTTGTGTTCGTGTTCCCTTGCCGGTGCTCCATCGCCTTCTTTTTTCAGATGCATCTCCATCTTGAAACGGTCACGGGAATACTTCCCATCCTCGATGAGACGGTTGATCCTGGTCCAATACTGCTTATAACTGCAAAGCCTGGCGATGAGAGTGTTGTATTTGAACTTCTGCATAGTGTTTATGATCTGATAACCCTGGTATTTCCTTGCCGCCCTTTCCACTTCGACCAGGAGCTGCAACGGCTCGCGTTTTTCCAGGCCGAGGAAATACTGTTCATACTTGATGATAAGTTCCTTAATATTAAACTCGAAGAGAGCTATGTCTTCAGGTATTCCCATCTTCCCACCTTCCCAGGATTATTTTCAAACTATAATAAGTGCTTATTGGGATGTAAAGGGAAATAATCGCGATGTTGCGTTTCCTTTCGAAACATCTCATCTTGCCACCTTCCGATTCATGACATCGGTTGGCGGGGTTAACCGGTGTCGGAGCTGAAAAAATCAATTTTACGGGGGCAATGGTTGAATAAATGTTAATTCCTTGACGAGTCGGTAAGTTATCGTTTATAACTTGGAAAGTTTGATTAATTACTAGATTCAGAGTTTGAGGTTTAAGGGATGGGGGATATAGCAGCGCTTATTCTCGCGGCAGGCATGGGGACACGGATGAAGTCGGGCCTCGTCAAGGTAATGCACCCTCTGGGTGAAAAACCGATGATCGCCTGGCCTGTAATGGCGGCGCGAGCCGCCGGCGCCGAGCGGATCATACTTGTTGTCGGCCATCAGTCGGAAAAGGTCCGGGGGTATTTCACAGAAGAAGGCGGTTTGGACTTTGCAATACAGGAGGAACAGCTCGGGACCGGTCATGCGGTCGGCTGCGCCGCCCGATATTTCAGCGGGTTCAAAGGGAGGATACTTCTCCTCTGTGGTGACGTGCCGCTCATCCGCCACGCCACATTGCAGGCATTGCTCTCCGTTCACGAAGCCGGCCGGGCGAAGTTGACGGTGTTGACCGCCTGCCTGGAAAATCCCCACGGGTATGGTCGGGTAGTCAAGGGGGAGGGGGGGGATGTCATCCGGATTGTGGAAGAGAAGGATGCAACCCGGGAAGAAAAAAGTATTACAGAGATAAATACCGGCATATACTGTATTGAGGCCGAATTCCTCTTCGAAGCCGTTTCAGGATTGAAAAATGACAATGCCCAGGGGGAATACTACCTCACGGACATCGTTAAGCAGGGAGCGGCCCTGGGGAAGAAATGCCGGTCATTCGCGGTGGCTGATACGGAGGAAATCATGGGAGTAAATGATCGTGTTCAACTTGCTGCCGCCGGAAAGGTGTTGCGGAGGCGGATAAATGAAAGCCTGATGCTTTCCGGGGTAACCATCATCGATCCTGACAACGCCTATATCGAAGAAGGGGTCGAAATCGGGGCGGATACGGTGATCCATCCCAATGTGCATATCTCCGGGGCCACCACAATCGGCTCCGGCTGTGTCATTGAGCCTTCCGTCGTCATCAGGGGATGCACTATCGGCAACGGGGTGATCGTCAAGGCGGGGAGCGTCATGACAGAATCGATTCTGCGCGATGGCGTGGCCATCGGCCCCATGGCCCATCTCAGACCTGGGAATGAACTGGGTGAGCATGTCAAGATCGGCAACTTCGTGGAGGTGAAAAAGGTGGTTATGGGAGAGGGCTCCAAGGCCTCGCACCTCACCTACCTGGGCGATTCCACCATCGGCAGCCATGTCAACATCGGATGCGGCACCATAACATGCAACTACGACGGGGTCAGCAAACATCGCACGGTGATTGAGGATAATGTCTTCGTGGGGAGCGATGTGCAATTTGTTGCCCCTGTGACGATCGGCCGCAATTCGCTTATCGCGGCCGGCACTACTGTGACCCGCGACGTCCCGCCTGATTCACTGGCAATTGCCAGGGCGCCGCAGGTGAACAAGGAAGGGTGGAAACTTAAGAAGAGGGATTAGGGGCTGGGGACTAGGGAGTGGGGGATCAGTAAATCATTGATGAACCCCTGACACTTGTACCCTGTACCCTGTTTCCAAAGGAGACAAAATATGTGCGGAATAGTCGGATACACAGGCAACCAGGAAGCGACGCAGATCATTCTCGACGGCTTGAAAAAACTGGAATACCGCGGTTACGATTCAGCCGGGATCTGTACCATTAAAGCGCATAAGGCCGAAATCAGACGCAGCCAGGGAAAGCTGTTCAAGCTTGAGCAGTTGCTTGCGACCAAACCGCTTACGGGGCGGATAGGCATCGGCCACACCCGCTGGGCTACCCATGGCAGGCCTTCAGAGACCAACGCCCATCCGCACCAGGCCGGGGGAGTGATCGTCGTTCATAACGGCATCATAGAAAACTACCTGGAGCTGAAGGAGCGGCTCAAGGGGCAAGGCTGCATTTTCAAAAGCGAGACCGACACCGAGGTCATATCCCACCTGATCGATGAAAAGATGAAGGTGACCGGCAACTTCGAAAAGGGTGTGCGACTCGCACTCCAGGAGCTGCGCGGCGCCTACGCTCTCTGCATCCTCTGCGAGTCGGAGCCCGATTCTCTCATAGCGGCCAAGAATGGCTCACCCCTGGTTGTGGGGCTCGGGGAAGGTGAATTCTTCGTCGCCTCCGACATTCCCCCTCTCCTTGCCCATACACGCAACATGGTCTTTATGGAAGACGGCGAAATGGCTGTATTCCGCAACGGCAAATCCTCCTTTTCCACCATTGTCGGCGAACCGCTAGAGAAAACGCCCCGCCATATAGACTGGTCGCCGATGATGGCCGAAAAGGGTGGCTACAGGCATTTCATGCTCAAGGAGATATTCGAGCAGCCGCGCGCCATCCAGGACACACTGGCCGGTCGGCTCATAGAGGAAGAAGGTGACGTTTTCCTGGAGGACCTGAAGCTTACTGATGACCAACTGTCACAGGTGAGGAGGATATACCTCATCGCCTGCGGCACCTCCTGGCATGCTGCCCTGGTGGGAAAATTCTACATCGAGGGTCACTGCCGGATACCGGTCGAGGTTGACATCGCCTCCGAGTTCCGCTATCGCAACCCGGTGGTTGACGACAAGACCCTGATGATCCTCATCTCCCAGTCCGGGGAGACCGCCGACACCCTGGCGGCCCTGCGGGAAGGGAAGTCGCGCGGCGCGAAAAACGTTGCCATCTGCAACGTGGTCGATTCCTCCATCGCCCGCGAGTCCAACGGGGTCATCTACACCCATGCCGGTCCGGAGATCGGGGTTGCCTCTACAAAGGCTTTCGTCACCCAGTTGGTAGCCCTCTATCTCTTCACCATAAGGCTGGGACGCGCCATCGGCGCCATTGACAAAAAAGCCGGGCAGAAGATGATCGCTTCACTGGTGCGGATTCCTGCCCTTCTCGAACAGACACTGGAACTGGATCCACAGGTGGAGAAAGTCGCACGAAAGTATATGAATGCAAGGGATTTCCTCTACCTGGGGCGGGGCATCAACTACCCCATCGCTCTCGAAGGTGCTCTCAAGCTGAAGGAGATATCCTACATCCACGCCGAGGGGTATCCGGCAGGGGAGATGAAACACGGCCCCATCGCCCTCATCGACGAAAACATGCCGGTGGTTGTCCTTGCTCCGAAAAATGCCACCTACGAAAAGGTGGTATCAAACATGGAAGAGGTCATTGCCCGCGAGGGGAGGGTGATCGCAGTCGTCACCCGTGGCGAAGAGTCGTTGAAGGCAAGGGCTGAGGTCACCCTGGAGATACCCGAGGATAGCGACGATATGCTCCCGATTCTCCTCTCCGTGCCGATGCAGCTCCTTGCCTACCACGTGGCGGTGCTCAAGGGAACCGATGTGGACCAGCCGCGCAACCTGGCAAAAAGCGTTACCGTTGAATAGATAGATGCCGCTGGCAGCAGGTTAAAGCCGCGCAATCAGTGCGCGGCTTTAACATTGCGGCCAACGTGCGGAGCGGAAGACCTTTTGTCTCCCCGAATTGCCCTTGCCAGGCCCGACGTACTTCCCCTTTCTTTCAGCAACAGCCTGGGAACCCAGCCGTGCTTTTCATAATCCGAATATATAATTAATTTCAATTAATTGACATGGCCTAAATATTTATGTTATGGTGAAGCGCAGTAAGACAGCCCATATCCATATGTTAATGATTTGATCGGACGCAACATCGTTGGCTCGCTGAAAGCACCCCTTTATATACTTTGAATGAAATGCAGTTATGAATCTCCGTTGCTTTCTCTCCGTTGTCCAGTCCTCATTTAGTTTCGGTCCTTGACCTCACCCTTTGGGTCTCCTTGTTGTACAATCCTGACGGATGTGCGATTTTCGCTTGGCAGCAATAAGTCGCCGAAATTCGAGATATAATTACAGAACTGATCGTGCTGAAGATCCCCGATCTCGCCAGTCGTCGGGAAGATCAGCCTTGTGCTAACCAGATTGGCCTAAACTGGAGAATCATTTGTCAATATCTACCTTTCCCCAACTCGTTGATTTAGAGAAGATAAGACATCTGCTTGAAGCCCATTTCAAGATTACCGGAATGCTTTCAGCCATCCTGGATGCGGAAGAAAACATCCTTGTGGCTGTTGGCTGGCAGGATATCTGTACCCGTTTCCATCGGGCCAATCCGGCAACCTGTGCCCGCTGCCGCGAAAGCGACGCCTATATCAAATTGCATCTGAGCGACTTCAGTGGTGATTATCTGGATTACAAGTGCAGGAATGGCCTGCGGGATGTGGCTGTACCGATCATTATAAGTGGAGAGCATCTGGCCACGTTTTTTACAGGCCAGTTCTTTTACGACGACGACAAGCCTGATGTGGAGTTTTTCCGGGCGCAGGCCAGGGAATTCGGCTTTGACGAGGCTGATTATCTGGACGCCGTGAGCAGGGTTCATGTATGCACCCGCGAACAGATCCGCAGTCTCATGGAGTATTATCGCTGTCTGGTGCAGATGATGGCGGAGTCAGGGCTCAAGAATCTGGAGTTGTCACGGGAGGTGGCAATACGGACGAAGGCGGAAAAGGAGCTGCAGGAGTCGAGGGATTACCTGGAGAAGATCATCGACTCCGTTGCCGACCCCATTTTTGTCAAGGACAGTGAGCACAGGCTGCTACTGGTAAACGCTGCAGAGTGCGAGCTGGCCGGTCGCTGCCGTGAAGAGATGATCGGCAGGACCGACTACGCATTCTTCCCGAAAGAACAGGTCGATGTATTCTGGGAAAAGGACGAAATAGTCTTCCAGTCTGGACATGGGAATGTCAATGAGGAAGAGATTACCAATGCGCAAGGTGAAAAACGTGTCGTGGTTACGAAAAAAACCCTCTATTCGGACATGACCGGTGACAGGTACATAGTCGGTGTAATTCGTGACATCACCGATCTCAAGAAGGCGGAGACGGAAGTCCGTAAACTGAATAGCGAACTTGAGCAGCGGGTGAATGAGCGGACCAGCCAGCTTGTCGCCGCCAATGAATGGCTGCAAAAGGAAATTTTTGAGCGGAAGCGGGCAATCGAGGAACTGCAGCTGACCCAGTTCTGTGTTGACAAGGCCTCGATAGGTATTTTCCGGATTTCAGATGAGGGAAACATAAAGTTCGCCAATGGCCTCGCATGCCTGAGTCTTGGCTATACCCCCAAAGAACTCTGTTCGATGACGGTTTTCGATATTGATCCCACCTTCAATCCAGAGGTATTTCAGCAACACCGTTTTAAGATGCGTGAGGATGGCTCCAGGACATTTGAAACAATACATCGCCGTAAGGACGGTTCGATCTTTCCGGTGGAAATCTCGGTCAATTATCTGGAATACAGGAACAAAGGGTTCACGGTCTCTTTCTCCAGGAATATCTCCGAGCGGAAAGCGGCAGAGGAGCAACTGAGACAGCAACAGCGTCAGTTGCAAGAATTGAATCATACCTTGCGCCAGAGAGTTAAGGCCGAAGTTGCCAAAAACAGGGAAAAGGACATAATCCTGATCCAGCAGAACCGTCAGGCGGCCCTGGGAGAAACCCTGGAGCATATTGTACATCAGTGGAAACAGCCTCTGAACACGATTGGACTCTTGATACAGTTTTTGCAAGCAAGCTATGCCAAAGGCAGACTGACCGATGACTTTGTCCGCGAAACCGTCGACAAGACGATGGATCTGCTGGATCATATGTCCCAGACTGCCGAAGTTTTCAGGGATTATTACAAACCGGAGAAAGAAAAGAGGGTGTTCGGGATAAAAGAATCAGTGGACGAAGCGCTGTCATTTATTGAACCGGCTTTCAGGCACCAGAACATAACCGTGGAGACTGATGCGGATCCTGAATTAACGGGCCAAGGCTTTCCCAAGGAATTTGCACAGGTGCTTCTGATCATACTCACCAATGCGCGTGACGTCTTCAAAGAAAGAAGAACGGAAAAACCACGCCTGGCAATAAAGGCGTATGCCGAGGGGAGAAGGGTGGTTGTTACTTTAACGGACAACGCGGGAGGTATCCCGGTAAGAGAGATAAGCAGGCTCTTTGATCTCTATTTCACCACCAAGGAGGCGACCGGCGGCACGGGAATAGGGCTTTACATGGCAAAGAGCATCATCGAGAAGCGTATGAAGGGGAGCCTGAGCGTCACAAACGTGGATGGAGGAGCGCGATTCCGGATAGAGATCGGCACTTCGAGGCATATTTCCGGTCCATGAATTCCCGAGGTTTGGCCATAAGATCTTTCAAGTATGCTTCATTGTTGACTATGAAAAGTGAGTAAACACGGGAGTGGATAACCTTTAAGCAGACTGACTTTTGTGGCAGGCAAGGATCGCGTCGGTTTCCATCATCGGCGGGTCGATATATAAGGGCTTGTCTGCTGTCGCATAATCTTAATAAGCCGTGTATAAAGATCGGTCGGGCGGGTTTGTCAACTATGCTAGGGAAAATCCCCCTGAATCCCTCTTTACAAATGGTGGACATTGAATTAGTTCTGCTCTAATTATATGGACTTTCCTGCCGTGATTTCCTATAATCCTTACCCGTGAAGACCTACCAGGAAACACTTGCATATATTTACGGCCTCGGTCGTTTCGGGATGAAACCCGGGCTGGAGAAAATATGCGCCCTCCTCAAAGCCCTCGATAATCCCCAGGATCGAATAAGTTCCGTCCATGTCGCCGGAACCAACGGCAAGGGATCAACCTCAGCTTTTCTCTCTTCCATCATGAACTCCGCCGGTTACAGGATCGGCCTTTTTACTTCACCCCATCTGATCCGCTTTACCGAACGTATACGCGTAAATGGGAAGGAGATCGGAGAGGATGATGTGGTGCGGCTTGCTGAACGGGTAATGGTGGCGGCCCCTCCCGAAATCACCTTTTTTGAACTGGCAACCGCAATGGCCTGGCTCTATTTCGCCGAGCAGAAGGTTGACCTTGCCGTTATGGAGGTGGGGATGGGTGGCCGTTTCGACGCAACCAACGCGGCGTCCGGTATCATGTCGATTATTACGCCGATAAGCCTGGATCACTGCGAGCATCTCGGCAGCTCCCTTGCGGAGATCGCCTTCGAGAAGGCAGGAGTGATAAGGCCCGGCCGCCCCGTGGTTTCTTCGCCCCAGTGTCGGGGAGTGCTGGATGTTATCGGACGGCAGTGTGAAAAGTTCGCCAGTCCCATTTATCAATGCGGTGAAGATTTCACCGGTCGGTGGGAGGATAGTTGTCTCTCCTATTGTGGCCTGCAAAATAACCTTTCCGGACTCACGCCGGGCATTGCAGGGCGCTATCAGGCGAACAACGCGTTCTCTGCCCTGGCAGCAGCCGAACTCCTGGGAGGTCTGGGGTTCAATGTGCCGGAGATCGCTTTGCGTTCCGGCATAGAACGGGCGTCATGGCCGGGACGTATGGAGATAATCGGGGAGGCTCCCCGCATCATGCTTGACGGGGCCCATAACCCTGCCGGCGCGCAAGCTCTCGCTGAATCACTTGGGGATGTCCCATATGACGCGCTTATACTGGTGGCTGGTGTGATGGCCGACAAGGATGCCGAAGAGATTTTCAAACCGCTGTTTCCACTGACAGAGCGGGTTTACACCGTGTCACCGGCAATGGAGCGGTCCATGCCTTCGGAACGGCTGGCCGCTTTCTGCCGTTCTCTTGGCATTGCCTGCCATGACGCGGGAACGGTCGCAAAGGGCCTTGAACAGGCGAAAAAAGCGGCAAGACCAGGTGATCTCATCCTTGTCTGCGGTTCATTGTTTACTGTCGGTGAAGCCAGGTCCATTTTATTCGCGGAACGTTTTGAACCGTTCCGTGGTTGAGTTGAACATATGCGGAGACCTGCAAAGATGCTGCGCAACATTACGATAATAAGCATCATGTTTTTCCTTTCGGCGCTTTTTTTCCCGTTTGGCGCCGGGGCGGAAGAAGTAGTGAATATGGGGGGGATCTCAATATGGGCTGATCTCCTTTCCCATGATAATGAATCGGACGCCTATCATGCCAGTGGCAATGTGATGGTTCTCTGGAACGGGGTCATCCTTATCGCCGACACCGTTACACTCAACGAGGCCACAAGCGAAGCGGTCGCCGAGGGAGGCGTGAGGCTCGTGAAAGGCGGGGATGTGCTGTACTGCGACCGTATTAACGTCAACATGGTAACTGAGAAAGGGGAAGTGATCAACGGTAAGCTTTTCAGCCGTAAATCCAATTTCCATATCGAGGGGGAAAAAATAGAGAAGGTGGGAGCGGATGAATACCGGCTTGAGCACGGCACCTTTACCGTATGCAACGGTGAGGTGCCCAGCTGGAAATTTACCGCCGACAATCTGAATGTGACCCTGGAAGATTTTGCCATAGGGAAGAACGCTGTTTTCTACATTAAGGATATCCCGGTGTTATATACACCGTACATGCTTTTTCCTGTCAAACGCGAACGGCAGTCAGGTTTACTGTTTCCACATATCGGCAATTCCAACAAAAAAGGGTTCAATTTCAACATACCCTATTACTGGGCAATTTCTCCCAGTCAGGAAGCCATCATCGAACTTGATGTCCAGAGCAAACGGGGAGCGGGTTTCGCCCTCGACTACAATTATCTGCGTCCAAAAGAGAGCCTCGGCAATACCCATGGGTATTATATATATGACTTCGAAAAGCATAAAGGGCGCGGAAATTTTTCTTATAAACAGCAGGAATGGTTTTCCCCTTCTTTCGCACTGAAGTCGGACATCAACCTAGTCACAGACCGCGATTTCTTCCGTGACTTCGCCGATGCAACCGGTGAATACAACCGCCAGATACTCGATTCATCAATTTCTCTGACAAAGAGCTGGCAGAATTATTCCCTGGCGGGGGAGATGAGATATGTGGATGATCTGGATGCCCAAAGCAACAGCGGGACTCTCCAGAAAGTCCCGAGTATCGGATTTACCGCCATAAGGCAGAGAATTAACGGGATACCGCTTTACCTGGGACTCGATTCTACGTTTGTGAATTTTTATCACGATAACGGTATCAAAGGAGAGCGTCTAGACCTGCATCCTGTTGCGGCTTTATATCTTCCCATCACTGATGGGATGGAGTTCTCCGCCTGGGGGGGGTACCGCGAAAGGTTGTACAATGCATACGGGGGAGACTCAGGAAACGGCACCCGCGGCATCGGGCTGGTCGATGCGGGCGCCAGAGTTTCCACTTCCCTGGAGAGGGTTTATGACTCCGGTTGGGGATCCATGAAAAAATTCAGGCATGTGTTTGTGCCGGAGGTGGCTTACAACTTCGTTGAGGAAAAGAACCAGGATACCTTACCGTTTTTTGATTTTAACGACAGGGTTCTGGGAAAGAGCATGGTTAGCTGGTCCATCGCCAATTTCCTGACGGGAAAGTTCCAGGATGATAGTGCCACTCCCGTTTATCGCGATCTTCTCTATCTCAGGCTCAGCCAGGGTTATCAGATCAGCGGTGTGTCCCTCGATCCGATAACCAAAACCCCCCGTGACCAGCTTACCCTGGTTGATGATGGGAACCGTTTAACCGATATCCGGATTGAGGCGAACTTCACACCATACAAGGAGGTTTCACTATTTACCGATAGCCGTTACAATCCGTACAGGACGCAGTTTTCAACCTTTACCGGCGGCTTCGACCTGAATGACGGGAAGGGGGACACCGCCGGCCTTTCGTATCGTTTTGCCAGGGAAGAGGTGGAGTATCTGGAGGGGAGACTCGGGGTCACTCTTGTCAAGCCATTTGTTTTCAAATACATGGGCCGTTATTCTTTCGACAGGGGAGGATTTCTGGAGACCTCTTACGCCCTTGAGTACAAGCACCAGTGCTGGAGTGTTATATTGAGCTATAGTGACCGTCCTGCCACGGGGGACCATGCATTCATTATAAACTTCACTCTGGCAGGGGTCGGTCCGCTGGGCAAGTACAAGGCATTCTGACCTGGCGCGCGCATTTCGGGAATAATCCATAAACAGGAGCGGACATGTACAAAACATTCAATCCAAGCGCGGTTCTGGTTACCGGCGGCGCGGGTTTTATAGGTGCAAACTTCATCAATTACTTCAAAACGGCAAATCCCGGATGCCGTGTCATCAATCTGGATATACTCAGCTATGCAGGCAATCTCAAAAACCTCGACAAGGTGGCAAAAGAGCCCTCATACCGGTTTGTGCGGGGCGATATCTGCGATGCGCTACTGGTTGCGGAACTTCTCATGTCGGAAAGGATCGAGGCGGTCATCCATTTCGCGGCTGAATCCCATGTGGACAGGTCCATAACCGGTCCGGAGATTTTCGTCCGGACTAATGTTCTTGGCACCCAGGTGCTGCTTGAGGAGTGCCGCAAATACCTCCAGCAGCGAGCAGTCCCGGAATTCCGTTTTATCCAGGTTTCTACCGATGAGGTTTACGGTTCGCTCGGAGCTGAAGGCTATTTTACCGAGGAAACTCCACTTGCCCCGAATTCTCCCTATTCCGCAAGCAAGGCCGGCGCGGATATGCTTGCGCGGGCCTACCACGAGACCTACGGGTTTCCCGTAATGAACACGCGCTGCTCAAACAATTACGGTCCGTATCAGTTTCCGGAAAAGCTTATCCCGCTCATCATCCACAACATAATCGGGCAAATGCCGCTTCCGGTATATGGTGACGGTCGCAATGTCCGTGACTGGCTGCATGTAAAAGACCACTCCGTGGCCATCGAAACCGTGCTCAAAAAGGGGGAGACTGGCGGAGTATTCAACATCGGCGGCAATAACGAGTGGATGAACATCGACATCGTCAACCTGATCTGCGATCTCCTCGACGAAAAGCTCGGACGGGCGCCGGGCGAGAACCGCGGGCTGATAAGCTTTGTCAAGGACCGTCCCGGACACGACCGCCGCTATGCCATCGATGCGTCGAAGATCAAGCGGGAACTGGGATGGGAGCCGTCGTACACCTTCGAGAGAGGGATAGCGGAAACCATCGACTGGTATATGAACAACGGGAAATGGGTTACCGAAGTGACTTCCGGCGCCTACAGGGATTACTACGAGCAGCAGTACGGGGGCTAACATGATACTTGTTGTAGGTGCGAACGGGATGCTGGGACATGACCTGATGGATCTCCTTACCGGGGATGTGCGGGGAGTGGATATAGGCGATATTGACATCACCTCCATCGAATCGGTGCGCAGGGTTCTGCTTACCCTGAAGCCCGCTGTGATAATAAATGCCGCCGCCTATACCGATGTGGACGGCTGTGAAACCAACCGGGAAATCGCCATGCGGGTTAACGGTGAAGGGGTGGGGAACCTTGCTGCGATTGCCGGGGAGATTGGCGCCAGGCTGGTGCAGATCAGCACGGATTATATTTTTGACGGAAGCAAGGGCTCTCCCTATCTGGAGGATGACATTGTCAAACCCCTGAGCGTTTACGGGGAGTCTAAACTCGCCGGAGAACTAAATGCCGGTCGTGTTGCCGATCACCTGATCGTGCGCACCCAGTGGCTTTATGGAGCCCACGGAAAGAATTTCGTTGAGACCATGCTGCGGCTGGCAGGGGAAGAGGACGAGATCGCGGTGGTGGATGATCAGATCGGCTCCCCGACCTGCACGGTTGATTTGAGCATGGCCATCAAGACTCTTCTGGAAAAGAGGTGCAGAGGCACATATCACGCCGTCAATGCGGGTCATTGTTCCTGGAATGAGTTTGCCGGGGCTATTTTTGCCGAGTCAGGCTTAACAATAAAGGTCAACCCACTGTCCACCGGTGAGCTGGGAAGGCCCGCTCCTCGTCCCCTTTACTCGACGCTCGATTGCGCGAAGCTTGCCGGCGACACCGGGTTCCGGCTGCAACCGTGGCGGGATGCGCTCAGGAAGTACCTTATCATGCGCGGTAAATAGCTGATTCCCGTATGAATGAAAGCTGTATGTAAAATAATTATAAGGAGAGAGCGATATGGAGCGTGGGGAACGGCCCTGGGGCACCTATACTGTCCTTGAAGAGAACAGAAACTACAAGATAAAACGGATCGAGGTTAATCCCGGCCAGCGACTTTCTCTGCAGATGCATCACCACCGGAGCGAACATTGGATCGTTGTTTCCGGGACAGCCAAGGTGACCTGCGGGACGAATGAATCGATCATCAATATCAACGAATCGACATTTATCCCAATCGGGGTCAATCATCGTCTGGAGAATCCCGGGATAATACCGCTGATTATTATTGAGGTGCAGAGCGGCGAATACCTGGGTGAAGACGACATTACCAGATTTGATGACGACTACCAAAGAAGTTCCGGCGGCAGGTGAACAGATAAAGGCTTATCAACGATTCCTTCGGGGGTTTGATTGGAAATCGGCTATGATTATTTATGACCTTCTACCCCACAGGTTGAGGAGGAAATAACATGTATGTCGTAATACTCGCCGGAGGTTCCGGAACCAGGTTCTGGCCACTCTCCCGGAAAAAGAGCCCGAAACAGCTCATGTCTGTTTTCGGCGGCAAGTCGATGCTGCAGCGGACTGTAGAGCGGGTAATGCCGTTGAAGCCGAAACGTATACTTGTGGTAACCAATGTTCTGCAGGCGGAGGAAAGCGCCCGGCAGTTGAAAGAGTATAGGCGTCATGTCAGGATCGATATCATCGAGGAACCGGTGGGGCGAAACACCGCTCCTGCCATAGGCCTTGCGGCATCGATCATCGCACGCTACGATCCCGACGGAGTAATGTTGACGCTCCCGGCCGACCATTACATCGTTAATGAAGATGAGTTCCATGCAACTGTTAAGAGGGGCTATGAAGCGGCGCGTGATGGCTTTCTGGTCACCATGGGGATCGAGCCGACCCGACCGGAAACCGGTTACGGCTATATTGAGGCGGATACTGAGCAGGGCGGGTGTGCCGGTTCTTTTCCGGTCAGGCGGTTCGTGGAAAAGCCCCCCCTGGAGAAGGCCGTGGAATACCTCGATTCCGGTAATTTCTACTGGAACAGCGGCATGTTCATCTGGAGCGTTGATGCTATTCTTGACAACATAGCGGCGCTGATGCCGGAACTGACAGCCTCGCTTGCCGGACTTGCCTTCAGCGAAGATTTCTGGGAACTGGAAGATCTGAAACCGCAGATTGAAGAGTTATATCTGGATATCAAAGCCGAATCCATCGACTATGGAGTCATGGAAAAGGCGGACAATGTCGTGGTCATTCCCGCAAGGTTCGGCTGGAGCGATGTGGGGAGCTGGAGCGCCATTCCTGAGGTTGCCGAGGCGGATTCATGCGGCAACGTAATAATCAGCGCGAACAACTCGATAACCCTGGATTCCGGCGGCTGCCTTGTCTATGGCGGCAATAAGCTCGTCGCCCTGGTCGGAGTCAAGGATATGATCGTAATAAACACCAATGATGCCCTGCTGGTCTGCGCGAACGACAGGGCGCAGGATGTCAGGCAGGTGGTGGCTGAACTGGAGAAGAGGGGGCTGACGGAATATCTCTGATATTCTGAAAGCAAGAGAAGGGAATGGACAGGTTGCCTCATGAAGCTATAATATATCTCAGGGAGCAACGGGCCGCATTAAGAGTCCCTTGAATCAGGAAGGTCGATGTACGGTTGGGCGGGTAAAATCCTGAAAGTCGATTTGACCAGCGCCAGGTCATGGCGGGAAGATATAAGACCGGAGCTGCTCCATCAATATCTTGGTGGTCGCGGCCTCGGGGTGCGTCTTTTGCGGGACCGGTTTCATCTCGACCCGTTTGATCCGGATACCCCGCTGATCTTCGCGACTGGGCCCCTGTGCGGCACGGCAGCACCGACATCGGCACGTTTGAGCGTAGTGTCCCGCTCCCCATTGTCCGGAACGGTTTTTTCATCCTCAGCCGGCGGACTGTTCGCCTGGCGGCTAAAGGGAGCAGGCCTGGATGCGCTCCATATTGTGGGAGAGAGTAAATCACCGGTCGTCCTGGCAATCAACGGGGAGAACGTCGAGCTCATTCCCGCCGACACCTTATGGGGCAAGAATGTCTCTGAGACGGTAAACCCCCTTGCGGAACGTGGGAGCGTGGCGGCAATCGGCCCGGCAGGGGAGAACGGTGTCCTCTATGCCGGCATAATGATGGGTGAGGGGAATTCCGCGGGACGGGGCGGGCTGGGCGCGGTAATGGGGAGAAAGAAACTCAAGGCCGTGGTGGTGGATGGCAACTCCGCCACATTAATTGCGGATAAGGGTCTTCTTGAACATGCGAGTCAGGATGTGATGCGCCTCTTCCGCGCCTCTCCGGTCATTTTCGGTGAACTGGGGATCGCAAAATACGGAACGCCCGCGTTTGTGGACTTGATTCGACAAAGACGAATGACCCCGACCTTGAATTTCCGCGAGACCATGTTTGAAGGCTCTTCCGGATATTCGGGGCCGGCGATCCTGAGGGAATATCAGACGATTGATGACGGCTGTTACGGCTGTCCGATCCAATGTAAGAAAAGCGCCCCGACTGGCGAGCACCTCCCCGAGTACGATACCGCCTCACATTTCGGCGCGCTGAACGGGATAACGAGCCTTTCGGCAATAGTAAAGGCCAATACACTCTGTTATGAACTGGGGATGGACACCGTCTCCGCAGCGGCAACTATCTCTGCCTGGGGAGAATGGCGGGGCCATTTTGCCGATGGGGATGAAGTGGCCAGGCTGCTGGAAGATATTGCCCTGCGACGGGGAGAAGGCGATCTCCTTTCCCAGGGGTCGGCTAGGGCAATGGAAGCGCTGGGCGCACCTCATCTTTCCATGAGCGTCAAGTCTCTGGAACTTCCGGCTTATGATCCCCGCGGGGCATACGGTCTGGCTCTCGCTTACTGCACCAGCAATCGCGGAGGTTGCCACATGGATGCCTTCCCCATATCCCACGAGATTCTGAGGAAGCCGGTAGCGACCGACCGTTTTTCATTTTCAGGCAAGGCGCGCATCAACAAGATAGCCGAGGATACAAACGCGGCGGCCGATTCTTTGCTAGCGTGCAGGTTCGCTTTTATGGGAGCGACCATGGAGGAGTATGCTGAACTCTTGACCGCGGCCACCGGTATGGAATACACTCCCAAGTCACTGAATCGGATTGGCGAACGTATCTTTCTTACGGAGCGTTTTTACAACTGCGCCAACGGTTTTTCCGCAGCCGATGACCGGCTGCCTGAGCGCTTCTTTACCGAGCCTGGATCCAGCGGTAAAGGGATCGACATACCACCCATAGACCGGCTGCGCTTCAACGAGGAGTTGCGGAAGTACTACCGCATACGCAGGCTCACACCAACAGGGACCTTTGCCGACGAAGATTTTCTGAAACGACTGCCTTAATAAATTGAAAAAAGCCGGGGATGACGCCATTCCTTGCAACAGGAGGAAATAATGAATGATGATGATGCGCGGCGTGCGCCGCGCCTGAACAGGCTGCTTCTGACC
>Ga0210377_10002475_pt1 | contig 16170 bp, 14 predicted proteins | sample PLM4_65_b1redo_FD_155480 | JGI IMG/M metagenome (GOLD analysis project Ga0210377, IMG submission 155480) | Groundwater sediment microbial communities from an aquifer in East River, Colorado, USA - PLM4_65_b1 redo | ecosystem: Environmental > Terrestrial > Soil > Riparian zone | place: USA: East... | reverse complement strand
GCGCCGTGCGCGGCGCCTGGGAGAACACCGTCCAGGGGGCCGGCATCCTCAACGAGGTCGGCCTGCCGTTCATCGTCCAGACCACCGTCGGGTCGCACAACCGCGGCGAGATCGAGGCGATCGCCGCGTTCGCCCACGAGCGGCTCGCCGCCCGCGTCTGGAACCTCTATTTCCTCGTGCCGACCGGCCGCGGCCAGTTCGTCTCCGACATCGCCCCCGAAGAGTACGACACCATCCTGGCGACCCTCGCCCGCCTGCAGCGCGACTATGCCGGGCGGATGATCGTCAATGCCAAGTGCGCCCCGCACTTCATCCGCACCGTGTTCGAGGAGGCGGCCGAGGGGAGGCCGGCGCCTTTCCTGCGCGCCTACTCCGGTGGCGCCGGCGGCTGCCCCGCCGGCACGCACTACCTCGGCATCCGCCCGAACGGCGACGTCACCCCGTGTCCCTACCTGCCGCAGTTCGCCGGCAACCTGCGCCACGAAACGCTTGGCACCGTCTGGGCCGATTCGGATCTCTTCCAGCGCATCCGCCGGCGCAACACGCTGGGCGGTCGCTGCGGCGACTGCGAGTTGCAGTCCCACTGCGGCGGCTGCCGCGCCCGCGCCTACGGCGTGACCGGCGATCTCATGGCCGAGGACCCGCTCTGCACCCACCCGCCGGGCCGGTTCGCCGGTTCGCCCCTGCTCGTCGCCGCGAAGACGGAGTACGGCACCGCCGACACCCGGACCATCGGCTGGGATGACGACGCCACCGAGCGCATGAAGCGGGTCCCGGCGTTCGTGCGCGGCATGGTGGTGAAGGCGGTCGAGGACAGCTGTCGTAACAGTGGCATCACCCGCGTCACGCTCGACGAGCTCGAGAAGATCCGCGCGCGCATGCCGACCCCGAAGCTGTTCGGCGGCGGGCCTCGGCCGCAGTAGGACTCACCGACCGGCGTGGCCCGGCCGGCGGACGGGTCCCCCGCAGCGAAGCCGGATCGGTTAATCTCTCCGCTCGTCCATGGCCATCTCACCGGGAACACGACTCGGACCCTACGAGATCGAGACACCGCTCGGCGCCGGCGGGATGGGAGAGGTGTACCGCGCGCGCGACACGCGCCTCGACCGGACGGTGGCCATCAAGGTCCTCCCCCAGGGTGATTTGGACCGGGCCGGCCTGCGCGAGCGGTTCGATCGCGAGGCGCGGGCGATCTCGAACCTGAACCACCCCAACATCTGCGCCCTGTACGACGTCGGCCAGGAAGGCGGCCAGGCCTACCTGGTGATGGAATACCTCGAGGGCGAGACGCTCGCGGCGCGCCTGGAGCGCGGGCCGCTGCCGATCGAGGAGCTGCTGCGCTTCTCCATCCAGATCGCCGACGCGCTGGACGTCGCGCACGCGCGCGGGTTCATCCACCGGGATCTGAAGCCGGGGAACGTCATGCTCACCAGGTCCGGGGCGAAGCTGCTCGACTTCGGGCTGGCGAAGAGCCTGGCGACCGACGCACCGGCGCCGATGCTGACCGTCGCGCCCACCGCCACGAGCCCCTTGACCGCTGAAGGGACGATCGTCGGCACCTTTCAGTACATGGCGCCCGAGCAGATCGAAGGGGCCGCGCTCGACACCCGCACCGACATCTTCTCCTTCGGGCTGCTGCTCTACGAGATGGCGACCGCCCGGCGGGCCTTCGAGGGCAAGACACGCGCCAGTCTCATCGCGTCGGTGCTCAAGGAGACCCCTCGATCGATCGCCGAGATCGCGCCGATGATCCCGCCGGCGCTGGAGCGGCTGGTGCGCATCTGCCTGGCGAAGGAGCCGGCCGATCGCTGGCAGACGATCCACGACGTGGCGTTGCAGCTGCGCTTCATCGCCGAGGCCGGGTCGCAGGCGGGCGTCCCGGTTCCCGTGGCCACCCGCCGCCGCATCGGACAGCGGCTCTGGCAGACCATGGCGATCGGCTTGCTCCTCGTGAGCGCGGCGCTCGGTGCCCTGCTCTGGAGAAGCGCGCCGGGCGCGCCGCTGGCGATCCGCGCCTTCGTCGCGCCGCCCGAGAAGGCCGCTTTCCAGTTCGTCGGCACCGGCTTCGGGACGCCGGCGGTCTCGCCCGACGGGACCCGGCTGGTCTTCGTCGCCCGGCGTGACGACGGCACGACGATGATCTACGTGCGGGCGCTCGATTCCATCAAGGCGCTGCCGCTCTCCGGCACCGAGGGGGCGACCTGTCCGTTCTGGTCGCCCGACAGCCGGACGATCGGCTTCTTCGCCTCCGGCAAGCTCAGGAAGATCGACGCCACGGGCGGCCCCCCACTGTCCCTGGCCGACGCGCCGGCCGGCCGGGGCGGGGCATGGGGCGCGGAGGGGGTCATCGTCTTCTCTCCGGACCAGGCAGGACCGCTTGTTCGGGTCTCGGCGGCCGGCGGCCCCGTCACGCCGGTGACCCAGCTCGACGAGTCCCGCAGCGAGAGCACCCACCGCTGGCCGCAGTTCCTTCCGGACGGGCGGCGGTTCCTCTATTTCGCCCGCATCGTCCAGCGTGACGAGCACAACGGCATCCGCGTCGGATCGCTCGACGGGAAGGAAAAGCGGCTCCTGGTGAACACGGAATCGAACGCGCTCTACGCCGGCGGGCATCTGCTCTACAGCCGCGAAACCACCCTCATGGCTCAGCCGTTCGACCTCGCGAAACTCGAGTTCGGAGGCGACCCCTTCCCGGTCGCCGAAGGGGTCCAGGTGGACTTCTCCTTCTCCCAGATGACGTTTTCCGCTTCGGAGAACGGCGTCCTGGTCTACCAGACGGGGGAGTCATCAGCCGGATCGCGGCTCTCCTGGTTCGATCGCCTCGGCAAGCCGGCCGGCGTCCTGGGAGACCTGGCGTCGTACATTGCCCTCGGACTCTCGCCCGACGGCCGGCACGTGGCCGTGTCCCTGGTCGACCCGCGGGTGGGGGCCTCCGACATCTGGATTTACGAGGTGGCGCGCGGCCTCAGGACCCGGTTCACCTTCGACCCGGGCCTCGACCAACTCCCGATCTGGACCGCGGATGGCAAGCAGGTCATCTTCTCCTCGCTCCGCAAGGGAAGGAACCGGCTGAACCTCTACCGGAAGGCGTTTGCGGGCTCGGGCGAGGACGAGCTCCTGCTCGAGTCTGACCGCGACAAGTTCGCGGCTCAATGCTCGCCGGACGGGCGATCGCTGCTGTTCCACACCCGGGGCGATCCCGTCACCAGGACCGACATCTGGGTCATGCCGTTGTCCGGCGACGGAGAACCGACCGCGATCCTGCGCACCGAGTTCGGGGAGCAGTTCCCGGCCCTCTCCCCCGACGGCCGCTTCATGGCCTACGAATCGGACGAGTCGGGCCGGCTCGAGATCTACGTCAGCCCGTTCCCGATCCCATCGCGCAAGTGGCAGGTCTCGACGGCCGGCGGCGAGAAACCCCACTGGCGCAATGACGGGAAGGAGATCGTCTACCTCGCACCGGACAACAAGCTGATGGCGGTGGAGACGACCCCCTCCGGGACGGATTTCCGGGTCGGGGCGACGGCGACGCTGTTCGCGATCCAGCCGCAGCGCCCGGGCAACGTGTTCAACATGTCTCCCGACGCGCGCCGCTTCCTGGTCAACACGTCGGTCGTCGAGCAGAACTCCCAGCCGTTGACACTCGTCGTCCCCTGGACCGCCGCCATCGGCCGGAATTAGCGCCGGCGCGGTACGCGAATCGGCTACACTCCTGGTCAAAGATCAGCGCCTTCAGCGTGCCCAGGCCATCACGCCTCGACATCCCCAGGGCGCCGGAGGAGGTCCATCATGGGCAGGCAGGCTTGGAGGACGAAGGCTGCGGTGACGCTTCTGGGAGCGGCGCTCGCCGTACTGGGTGGGTTCGTTCCAGACGGGGCGTCGGCGGGGGGGCAGGATTCGGGTGGCCCACCTGATCCGGGCGGTCCAAATGTCGTGCTCAGCGGCAGTTACTCGTGCACGATTGCCGTATCGACCCTCTATGTGGCGCCAGGGGAGCCACCAATCACCTACAGCGAGCTTATCGACAGCGTATCCATGAGCTCCACGGGGGGTATTGATCCCGCGCACGCGGGGTCTTCTCCGGCCTCGCCTCCGGTCATCGGACCGGGCTTTGGCGGCCGCGGGCCGATCTCCGGTGTCCCCCGAGTGGGCGGCACGGCGCCGATCACCGGGTTCGGCACCGGGCATTCCTTCGAGGGCGGCACCATCGAAGACTGCGTCCGCTTCGCGCAGGCGATGGCGCAAATGAGCACCGGCCTCGGGTGCACCGCGTCCGACGTGCGTCGTCGTCAGCCTCCCGGTGTCCCGAGCATCATCGTCCCGTCCCCTTCGGCCTCGTTCAGTTTCGTCTGCGAGGGGCCGGCGCCCGCGATCGTCCACCTGATGGGTGACCTGAACCGCGCGGTGCTCGGGTTGAGGATCCAGCCGGCGCCCTGAGCGCGGCGCGATCAGGAATCGGAGCGCGACTTGGCGCGGGCGAGATGCTCGCGGGCGGCGTCGACCACGAAGGCGTGGGCCCCGTGGATCGCCGCAACCGCGTCGAGCGCCCCCGACTCGAGGAACTCCAGGCCGAGGGGATGCTCCCGGGCGCGGGCGATGAGGCGCTCCACCTCGTCGTGGGTCGTCTGGTGGCGGCCCGCCCCGGCGGGCAAAGCGTCGCGCGTCGTGGATTCCTGGCTCATGCAGCCCCCCTCGAGACACCCTAATACGCCTTCAAGACCTCGTTGACAAGGGGAAAAGCGGCGGCTACCATCCGCCGCAACGCCCACATGGAGGGGGTTCCGCCGCCCTTCGAGCGGCTGACACAGGAAGGGAGACCCATGGCGCTTCCCAAGTCGGTGACCCTGTGCGAGTGCTGGGCGCGCGACGGCCTGCAGTCGATACCCCATGTCATCCCGACCGAGCAGAAACTCGAGATGATCGGCCGCATCATCGACGCCGGTGTCCGCAAGCTCGAGGTGACATCGTTCTCGCACCCGAAGCTGCTGCCCCAGTTCGCCGACTGCGTCGAGATCCTCAAGGGCCTCCAGCGCCGACCCGACGTCACGTACGTCGTTCTCATGCCCAACGAGAAGGGGTGGGAGCGTTTCGAGGTCTGCCAGAAGGAAGGCTTCGGCGCCGACCAGATAATACTGATGACCTCGTCCAGCGAGGCGCACAACAAGGTCAACTTCCGGATGAGCCACGAGGAGGCAAGGCGCTCGCACGCGTGGATCATGGAGCGCGCCCGGGCGGTCGGCGTGCAGGTCATCGGCTGCACCGGCACCGTGTACGGTTGCCCGATCGCCGGCGACGTGCCGATGAAGGACGTCATCGACATCACCCGCTTCTACGTCGACGAAGGGGCGCACACCCTCATGCTCGGCGACACCATCGGTGTCGCCAACCCCGTCCAGGTACGGGAGCGTATCAGCGAGCTCCTGACCGTCTTCCCGAAGACGAAGTTCATCGCCCACTTCCACGACACGCGCGGCATCGGGGTCCTGAACACCTTCACCGCGCTCGAGCTCGGCCTCGAATACGTCGACACCTCGATCGGGGCGATCGGCGGGCAGCCGGCGACCGGGGCGAAGATGTACCAGTACGGCTTCACCGGCAACACCTGCACCGAGGACGTGGCCGCACTCCTCGCCGAGGTCGGCGTCCGGACGGGGATCGACATCGAGCGGCTGATTGAGACCGGCCGCCGGGCGGAGGAGATCATCGGCCACCCACTGCGAGCCAACGTCATCCGCAGCGGCCCCGTGCGGCACCAGCCGAAGGAGTACCGCCCCGCCTGAGCGGCGGCGCACCCCCGCTAGAACTGCCCCCAGAGGTACTGGTTCGTGATCTCGTGGTGGAACTGGATCTCGCCGCGCTTGACGACGGCGCCGAGGGCCTTGGGGCAGCGTTCGGCCGACGTCAGCTTCATCTCGGCGTACTTCTCGTGCACCTGCTCTCCGAGGAGCTTCATCGCGAACTTGCTGCCCTTGAACAGGCGGATCGCGTCGTAGATGTTGTCGGGCAGGAAGCGGGTGCGCGGGCGCTTGCTGTCGTTGTCGTCCCCGGCGATCGGGCCTTCGAGCCCGGTACGGAACAGGGCGTAGATCGCGAGGTATGGGTTGGCGTCGGGTGCTATCGAGCGCACCTCGATGCGGGCGGTGCGCTCGTTGCCGATCGGGATGCGGACCATCGAGCCGCGGTCCGAGGCCGATACCTTGATCTGGTTCGGCGCCTCGAAGTGGGGGTCGAGCCGGCGGTACGAATTGACGCTGGAGTTCAGGATGAGACAGACGTCGTTGCCGTTCGCCAGTATCCGGTTGATGAAGCTCCAGGCGAAGTCGCTGAGCCCGTCCTGTCCCTTCTTCTCGTAGAAGATGTTCTTCCCCTTTTTCGAGATCGACATGTTGGTGTGGCAGCCGTTGCCGTTCACGTTGGCCACAGGTTTCGGCAGGAAGGACGCCGTGAGCTCCATCTGGGCCGCCACCTGGCGGGCGATGAGCTTGTAGAGCTGCACCTGGTCGGCGGCCACCGTCGCCTCGGTGTAGCCGTAGTTCATCTCGAACTGCGACGGCGCCACCTCGGGGTGGTCCTTCTCGTTGCCGAAGCCGAGCGCCCGCTGCACCTCGGCGGCGGTGTCGATGAACTTGCGCAGTGTGTCGCCGGGGAGCGAGTGATAGTAGCCGCCGGTCGACACGAACTCGAACTCCCCGGTCTCGTGGTAGTGGCGCTCGGCGTCGCGCCCCTTGAACAGGAAGCCTTCGATCTCGTTCGCGACGTTGGCGATCATGTCCTTCTTGCGGAGATCGGCGGCGAACGACTTGAGCCGCGCGCGCAGGTCGGCGCTGTAGGGTGTCCCGTCCTGGTCGCAGACCTCGCCGAAGACCAGGACCTTGCCCGGGCCGAAGACGTCGGCGGGCAGCAGGTAGAACGCCGGCCAGTCGATGCTCAGGCGCAGGTCGGACTCGGCCTGGCGGGAGAATCCCCGGATCGAGGAGCCGTCGAACGTCAGGTTGTCGGCCGATTGCACCAGGAACTTCTTGTCGTAGTCGAGCATGTGGAAGCGCCCCTCGAGGTCGGTGAAGCAGACGGTCACCGCCTTGATGCGCTTTTCGTCGGCGAGGTACTTCATCCGGGTCTCGCGGGCCTTGCCCGGGTCCTTGCCGGCCACGCGGTCGGCCTTGGCCGCGAGGTTCATCTCCTCCAGCTGCTCGTACGGGATCTCCAGGAACTGGCGCAGCGGCGTGTCCATGCCTCTCCCTCAGCGTGGGTCCCGGTCGTCCGCGGGGGCATCCCGCATCGACCGAACCGTTGGGCCAATATAGACTAATTTCATCGGTCGTTCTACTAGCGAACAACAATTTTAATTTATTTCTATGAGACTTTACGATTATAATGCAGGTCTGGAGCGACCAGGGGGGGGCGGCTGTTGCACCCTCGATGTGTCCGGCTCACGCCGTCGGGGCCGGCCCCGGCAACCGGAGCCGCGCGCGCAGGCCGCCGAACGGCGATGCGCCCAGCGCGATGGCTCCGCCGTACAGCTCGGCGAGATCGCGGACGATGGCGAGACCGAGGCCCGATCCTGGCGCCGCCTCGTCGGCGCGCACGCCGCGCTGCAGGACCGCCTCGCGCATCGACGGGTCGAGACCCGGGCCGTCGTCATCGACGGCGATGACGACACCGCCGTCCTCCGCCGACGAGGCGACCCTGACCCGCGACCGCGCCCACTTGCAGGCGTTGTCGAGGAGGTTCCCGAGCATCTCGTCGAGGTCCTCGCGCCGCACCCGCACGACGTGGTCGGGCGCGACCGCCACGTCGAGTGCGACCCCGCGGTCGGCGTGCAGACGCCGCATCGTCCGCGCCAGCCCATCCACCGACACCGCGACGCGGCAGCGGACATCCGCGGCGCCCTCCGACGCGGCGGCCCGCGTCTGCGCCAGGTGATACTCGACCTGCCGGCGCATCCGTTCGACCTGTTCGTCCAGGGTGTCCGCCAGCGCCGGATGCCCGTCGGCGCGGACGCGCTCGGCCTCCTGCGCCAGCACCGCCAGCGGCGTCTTCAGACCGTGCGCGAAGTCGCCCGCCTTCGCCAGGGCGCGCGTCACCCGGCGATCGCGGTCGTCGAGAAGGGCGTTGAGATCGTCCACGAGCGGCTGCACCTCGGTCGGGTAGTCGCCCTCGACACGGCGGTCGCGGCCGTCGCGCAGGGCCGCGAGCCGGGCGCGCAACTGGTTGATCGGCAACAGACCGCGGCGCACCTGCGACAGACCGGCGACGATGAGTCCCACGGCGAGGACAAACAGGAGCATCCAGTGCACAACACCCATCTTCCCCGGGAACCTGTGCACGAGGGTCAGCGACAGGACGTTGACGACCGCGACGATGCCGATGGTCCAGAGGACCGCGCCGACCATCAGGCTCGAGCGCAGCGAGCGGCGCCGGCTCACGACCCCGCCCCGATGCGATAGCCGAGGCCGCGCACCGTCTCGATCGCCGATCCGCCCAGCTTGCGCCGCAGGCGCGCGATGAACACCTCGACCGTGTTCGAGTCGCGGTCGCGGCTTTCGGCGTAGATGTGGTCGATCAGCTCACCCTGCGACACGACGCGGCCGCGATGGTGCATCAGGTACGAGAGGACGCGGAACTCGTGGCCGGTCAGCTTCACGGCAGCGCCTGCGACGGTCACCCGCGCCGACCGCGGGTCGAGGGCGAGGTCGCCGCAGCGCAGCTCGGGGGTCGCCTGGCCGCTCGACCGGCGGATCAGGGCCCGCAGCCGCGCCAGCAGCTCCTCCATGCGGAAGGGTTTCGCCAGGTAATCGTCGGCGCCGCCGTCGATCCCCTGCACCTTCTCGTGCCACGTCCCGCGCGCGGTCAGCACCAGGACCGGAACCGCGAGCCCGGCCTCGCGCCAGCGGCGCAGGACGGTGAGACCGTCGACGCGCGGCAGACCCAGGTCGAGCACCACCGCGTCGTACTGCTCGGTCTGGCCGAGGAAGTCGGCGCGCTCGCCGTCGGCGGCGCAGTCCACCGCGTAGCCGGCGCGGCCGAGGGCCTCTGCCAGCTGTCGCGACAGCGGCGCCTCGTCCTCGACCACCAAGATGCGCACGGCGCCCTCCTTCCCGGCTCCCAGAGTGCACGGCCGACGCTGAACCGGCGCTGAACGATGCGTTCAGGGTGCGTTCAGCGCGCCTCGCGTAGGGTGCCGGCATGATCATGCTACGAAACGTCACCCGGACGTATCAGACCCCGGCCGGCGGCTTTGCCGCGCTGAAGGGCCTCGACCTCGACATCCCCGCCGGCGAGTTCGCCGCCGTCGTCGGCCGATCGGGGAGCGGCAAATCGACCTTGCTCAACCTGATGGCCGGCATCGATCGCCCCAGCTCGGGAAGCGTGGTCGTGGGCGGCCACCCGATCCACGACCTCGGAAACGAGAGACTCGCGGCCTGGAGGGGGCGCACGATCGGCATCGTCTTCCAGTTCTTCCAGCTGCTGCCGACGCTGACCGCGGCGGAGAACGTCATGCTGCCGATGGACTTCTGCGGCACGGTTCCCATGCGCCACCGGCGCCGGCGGGCCATCAATCTGATGCAGCGGGTCGAGGTGGCCGATCAGGCCGACAAGCTCCCGGCCACCCTGTCCGGAGGGCAGCAGCAGCGCGTGGCGATCGCCCGGGCCCTCGCCAACGACCCGCCGGTGATCCTCGCCGATGAGCCGACGGGGAACCTCGATTCGGCGACCAGCGCCGCAATCTTCCGGCTGTTCGGCGACCTCGCCCGTGACGGCAAGACGGTGGTCGTCGTCACCCACGAACGCGAGGCGGTGTCGGGTGCGGTCCGCACCGTGACCCTCGCGGATGGATGCGTGGTGTCGTGATCGCCCCGCGCTGGCGCAAGGTTCTGCGCGACATCGTCGCGCATCCCGGCCGCTCGCTCCTCGCGGTGCTGGCGCTGTCGACCGGGGTGTTCCAGGTCGGGGCGCTGATCCACAAGTACGCCATCCTCGAGCCGCTGCTGGCGACGATGTACAGCCGGACGAACCCCGCCTCGGCCATCCTCTTCGTCGACGACGCCGGCGACGACCTGATCGAGGCCGTCCGCCAGGTCCCCGGGGTGGCCCAGGCCGAGGCGCGACCGGTCATCCTGGCGCGGGTGCGCGTCAACCCGGGCGCGGCCGGCGACGAGTGGCTGCCGGCGGTCCTGTACGTGGTCCGCGACTTCGACGATCTGCGCATCGACACCTTCAAGCCGAACGATGGCGCCTGGCCGCCGGGCGGCGACGAGGTTCTCCTCGAACGCAGCGCGCTGTCGCTGACCGGGGTCGGGACCGGGGACACCTTGACGGCGCGCAACCCGGCGGGCGACGAGGTCGCGCTGCGCGTCGCCGGCAGCGTGCACGCCGCGGGGCTGGCGCCCGCCTGGATGGACCATGTCGTCCCCGGCTTCGTGCCCTGGAATTCGGCCGCCCGCAAGGCGCTCGGTGGCGAGTCGGCGCAGATCCGGATCGTCGCCGATCATCCTCTCGACGAGGGGTACATCCGCGAGGTCGCAGCAAAGGTCCGGACCATGGTCGAGGGTCGCGGCCACGCCGTCACCCGCGTCGGCGTGGAGACCCCGGGCAGGCACCCGCACGCCGACCAGATGAGCATCTTCCTGTACCTGCTCGGGGCGTTCGGCATCCTGAGCCTGGTGCTCAGCGCCGTCCTGGTCGCGAGCATGGTCCACGCGCTCCTCGCCGAGCAGGTCAGACAGGTGGGCATCATGAAGGCGATCGGCGGTTCGACCCGGCAGATCGCCGGACTCTACGTGGGCCAGATCGCGCTCCTGGCGGTGGCGGCCCTGGCGCTCGGCCTGCCGGCCGGCCTCGCGGTGGGCCGCGCCTATGCCCGGTTCTCCGCCGGCATCCTCAACGTCGACGTCACCGACACACCCTTCCCCGTCCGGGCCCTCGCCGCGGTCGTCGCCGTCGGCCTGCTGCTTCCCCTCCTTGTCGCCCTGGTCCCGATCCACCGGGCGTCGCGGATCACCGTCCACCAGGCGTTGAACGACGACCTCGGTCCCCGCCCGTTCGGGTCGCGCCGCCTCGAGAGGTGGCTTGCCCGGCTGACCTGGCTGCCGCGGCCGTTCCTGCTGTCGCTGCGGACGACCTGCCTGCGCCGGGGGCGGCTGGCGCTGACCGTCGGGACGCTGGCCATCGGCGGGGCGGTGTTCATGTCGGCGCTCAACGTGTCGGGAGCCTGGACCCGCGCCGTGGACAACGACTTCCGGGCGCGCCGTTACGACCTCCAGGTCGTCCTGGGCCGCCCTTATCCGATCGCGACGCTGGCGGAGATCGTCGCGGCCGTCCCCGGCGTGGCGCGCGCCGAGTACTGGCCGGGCGCGAGCCCCGCCCTCATCGGCGCCGGCGGGGTCGCCGGCTCCGATGTCGCGCTCCTCGGGCTCGAGCCCGGCAGCACGCTGCTCGACCTGCCGTTGATCGCGGGGCGCTGGCTTCGCGCCGACGATCCGCGCGGTGTCGTGATCAACCAGACGGTCGTCGCGCGCAATCCGACCCTGCGCGCCGGCGGCGTCGTCGCGCTGCGTCTCGACGGCCGCAGCGTCACCTTTCCCATCGCGGGCGTGGTCAAGGAGCTCAACCCGGTGCCGGTGATCTACGCGCCCGCCGCCGCGGTCCTCGAAGCGACGGGGCAGGCGGGCGACACCGCGCGCACGCTCCGCATCGTCACCGGCGCGCACGACGAGGCGGCCCAGCGCGCCACCGCCGCGGCTCTGGAGGCCGCGTTCCTCGAGCGCGGCATCGAAGTGGGAGGGATGACGCGCATGCTGGATGCCCGCAAGGCGATCCTCGATCACCTGGTCATCGTCATGGCCGTGCTCACGATGGCGTCGGTCATCGTCGTCTTCGTCGGCGCCATCGCCCTCGCCTCGACCCTGACGCTGAGTGTTGTCCAGCGCACCCGCGAGTTCGGCATCCTCGGCGCCATCGGGGCGGCGCCATGGACGATTGCGCGCCACGTCTGGCTCGAATCGATCCTGATCGGCGTCACCGGCTGGATCGTGTCGCTCCTGCTCGCGGCGCCGGTCAGCTACCTCCTCGAGTCGGTCACCGGCGGCATCTTCTTCAAGGCGCCGCTCGACTTCTTCGTGTCCGTGGGCGCCGCCGCGATCTGGCTGGCCCTGAGTGTGGCGCTCGCATCGCTGTGCAGCGTCTACCCGGCGCGCCGCGCGGCGCGCCTCACCGTGAGGGAGGCCATGGCCTATGCGTAGGAAACTGTGGCTGGTCGGTGTCGGATTCCTGGTCGTCGCCGCGGTGTGGCTTGGAGGCGCGTGGCTCTGGCGCGCCTTCCTCGCGCTGCACGGGCATCACGAGTAGAGCGTCACGGAGGATTTCATGAGACAACCCCGGCTCGTTGGCGTTGTAGCGATGCTCGCACTTTTCGCCGCCCTGGCCGGCACGCCACCAGCGGGCCTCGCGGCTGCGTCGCCGGCCTCCCGCGACGGCTGGCCCGACACACCGGCCGGCGCCGCCGCCCGCCAATGGGTCGTGGCTTTCTCGAAGGGCGAGACCGCCATGCGCCAGGCCCTGACGGAGCTCCTGGCCCCCGAGAGCCTCGCGACGCGCGGACTCGACCCCCGCATGGCCACCTATCGCGAGAATCGCGAGCGCTTCGGCACGCTGGTCCTCGCCACGGTCGACAAGTCAGCGCCGGCGGAGCTCGAGGTCACGCTCCTGGCGTCCGATCTGTCGCGGCACCGGTTCGTCTTCAAGACCCAAACCGCGCCGCCCCACAAGCTGCTCTCCGTCGGCCGCATCGAAATGCAGCCCGGTGGGCATGGATTCAGTCACTGACCCTCCGGGCCGTCATTTGCCGGGCGATGGCGGCGAGATCCTCGACGGTCGGCGGCACCAGCCCGCCGCTGACCACCGACCGCCCTTAAGGACTGCCGGAGAGACGCAGGTCGTAGGAGCCGTAGATCCCCAGACCGGCGGCGTGGAACGACCGGAGGTAGAGCGGGCCGTTCGCCTGCGCCGTGTGGACAATCAACGAGGAATCGTCCCCCGCGGCCCGGTTGTCGTTGGCGGCGAGCACCGTGATCCCGTCGGCCGCCAGGAGTTGCAGCGACGTGTCGGCCTTGCCCCAGAGATTCAGCGTCTCGATGGTGTAGGTCGTCCCCGAGACCGCGCTGAAGGAGAAGATGTCGCTGTCCGCCTCCCCCACCCCATTGTTGTTCACGTCCGCGAAGTAGGTCCGGTGGCTGGTGCCGTTGGTCGAAATCGGCAGCGCGGTCGCGACGCTGTCGTTGGACTCTCCAGGGTCGGTGTAGTACTCGACATTCGTTCGCTGGAACGCGTCGATGATCTCGCTCTTGAACCCCTTCCCCCGAGAGAACCAGCCGTCCCAGAAATCCTCGAGACTCTTGTTGACGGCGGTCTTGACGTAATTCTTGTCCACGTCCCAGTTGTCGGCGCTCGGCCGGGCGAGGATGTCGTCGTCGACGCCCGGTGTCTCGTCGACGGTGGCCGCCGCATCGTTGATGTCCCAGAGGGCCGCGTAGACCGCGACTTCGCTCGTGGCGCCGTTGCAGTAGTAGGGGGTTTCGGTTTCGAGGTCGAAGTAGAAGTCGAGGTTGCCCGGGCCGGGGGCGCCATTGGTTCTCACGTAGAGCTCGGGCCGCGGGAGATTGTGGTGCCGGCGGATCGACTGGCCGAACCAGGTGGCCCGCCCTTCGTCGTAGGCGAGACGCAGGTCCTGGGCGCAGTCGAGCAGGTGATGCGAGCCACCGGGACTGTCGCTCGCCGAGACGATGTGGTAGGCGTAATGCCCGCTCTCGTGCGACACGACCGTGTCGTTGTAGCCGGAGACATCCCCGACGCCGATCGTCCTGTTGGAGGGGTTGTAGCTCGACGTCGGACCGCCCACCGCCGCCTGCCACTCGAGGGTCAGGGGAGTCCCCGAACCGGGCCGCGCCCCGTTCATCGACGCGAAGAAGTCGATGGCGCGCAGCCCCGTGTCATAGAGATTGAAACCCTCCCCACCCGCCCCGATGGCGGCGGTCAGAGTGCCGAAGTTCACATTCGCCGACGGGGGGTGGTTGGGCACGTTGGCGGACGTGACGGCGTAGGGACTCTTCGGGGTGATGCGGCTCTGGACCTTGAGATAGAGACCGGCGACGGCGGTGGAGTTCGTCAGCGCCCGCACATAGACGGTGCGCGTCTTGTTGTCCGACACCACGATGCTGAAGTTGCCGTTGGCGTCGGTGGCGCCGGTCTTCAGGAGCGCCCCGCCCCCCTTGGCGTTGGCGTCCCGCACCTCGACGTTCGCGAACCGGACGGGAAGCGCCGGCTCAACGCCCGTGAAGCCGGTCTGATTGAATTCCCGGTCGATGTACCGAAATGTCCCCGAAGCGGTCCAGTTGCCGTACGTCAACCCCAGCGACCCCAGCCATGTCAGCGTGACGAGCATCGCGACCTTGCGTGGCGTCATGGTGCGGGCTCCCCGGCCTCGGCGGCCTGGTATTCGATGGCACCACCCCTGACCTTGGCGGCCGGCTCCCGAACGCCGACCAGCAGCCTCAGGGCCGCCCCACGGTGGATCGGCTTTCCCCGGGCGGTGCCGGAAACCTCGGCGGCCATGACGTACTTCCCGTCCTGCGGCACGATGACGTCAACCGGGATTGCCTGCGTGCCCGCCGCCGTCAGCTCCACATTCCAGGTCTTGACGGCGCTCCCATCGGCGAAAAACAGGTTCGCCGGGGCCTTCGCTGAAACCACAGCATTCTCGATACCCACGTCCGCGCTGACTCGCAGAAGAAGCGAGGCGACGCCGCCGACCGCATTCTTCTGCAGAGAGATGATCTCGACCGTCAGCGTCACCGGGGGCCGGGGGTCGAGGGTGGGGTGAAGCAGCCCCTTCGGGGCGGCAAGACACGGTGCCCCGGCCGCGAGCCCCGCCACGAGGACAACAACCACCGGGGACAGCGGCAATGAACGGAACAGGCGGACTGGGGCTTTCGTTCGGTCCATCATCTTCCGACCTCCCGAGGTGCCATGGCGCCGGGCGATCAACGCGACAAGGTCATCCTTTGGCCATGCAGGTCCCTGTGAAAACCAGACTGGAGCCCGGAGCCGGCCGCCGAAGATGAACGGCGCCGGCCCGGGCCGCGCCGTTGCGGGCCTTAGGTACGCCCATTCCGGACCACGGTCAACGTAAATCTCGGGCTGCCGGCATGGTCGCCGGACTCTGTGAATCATGCGGGAGACCGGCCTGGTTGCGGCGAAGAACGATGCGCGCGCTCGACGCGCGGCGGTCGAGGACGGACTAGTCCCCCGATTTCTGCTTCTTTTCCTTCTTCGCGTGCGGCTGCGGCACTTCGAACCGGACGTTGACCGGCGGGTCGATCGTGTCGCCCTTCAGGGTGAGGGTCATGACGCCGGCAAGGCCGGGATCGGGGTGCTCGAAGTAGATGGCGCTGATGAAATAGCTCCAGGGCTCGAGCTCGACCGCGGTGGCGCGCAGCCGACCGCCACCGTCGACGGGGTAGAAGGGCGCGCCGAGGGAGGTGCTTTCATTGAACAGGTTGCCGGTTTCCATCGGCTCCGCCGCGAACATGCTCTTGTCGTCCATCAGGAACTTGTACTGCCCCTGGATCTGCTCGTAGGTCGCGGGGTAGTAGAGGTTCCCCTGCTCGTCTGCGAGCTCGAAGTTGTCGAGCTTGATGATCATCGACGCGCGACCGGCCTTCTTGTCCGCCGAGGACTCGCCCTTCTTGTGCTTCTCGGAGGTGCGGCCGACGGCGACGAACAGCGGGAAGTAGTTGTCCTTGGCCCGCCAGGTTGCCGGCCACGAGTACACCAGGACGGTGATCTCGCCCGACGTCTCCTTGTAGGTGTAGGCCGAATACTCGTCGCTCGTCTTCGCCGCCGGTGCCGCGGCTGGCGGCGGCGCCGGAGGCGTCCCCTGTGCGGCCACGAAGGACGCGGACACGAGCACGATCACAAAGCTTCCGACCAGTATCCGTCTCACGTCAGCCTCCCCCGCTCCATCGGCGGATCGTCCCGGTCGCCGCCTAGCCCGACTTTACCGCGTTCGCGCGCGAAAAGCGCGCAAGGCACTGGAAAGACAGAGGGTTCCTGTGCTCTGCGCGTATGACCTATTCAGTTCTGAAGCGGTGGAGCGCGAGCGCTTCGAACACG
>Ga0210377_10002474_pt1 | contig 16174 bp, 16 predicted proteins | sample PLM4_65_b1redo_FD_155480 | JGI IMG/M metagenome (GOLD analysis project Ga0210377, IMG submission 155480) | Groundwater sediment microbial communities from an aquifer in East River, Colorado, USA - PLM4_65_b1 redo | ecosystem: Environmental > Terrestrial > Soil > Riparian zone | place: USA: East... | reverse complement strand
ATCCCTCCGCCGCCTGAGTCCCCTCCTGTTGCTATAATCGTGCCACGAGTTGCTGGTTGAAAGCTGCGTGACCCCACTTCTCGGCGCCCACGTCCCCACCACCGGCGGCCTGACCACCGCGGCAGCCAACGGTCGTGCCATCGCCGCCGACGCCATCCAGATCTTCACCCGGAATCAGGTACAGTGGCGTTCGAAGCCCGTGTCGGCCGAAGAGGCGGCCGCTTTCAGGACCGCCGTCGCCGCGAGCGGCGTCAAGACGGTGGTAGCCCACGGCTCCTACCTGGTGAACCTCGCAAGCCCCAAGGCCGACGTCCTGGCGAAGAGCCGCGACGCGTTCCTCGCCGAGATGCACCGGTGCCATGCCCTCGGGATTCCCTATCTGATCTTCCACCCGGGCGCCCACATGGGGACCGGCGAGGAGGCGGGCCTAAGGGCCGTGGCCGAGAGCCTGGACCACGTCCTCGCTCACGCCGAGGCCCTCGACGTGTCGCCGCTGCTCGAGATCACGGCGGGGCAGGGCTCGTACGTGGGCTATTCCTTCGAACACCTCGCTGCGGTCCTGAGGCGCGTGAAGAGGCCCGAGCGACTCGGCGTATGCCTCGACACGTGTCACCTCCTGGCCGCAGGATACGACATCGCGACGCCCGAGGGGTATGAAGCCACTATGGCGGACTTCGACCGCATCGTCGGCCTCCACACGGTGAAGGCGATGCATCTGAACGACGCGAAGAAGGGGCTCGGGAGCCGCCTCGATCGCCACGAGGCCATCGGCAAGGGATGTCTCGGCCTCGAGGCCTTTCGCCGCATCGTCAACGACACCCGCTTCGACGGGATCCCGATGGTCCTCGAGACCCCGGGCGGTCTGGACGAATGGAAGAAGGAGATCGCCCTGCTGCGCAGCCTCCGACCGGTCGCCTGACGCCGGCCGCCCTCGCCGAGCGCGCCAAAGCCCTCGCCCTCGAGGAGGGTTTCGACGTCGCCGGCGTGGCGCGGGCCGACGCGCCGAGGGAGCTCGCCTTCTTCGCCTCCTGGGTCGCCCAGGGTTACGCCGGGCGGATGGCGTACCTCACCGACCAGGTCGAGAGGCGCGCCGACCTCCGAACCGCCTTCCCCTGGGCGCGCTCGGTCATATCCGTTGCGCTCCAGTACGACACGCCCCACGCCTACTCCATCGATGCGCCGCCGGAACGAGGATGGATCGCGCGCTACGCCTGGGGCGACGACTACCACGACGTCATGAAGACCCGCCTCGATCGCGTCGTCGAGCGCCTCTCGACGGAGGTCGGTACGTTCCGCGCCCGCACCTACGTCGACACCGGCCCCATCGTCGAGCGCGCCTACGCCGCGGCAGCGGGGATCGGAGCCTGGGGAAAGAACACCTGCCTGCTGCACCCGGAGCACGGTTCCTGGCTCTTTCTCGGCGAAGCCGTGACGGACCTCGACCTCGCGCCCGATGCCCCCCGCACCGACATGTGCGGGAGTTGCACGGCGTGCCTCGACGCCTGCCCGACAGACGCTTTCCCCGCCCCGTACGTCCTCGACGCCACGCGCTGCATCAGCTACTTGACGATCGAGGTCAAGGGAGAGATCCCCGAGCACCAACGCGAAGAGCTGGGCCGCCACGTCTTCGGCTGCGACATCTGCCAGGACGTCTGCCCGTGGAACCGGAAACGGCGCCAGAAAGGGACCGCCGCTTTCGAGCCCCGGCCGGGGCTCGTCGCCCCCGACCTGGGCGCGCTCGCCGTCCTCGATGCCGCCGCCTTCAGCGCTCGATTCCGGCGCAGCCCGGTCAAGCGCGCCCGGCGGCGGGGTCTACTGCGCAACGTCGCGATCGCCCTCGGCAACTCGGGCGACGACTCGCGACGGCCGGTCCTGGAGCGCCTGGCCGAGGACCAAGACCCGGTCGTCCGCGAGCACGCTCTCTGGGCTTTGCGACGGCTCGGGTAGCGGCGGCTCCTGGCGTCGGCGCGGGGTGACGACGGTCACGAAGGAGGAGCGAGCGTGGCGCGTCTCACCCCGACAGCTCGGGTGGGAGTGCCGAATCCCGGCGGGGCACGCCACTCCGGCGGCGCGCTGCAGCCTCGTCGATCAGACGGTTGTTGTCCCCGAGGACGAGGTACTCGCGGCGCAGCGTGACGACGCAGACCACGAGGGTGCCCCAGGCGAGACCTTCGTGGGCCCACGCCGGCAGCGTCCGCGTGTGGGTCGCCGCGCCGAGGATGAAGTTGGCCATCACCAGGAGGAGCGCAACCGTCATGGCGGGAAAGACACGGGACTTGAACGCGACGGTGCGGCGCCGGAAGCTGTCCCCCCAGCCCCGGGCCTTCTCCATCTCCTTCAGCTCCACCCCCGTGGCGATCAGGAAGAACATGATGAAGGAGTGGGCCATGACGAGGAGCGTCGTAGTCCCGAGAGCGGCCAGGAAGTGGAACTTCATCCAGGTGGCGTGCCCCGGCACCTGGTATCCGACGATGATGGTTCCCGCGAGGGTGAGGGTCCCCACCACGGCGAGGGTCAGGAGAGCGATGGCCATCTCACCTCGACGAGGCTTCTCGCGGCAGTCACCCGGGCTTCAGGGCGGCGACGGTGTCCTCGGGACCGAAGAGAGGCCCCTCCACACCCAGGCGTTCGGCGAAGGCTTCGAGATCCGCGCGGGAGAAGCCCTCCGAAACGCCGACGATCTCGCCCTTCGGCGTGAGGGCAAACACGGTGGGGACGATCGTCACCTCCAAGGCCGTGGCCAGCGGATACGGGTCGGCTTCGAGGCGGATGGGCATCTCGATACCGAGACTGTCTGCCAGGCGACGCGCAGAAGCTCCGTCGTCCTGCAGGATCACCGTCACGGAGCCCTGTGTACGGCGGCGATGGATCCGATCCACGAACGGGAGCGCCTCGCGTGTGGTCGTGCAGTCGGAGTGGCCGATCAGCACGAGGGCCGGGCCGCGCGACCACGTGTCGGAAAGCGGCCTCTCGGGAGCGTCGATCCCGGGGAGCGACAACGTCGGGAATGCGCCTTCGGTCCGGGGCACCCTCAGGCCTCCACGAAGTCGGCGACCGCCCGATGCGGGATCACGCCGGCGGCATGGCCCCGGTCGAGGAGGGTCTGCACCGCCCGGCGACCCCGTTCTCCGCAGTCGAGGGTCATCTCGTTGACCCACATCCCCACGAACCGGTCGGCAACGCCCTTATCCATCCCCCGGGAGAATCCCATGGCATATTCCAGGGCCTGCTCTCGGTGTTCCAAGGAGTAGCGCACGGTCTCGCGCACGAGGCGCGTCAAGCGCTTCGACATCTCGAGGCCCAGGTCCCGGCGGACGGCGTTCCCGCCCAGGGGGAGCGGCAGGCCGGTCTGCTGCTTCCACCAGGCCCCGAGGTCGGCGACTTTGCGGAGGCCGTGGCGGTCGAAGGTGAGCTGCCCCTCGTGGATGACGAGGCCCACGTCGGCGCGTCCCGCACCGATCTCGTCCATGATCCGATCGAAGGGGACGACACGGGTCTTCACGCCGGGAGCGAAGAGCTGGAGAGCGAGGTAGGCCGTCGTCAGCGTCCCTGGCACGGCGACGGTGGCGGCGGCGATCGCTGCTGGTTCCAGTGCCTCCCGTGCCACGAGGAGCGGGCCGTATCCGTCGCCGATGCTCCCGCCGCACGGCATCAGTGCGTACTTGTCGGCCACATAGGGGTAGGCATGGAAGGAGATGGCGGTGACCTCGTGGACGCCCTCCATCGCTCGCCTGTTCAGTGTCTCGATGTCGGTCAGGGTATGGGCGATCTGCAGCTCGCCGCTGTCGACCTTGCCTTTCGCGAGACCGTAGAACATGAACGCGTCGTCGCTGTCGGGACTGTGGGCGAGTGAGATCCTCATGGCGCTTCAGGCGCGCGCCGTCGCCCTGGCGCGACCCCGGTCCGAAAGGCGGAGGGCGAGGTCGGGCGCCCAGTCGGCGAGGGGCCCCGTCACGTCGGCCCGACGCGCGTCGTCCCGCCCCCGATGGCGAGCGATCTCGGCGGTGACGGCCATCGAGGGAGCCCGGCGCTCACCTCTGGGGACGTTGACGATCACGACGTCGGCCCGACGCAGCAGCCGTCCCGTCGTGGGCTTCCATCGTGAGGGGCACAGAAAAGGGTGGACGACGAAGAGAACGAGACGGGGTCCTGACAGGTCCACGACCGTCGAACCCTCCATGACGACCACGGCCTCGCCGGCCAGGCGGGCCTCCACGGCGGCCCAGGCCTTTTGGGCGGCGCTCTGTTTGGCGATGACCCAGAGGACCCGGGATGCCCCTGCTTCGGCGAGGCGGGCCGTGTCGGTCCCGGCCTCCGCCAGGACCCGGGGATCCTGGATGATGCGGTAAGGCACCTCGATCCCGCAGACGACGCAAGGGGTTCCCCGAGGGCAGCGCTCGAACACGTCGTCGGTGGTGGTGAATTTCACGGCGACGGCCCCCGCCGGAAGGGCTCGGAGCAGCGTCGCGGCGAGGGCGGTCTTGCCGGAACGGCTGCACGCCCCGGCGACGGCAATGAGCTCCAACGGGATGTCCTCCCGTCTCATCATAGGTCATGGCCCGAGAAGCCGCCAGGCGCGTGCTAGACTGGCACCCCGAGCGAGGAGGCGGCCTGAGAAGCGAGCGACGAGCAGCGGATGCGATGCCGCGCGTCCCCGCCGGGCAGAAGTGCGGGGGCCGACGTCGCTCGCGCTCGCGCGACCTTCGGGCGAGAGTCGCCGGCGTTGCCCTGCTCCTCGCGGCGCCCGGCTGCGCCAGCGCCCCACAGCCTCCGCCCGCGGTGAACCTCGCGCCGGCCCGTGAGGCTCTCGAGGCCGCGCGCCGGGCCGGCGCGGCAGAGCAGGTCCCCGATGCGCTGGAGCGTGCCGAGGCGCATCTCAAGGAGGCCGAGACCCTGTTGGCCGCTCCGGGGAATGCCGCGGCGGATCAGGGACGGGAGGCCGCGGCGCTCTCACGGCTGGCCGCCTCGGAGGCCACTTGTGCCGCGTCCCTCGCGACCGCACGCACGGCCGCCCAGCGGCCCGACACCCCTCCGACAACGGCCGCCGCGCCCCTCGCCGACCTGGAGGCGCGGCTGGAGCGCTCCGAGGAAGAGCAACGGCGGCTGGAGGACCGAGTGGGCCTCCTCCTCAAGGAGCTGGAGCTGACCGAGACCGAGGTCATCCACACGAAGGCCAAAGTCAAGGGCCAAACCCGGGCGGAGGCCTCCTCGGCCATCGCCGAAACACGCATCCTCCTCCGGCGCCTTTCCGACGAGAAGCTCCGCAGCCCCAACTTCGCCCGCTGCCAGGAGCTCCTCGAACGCGCGGAGGGGCTGATCGGTGAGGACAACTTCGGCGGCGCGGCTTTCCTGGCGATGACGGCGCAGGACCTCCTCGAGCAGACGCGGCGCCTCGCGGCGGATCCGGCGGCTCTCGACCGGCCGGCCCCGAAGAAACAATACGTCGTCGCTGCCGATTCGGTGAACATCCGCAAGGCCCCCAGCACGACGGCGCCCATCGTGGGGCGAGCACCGCGGGGCGCGGCCCTCGACGCCGGAGTGGTGCGAGGCGACTGGGTCAAGGTGACCCACAGCGACGTTGTGGGCTGGGCCTACCGGCCCCTCCTCCAGTAGCCCGCATGCGCCGTCATCTCCCCCTGATCGGCCTCCTGGCGGTCGCCGCGGTGCTCCGGTTCACCGGCGTCGGCTGGGGGCTGCGGCACCGGCCTCAGCTCGACGAGCGCTTCTTCGTATCGAACACGGCCCACATGCTCGATCGCGGCAACCTCGACCACGGCTTCTACCTGTACCCTGGCCTCTTCTACTACTTGCTCGCCCCCGTCCTCGCCTTCGTCGACGACCCCCGCCAGAACCCGCAGGCCTACGTCGCGGGAAGGGTCCTCGTCGGGTGCTTCGGGCTCTTGAACGTGGCCCTCGTGGGTGCCGTCGGGCGTCGGGTCTGGGGCGGCACCACCGGCCTCGTCGCGGCCGCGCTCCTCGCCGTCTCGCCCCTCGAAGTGCGGGTCGCCCACGAGGTGCGCCCGGATGTCGCCCTCCACTCCTTTGTGCTCCTAGGTCTCCTCGCCTTCCGCGGCGTCGGCGAGAAGGCCCGCCGCGACGCCGTCGCCGGAGCCGCCATCGGCGCCGCGACGGCGATCAAGTTCTCGGGGGCTCTCCTGGCCCCCTCCTATGTCGTTCACCGCGTGCTGGCACCCGGGCCGAAGCTGCGCCGGCTGGCCATGGCGGGCTTGTTCTCGCTCGGGACGTTCGCCGTCCTCTCGCCCTACACGTTTCTAAGGGGGACGGCCTCCGTCCAAGGAATGGACAACCAGCTCAGCTTCCACTACGTGGAGCGCGAGTCGGAGAGGGGCCTACTCGGCACGATGGCGGTCTACGGAGCGATCCTCGTCGAAGCCCTCGGGGCGCCGGCCCTCGCCCTGGCGGCCGCGGGGCTGCTGCTCGGCCACAAACGGTGGCGGGACTGGCTCCCCCTCCTCGCCCTCCCTCTCGTGACCCTGAGCGTCATTTCGACTGCCACCATCACCCAGGACCGCTTCCTGATACCGGTCCTGGGCGCGACCCTGCTTCTCGCCGGACCCGCCCTGGAGCTTCTCGCCGCCCGGAGCGCGCCCGTGCTGGTTGCGGTCGCCGCCCTCGCCGTCTGCGTTCCGCTCATGACTTCCGTCGACTACGTCCGGGCGATCCGGGGGCCCATCACCCGGGACGCAGCCGCGGACTGGATCGAGAGCCACGTGCCCGCCGGGCGCGTCGTGACCACGGTGAATGCCGCCATCGGCCTCGACCTCCGTCGCTTCGAGACACTTCTCGTGGGCCGCCTGAATGCCAAGACGCGCCTCCAGGCGGTCAACGCGGCCCTCGTGGTCACCGGGCCCGGAGCCGACCGTGCAGCCCTCGCAGGCCTCCGACGCTTGTTCGTCGCGGAGCCGGAAACACGCTACTCGGGGGAGAGGATCCGCGTCTATGGCGTCCCCGGGGTGCTCCGCCCCCGCTACGAGCTCGTGCCCCTGTCTCAGGCGCGGCTCACCGCCTCGGAGGGAGAAGCACGAGTCACTGCCATGGTCGACGGCGATCCTGCAACGGCCTGGCGCACCGTCGGCGAGCAAACGCCGGGGGAGTGGATCGAGGTCGAGCTGCCGCAGCCCTTCCTCCTGGGCCGGATAGAGCTGATCTCGCCCCCCGACGCCGAGGAAGCGGCCGACGAGATCGAGGTGTTCGCCTCCGAGGGCGCGCCACGACTGGGGCGCGTGGCCGCACTCCCCGGACGCCCAGGGATCCCGCAGCAGTCCGGGACCATGGCGAGCCAAGTCCTGCTGGTGCCGGAGGCTCGTGTGCTGACTCTGCGCCTCGTCCAGGTCGGGCGCAAACCGAAGCCCTGGGGAATCGCCGAGCTTCGGATCGAGGCGGTCGTCGAGGATCAGACGCCTGATGACTAAAGCGGGCTAGGAGCCGGCGGTCTCGGACCGGTCCAACAGGGTCGGACCGTGAGTCCCCGCTTGGACCACGCGATCCCGGCCCTGGGCCTTGGCCGCGTAGAGTGCGGCGTCGGCGGTGTCCACCAGGCCCCGCGCCACGCGCCCGTCTTCGGGGAAGGTAGCGACGCCAATGGAGATGGTCGTACGGGCTCCGAACCGGCCTGGGCGCTGCGGGTTGGAGGAGACGGCGACACGGATCTTCTCCGCGACCTCGGTGGCCTGCTCCTTCGTGCAGGACGGCAGCAGTACGGCCAGCTCTTCGCCTCCGTACCGGAAGGCCATGTCGGTCGAGCGGATCGACTTCATCACCTGTCCCGAAACCCGCCGCAGCGCCGCGTCACCCTCGGTATGGCCCCACCGGTCGTTGTACTGCTTGAAGTGATCGAGGTCGAGGAGCAGCATGCTCAGGTTTCGGGACTCCCGCTCGCAGCGGCGCATCTCCTTTTCGAGGGTGTCCTGGAAATGGCGGTGGTTGTAGAGACCGGTGAGGCCGTCGGTGATCGCCAGCGCCTCGAGGGCCCGGTTCGCTTCCTTCAGCCCTTCGTTGGAGCGGGCCAGCTCGTCGCGGGCCTCCTCGAGCTTCTGCCGACTGTCGCGGACGTTCCGGGCCATCTCGTTGAAGGCGATCGTGAGATCGGCGATCTCGTCGCCGCCCCGCGCCGGAAGGTCCACGACCTCTCCCGCGCTCACCTTCTTGGCCCCATCCACGAGGAGCATGATCGGGCGGAGGATCTGCCGGGCGGCCAGGAAGGTCAGGCCGAAGATACCGAGGATCGCGGAGCCGCCGAAGAGAAGCAGGCGGTTGCCGGACTCCCGGAGGGACAGGTACGCGGAGGTCGAAGCGACGGTGGCGGCGATGTACCCCTGGAGCGGCGCCTCGAGGCGCCGAACGCCGTAGACCGTGGCTCCAAGACCGGGCAGGTTCGCCTCCTTCACCGGGATCACCGCGGGGGAGTCCTCGGGGAGCGCCACGGGGAAGGGCGCCGTTCCGGGCCGCGCGAGGAGTTTCCCCGCCTCGGCGAGGACCCGGCCCCCTTCGTCGAGGATCCAGAATGCTGGGCTCAGCTCCGACGAGGTCGCCAGGCGGGACTCGATCTCCTTGGCGTCGAGCCGCGGGAGGAGGAAGGCCGTCTCGGCGTCGACGGGGGTGTTGAGGTGCGACTCCAGCTCCCGGAGGTCGAGGCGCTCGACGAAGTAGCCGATGGTCCGGTTGGCACGGCCCTGGATCGGCTGGATCACGAGTTGCGTGGCCCGGCCGAGGTAGTCGGAGCGCCGAACGGGGCTCAGCCGGCCCTTGTCGATCCCCCGCTCGGTGAGCATGGCGATGCCCCAGTCTTCCAGGCGCTCTTCCCGCGTCCCGGCCAGGACCTCACCGGCTATGTCCACGACAAAGAGCGACTCGTAGACCCGGTAGTGGCCGAGGACCGACAGGAGATACTCGACCAGGTCGCGGTGAGCCCGCTCCCGGTCGGGGCCCGACCGGGAGAGCGCCTCGACCCCTTCGAAGACGACGAAGGAAGAAGACCAGCTCGAGGCCTCCCGGAGACGTTGTTCCGCCCAGCCCTGTAGCTCGCTCGACTTCCGGAAGAGCTGATTCGTGAGGGCCTCGTGGACCTTGTCGCGCAGAGTCTCCTGGTTGCGCTTGAGGAGGTAGCCCCCAAGCCCAAGCAGGGGAACCGCCACGCAGAAGAGGACGAGCGCCAGGAGCTTGGCCTGGAGGCTGATCCGGAGGCGCCGCGGGACGGGGGCCGGATCGGACATGGCGTTAACACGCCATGATATACCCGATGACTGGACAGCCTATAATCGGCGTTTTCGGCATTCCGACGAGGAGACCAGGGTGAGCAGCCCTCGAGACGCCATCCGCTTGAATCACGTGAGCAAGGCCTTTGCCGGGCGGTGGGCTGTGCGGGACCTGTCCTTCTCCGTCCCTCGCGGGAGCATCTTCGGCCTCCTGGGGCCGAACGGCGCCGGAAAGACGACCACCCTCCGGATGGTGATGGACATACTCGCTCCCGACGAGGGGAGCATCGAGATCCTGGGTGAGCCGGCCGGGCCTTCCCTTCGCGACAGGATCGGCTACATGCCCGAGGAGCGCGGCCTCTATCCGCGGATGGTCCTCGAGGAGCAGCTCCTCTTCATGGCTGAGATCAAGGGCGCGAACCGCGCCGAAGCGGTCCGGCGCCTCCCTTCCTGGCTCGACCGAATGGGCCTCGGAGAGCGGCGGCGTAGCAAGGTGAACGAGCTCTCGAAAGGGATGCAGCAGAAGGCCCAGTTCATCGCCACGGTCCTCCACGACCCCGACGTCCTGATCCTCGACGAGCCGATGAGCGGCCTCGACCCCGTAGGGACCGACGTCATGCGCGGGGCCCTCCTCGAGATGAGCCGCGAAGGGAAGACCCTGATCCTGTCGAGCCACCAGATGGAGACCGTGGAGCGCCTCTGCGACGGGATCGCCCTGATCCACCGTGGCGAGAAGCTCCTGGACGGAGCGGTCTCGGAAGTGAAGCGCCGGTACGGCAAGAACACACTGGTCCTCGCCTACGAGGGCGACGGCGCCTTCATCGCCGGCCTCGACGGCGTCGCGAAGGTCACCGACTTCGGCCGCCACGTGGAAGTGCGCATGGCCGACGGCGCCGATCCCCAGACCCTGCTTCGAGAGGCCGCCGCGAGGCTCCGGGTCAGCCGCTTCGAGATCGTCGAGCCGAGTCTCCACGAGATCTTCGTGGAACAGGTGACCGCCCACGGCGGATCGGCGGCGGCGTGAGCCGGCTGTGGCCGGTCGTGCGGCGCGAGTATCTCGAACGCGTGCGCTCGAAGGCCTTCGTCATCGGGACGATCCTGGGGCCGGCGCTGATGGCAGCCTTCACGGTGTTGCCGGGACTCGTCATGGCGAAGCAACGCGGCAAACCGCTTCGGATCGCAGTGCTCGACGCGTCGGGGTCGCTCCGTGGACCGGTGGAGGCGGCCCTCGGAGATCGGAAGACCGGCGGTGACCACCGGTTCGTCGTGGAGGACGCGGGGACGGGACCCGTGGACGAGATTCGGACGCGCCTCCGGCAGCGGGTTCTCGACGGGAGCCTCGACGGCTACCTCTACCTTCCCCCTGACGCCCTCCAGGCGTCGGTGGCCGAGTACCACGGCAAGAACGTCAGCAACGTGATGGACCTGGGCCTCTTGGACAAGGCCGTGGAGGACGCCCTCATCGGCCGCCGCCTCGCGGTCCAAGGGCTCCCCGCCGACAAGCTGAAAGACGTGATGCGTCGGCTCGACCTCAGGAGGATGCGGGTCTCCGCTTCGGGGGAGCGGGAGGATCGCGGTGGGTCCTTCTTCCTTTCGATGATCCTCATGATGATCCTCTACACGACGGTGGCCATGTGGGGGGCCGCCCTGATGAACGGCGTCATCGAGGAGAAAGCGAACCGCGTCGTCGAGGTCGTCGTTTCGTCGGTGTCTCCGACGAGGCTCTTCGCTGGCAAGCTCCTGGGAGTCGGCGCCGCGGGCCTCACGCAGTTCCTCGTCTGGGCCGGATTCATGGCCGGCCTCGCCCTCTTCGGCGGAGCCGCATTCCTCGGTGGCCAGATCCCCGAGGTCTCTCCCCTGGTCCTGGTCCTCTTCGTCGTCTACTTCCTCCTGGGCTACTTTCTTTACGGAGCCCTCTACGCCGCAGTGGGGGCGGCGGTGAACTCGCAGCAGGAGGCCCAGAGCCTCGTCTTCCCGGTGATGCTGCCGCTGATCGCGGGTGTCATGCTCTTTCCGGCCGTCTTGAACAGTCCCGACAGCGTGCTTTCGACCACGCTCTCGCTGATCCCGTTCTGGACGCCGATCCTCATGTTCCTTCGGGTGTCGGCCCTCACGCCACCGACGTGGCAGATCGTGCTCTCCATCGTTCTGACGCTGGCGACGATCCTGGTCCTCAACTGGGCAGCGGCGCGCGTCTACCGCGTCGGCATCCTCATGTACGGAAAACGCCCGACGTTCCCGGAGATACTGCGGTGGGTCAGGACGCCCTAGGGGCGGCGTAAGGCCCCGGGTCAGGCCGAATGAGCGCGATCGACCGGCTGCTGGACCGCTTCGTCCCGTTCGTCGCGGTGACAGCGCTTTTCGCCTACGTAACCGTCTACGCGTGGGGCATGGCGTGGCCTCCCATCCGGTCCGATGGGTTCAGCTACCACGTGTACCTGCCCTCGTGGTTCATCTATCACGATCCCACCCTGGAGGCGTTGTCCCGGGACTGCTGCGGGGGCAGGTTCCCGCAGTTCAGCGGGATCTACCGCTGGCCCGGCACCGGGCGGTGGATGAATCCGCATCCGATGGGCGTCGCCGTGCTCTCCATGCCGTTCTTTCTCGTGGCTCACGCGCTGACGCGCTGGTCGAACCTGTCTCCGGACGGGTTCTCCCTCTACTATCAGCTCGTCACCGCGGCGGCGGGCGTCTTCTACCTGGCGCTCGGGCTCTGGTTCCTCCGAGGCGTGCTGCGACGCCGTTTCTCGCCGGGCGTGACGCTGGCCACGCTGGTGGCCATTACTTGGGGCACCAATCTCTTTCACTACGGCACCTTCGACAGCTTCTTCAGCCACGTCTTCTCGTTCTGCCTCTTTGCCGCGATCCTCTTCGTGACGCCCCTTTGGCTGGAGAGCCCGACTCTCGGCCGATCGGTCGCCGTCGGGACCGTGGCCGGGCTCGTCGTGCTTACGCGTCACAGCAACGCCGTGCTGCTGGCGTTTGCGGCGCTTTACGGGATCACCGGGGTGTCGGAGCTTCGGGGGCGAGTCGCGTTCCTGAGGGCACACTGGCACAAGGCGCTGCTGGTCGGGGCCACCGCAGGATTGCTGGTGTTGCCCCAGCTCGTGATGTATCGGCTGGCGACCGGACAGTGGATCGTGAGTCCCTACGGATCGCTCGGGTGGTTCGACTTCGGCTCGCCCAGGATCCTCCAGGTACTCTTCAGCCCTCAGAAGGGGCTGCTGTTCTGGTCGCCGGTGCTCCTCTTCAGCGTGGCCGGCTTCGCGTATCTGCCGAGGGCCATGCCCGAGATCGTGCTGCCCCTCGCGATCGCATTGCCCCTCGATCTCTACCTCATCGCGAGCTGGCGGGACTGGCAGTTCGGCGGCAGCTACGGCCACCGGGCTTTCACGGACCTCCTGCCGCTGTTTGCGGTCGGGATGTCCGCGTTCTTCTCGCGCGTTCGAGGGACCCGCCTGGCACCAGCCGTCGGAATCGCCGTCACGCTGGCCGTCGCGCTGTCCATCGCCCAGATGCTCCAGTATTGGCTGGGGATCATCCCGTTCAGCGACACGACCTGGGATCTCTACCGGTCGATCTTCCTCAGGTTCAATCGGTGAAGCACGCGAGCTCGTCCACGATCGTCCTTTCCCTGGCCGTTGCTGTCGGCGCGACGCTCATCTACCTCCGAGACCCCGCTTGGCTCATCGACGTCAGCTCGGGATTCGGCCATTGGCAGCAGGACGGCAACACACGCTTCCGCTGGACGAAAGGGCGCGCGTCGTTCTTCGTTCCCGCGGAAACAAAGCTGGTACGAGTCCCGCTTCGGGCGCGCTTCCGGACCACGAGCGAACCCCCGGTCCTGGTGCGGATCGACGTCGACGACGCCGCGGCCTCCCTCGTGGCATTGGGGGACGAGCGGTGGACGGAGGCCGTCGTGAGGATGGAGCCGAGTCGCCGACGCCCGCGCCATGTCGTGCGTCTGGACCTCCACGTGGACCGCACCTGGGGCGACCGCGGGCTTGGCGTACAGGTCGGCGTGGTGACGGTCGAGTGAGTCAGCGGAAACGGTCGAGGGAGAAGGCCGAGACGTCGACCCGTGGCGGCCGGCCCTGAATCAGGTCCACGGCGATCTCGCCCACGAGGGGACCGACCAGGATGCCGTTCCGGTAGAGGCCGCTTGCGTGGAAGAGCCCTGGAAGCGCGCCAGGGCCGATCACCGGAAGGCCGTCGGGAGTCCCGGGCCGGAGGCCCGCCCAGGAGTCGGCGATGCGGACGTCTCCCAATGCCGGCGCGATCTCGAGGGCCGTCCCGATCACGGCACGCAGACCGCCGGCGGTCACGCTCTTGTCGAAGCCGGCGCGCTCGGTGGTGCTGCCGGCGAGGAGCCGACCGTCGGCCCGCGGGACGAGGTACCCGTGGCCGGAGAAGACGACGTGGCGGAAGAGGGGAGGCGAGACGTCGAAGGCGACGATCTGCCCGCGCACCGGCTCGACGGGGGGTGGCAGGGGATCGCCTGCGAGCAGCCCTGACCATGCCCCCATGGCGCTGAGCACGACGGGGGCGCGGAAGGTCTCGTTCCCCGCCCGGACTCCGGCAACCCGGCCTGCTTCCACGAGCAGCTCCGTCACGGGACGGCCCGACAGAATGGAGGCCCCTCTCGCCACCGCCGAGGCCGCGAGGGCCTTGACCAGTCGCACGTTGTCCACGCAATGGTCGCCCTCGAAGAAGAGTGCGCACCGCACGGCCGGGTTCACGTTGGGCTCGGCCTCCCGGACCTCATCGGGCCCGAGCACCTCGACGGCGAGGCCGCGGGCCCGCTGCCACTCGGCACGAGCGAGGAGCTCCCTTTCGCGTGGCTCGTCGAGGGCGACGGCCAGGACCCCTCGGGCCGAGTAGTCCAGGCCGACCCCGGTCTCGGCCTCCAGGGCGGGGCCGAAGCGCGCGTGATGATCGCGGCTGGCGAGGGTAAGGGGCAGGAGCGGCGTCTCGGCCTCGGCCTCCGCCTGGGGTGCGAGGATCCCTGCAGCGGCCGAGGAGGCCTCGCCTCCCACGCGCCGGCGCTCGACTACCAGCACCCGCGCCCTTTCCCCAGCCAGGGCCCGCGCTGCGGCAAGCCCCACGATCCCCGCCCCGATCACCACCACGTCGACGTCGGACAAAGGCCCTCCCGAACCTCTTATTTATACCGCACCCGTGTTCTGCTATCCTGCCTGCGTTCTCCGGTGCTTCTGGACTCCGCGGGCGTCGCGGAGCTTTTCGCGGAGGGGCCGCTTGCAGAGCGCACGCTGCATCCACTGTCGCTCCGACATCACCGTGCCTGATACGTATGCCCACGGCGACCACATCAAGTGCGGCGCCTGCGGGACGCGCCACAAGGTGCAACGTGGCGACGTGCTCCGCCTCGTCCTTGCCGACGTGGGCCCGCTCAAGGACTCCCTGAAGGCGAACGAGCAGCTCGTTTCCCGGCTGGAGGACGAGCTCCGGGGTGCCCGGGCCAGCTTCGGGATCGGTGCCAACGGTCTCGGAATCGGCCTCGCCTGGGCGATCTGGCAGGTCGGGTTCCAGAACCAGATGATCAGCAGCGGTCTCGGCTTCAAGGCCTTCGGGGTGGCGCTCGCGAGCGGTGTCGCCCTCGAGACCGCCAACTACCTGTTCCTCGCCAAACGGGTGCGGATGACGCGGCTCTCCGAAGAGATCCAGGAGGCCCGCGAAGAAGCGCGCCGGCTCCAGCAGAAGATTCGGGACGCGAGCCGCGTCTGACCTGCGTTCCTACTCCACCTGTCCGGCGTCGAGCATCTCGACGACGGTGCGATAGATGAAGTAGGAGCAGCGTGGGATGTCCTTCTGTAGATCGGCCATCGACGCCCCTTTCTTGAAGCGCGACCACACCGCCACCGCCAGCTCCAGCGTTTCCGGGTTCTCCCATGCCAGCTGGGCCGCCTTCTGCTTGAAGACCCGCGACGGATCGGGGACACGTTGCTGGAGCATCGGGAGCTCGTCTTCGAGGCGGACCGATTCCATCAGGAGGGAGATCCCGGGCAACGTGACGTCGGTCTGGACCTCGTCCTCGGCCACGTTCCTTCCGGTGAACGAGAACTCTCCCTCGAGGGGCGACTGGAAGAGCTGGAACACGGCGTCGTCCCCGGTGAGCTGCCGGTACTTGGCCCGCGCGATGTTCCCCTTGAAGAAGAACATCTCGGCGATCTTCTGCTTGCCCCCTTCCTGGGACACGGTCAGGTTCCCGGTCTGGTGGGAGCCGATGAGCGTCTGGATCACGGTCGCGAGGTCGAAGAACTTCAGGTTCCCTTGGAGCTGCTTTGCCAGTGCCCGGGGGACCTTGAGGGTCGTGGCTTCGAGACGCTTCGCGAGGACGAGGCAGAGGTTGCGGGCTAAGGCGGGGAGCGTGACCATGAGGTCGAGGAAGACGGGCTTCTCGACCGTGAAGAGCTCGGCGCGCTCCGGCGACCGCGCCGTCGCCGTCCGGGGGGAGCCCGTGAGGAGGGCCAGCTCGCCCAGCACTTCCCCCTTGCCCAGGTAGGCAACCGGAACGGTCTCGCTGCCGTCTCCCGGCGCCGCGACGATCTCGAGAACGCCGCTCTTGACGATGTAGAGCCGATCCCCCTGCTCACCCTGGCGGAAGACCACGGCACCCGGCCCGTACTCTTCGATGCGACCCTGGGCCAGGACGGCCCTCAGGACCTCGTCCGGCTGGTTTTCGAGAAGGTCGGAGCTCCTCAGGAAGTCGGGGTCGATCAGGTTGGACATGTCGGCTCGGATCGGAATTATACCCCTCGCGTTACCTATGTTACACTCGGGCACTTTTGAGGCCCGGCGGGACTCGGCTGGTGCGCGCTTCGGCTGTAACTTGCTGAAATAAGAGGCCTTCCAATGATCGAACGTGAAGCGGCGATCAAGATCTACAACGAGACTCTCGGCGCCAAGGGCGCGAAGGGTCGCCTGGTGCGCATCGCACC
>Ga0210377_10002473_pt1 | contig 16176 bp, 16 predicted proteins | sample PLM4_65_b1redo_FD_155480 | JGI IMG/M metagenome (GOLD analysis project Ga0210377, IMG submission 155480) | Groundwater sediment microbial communities from an aquifer in East River, Colorado, USA - PLM4_65_b1 redo | ecosystem: Environmental > Terrestrial > Soil > Riparian zone | place: USA: East... | reverse complement strand
CAGCGCCTGGCGCAGCTCGTCGTCCTGCACGTGCATGGCGCCGAGCCCGACGCTGGAATAGAGGATCGAGTAGTCGACCCCCAGCTCGTCGAAGCGCTTGCGGTAGAGCTTGGGCAGCATCGAGGTCGCGAGGTCGATGGTGTGCTCGCCCGAGGGCCGGCTCCACCAGATGTCGCGGTAGCCGCGCGGCGTCTGGAGGCGGTAATTCGCCAGCCGCTCGACCATCTTGGCCCCGCCGACCTCGCGCAGGAAATCGTTCAGCACCGGCCCGTGCTCGAGGATGTGGGAGTCCCCGTCCAGCACCGGATGGCCCAGCTTGGCGCGCACGTCGGCGCCGGTGATCCTTTTGCCGCTGGCTGACATGGGCGGTTTCCTCCGTTGATTGCGGAAACTGTGCGGCCAATTTCCTCCCCCTGCAAGGGGGAGGAAAAGCTGATAATTTCCGCCCATGGATGATGCACGCCGCGAGACCAACCCGCTCTACAACACCAACAAGCTGAAGCTCGGCACGTTCGGCACCAACGTGTCGGGCGGCTGCTCGATCACCACCGCCGAGGAGGCGCTGGTCACGTCCTGGCCCAACACGCTCGGCATCGCGCGCGCGGCGGACCGGGTGGGGCTGGAGGCCTTCGTGCCGGTGGCACGCTGGAAAGGGTTCGGCGGACAGTCGAACTTCAACGGCACCTGCTTCGAGACCTATACCTGGGCCGCCGGCATCGCGCAGGCGACCGAGCGCGCCGCGGTGTTCACCACCTCGCACGTGCCGACCGTGCACCCGATCATGGCCGCCAAGCAGGCGGTCACGATCGACCATATCAGCGGCGGGCGCTTCGCCCTCAACATCGTGTGCGGCTGGTTCGCGCCCGAGCTCGAGATGTTCGGCGCGTCGATCATGGAGCACGATACGCGCTACGACTATGCGGCCGAATGGATCGAGATCATGAAGCTGCTGTGGACACGCGACGAGGAGTTCGATTACGAGGGCCGTTATCTGCGCGTGACCAAAGGCTTCTCCATGCCGAAGCCGGTCCAGCGTCCTTTTCCGCCGCTGATGAACGCGGGCTCCTCCGGCAAGGGGCGGCTTTTCGCCGCCAAGTACGCCGACATGGTGTTCGTATCGGTCGGCACCACCGAGCTCGACGAAACCAAGGCCCTCATCGCGAGTTATAAGAAGCTGGCGCGCGAGGAATACGGGCGCGAAATCCAGGTGTGGTCGAACGCCCACATCACGCAGCGCGACACCATGCAGGAAGCCGAAGACGTGTGGCGCTACTTCGTCGTCGACAAGGGCGACGATCAGGCGCTCGACAACCTGATGGGCATCCAGGCCGTGCAGGCGCAGCGCCTGATGCCTCAGCTTTCGGAGCAGCGCCGCCTTTTGCTCAAGGGCGGCTGGGGCGGCTACAAGCTGGTGGGAACGCCGGACCATATCGTCGCCGGGCTGCAAAAGCTGTCCGACACCGGCTTCGACGGCGTATTGCTGTCGTGGCTCGACTATAAGGACGGTCTCGCCCGTTGGGAAAAGGACGTGCAGCCGCGGCTCGTCCAGGCCGGGCTGCGTCACTAGGGAGCACAACATGCCGCTCGACACCGATCCGCTCGCGCTGCTGTCCGATCTCCTGAGCGAAGCGAAGCGTCACGGCGCGGATGCCGCCGACGCCGTCGTGTTCTCCGGCGCGTCGCTCGCCATATCGGTCCGCATGGGCCAGCTCGAGAAGCTCGAGCGCTCCGAAGCGCGCGATTTGGGGCTGCGGGTTCTGCTCGGCAAGCGCCAGGCCATCGTGTCGTCCAACGACTTCAAGCGCGAGACGCTCAACGCGCTGGTCGAGCGCGCGGTGGCCACCGCGCGCGAGGCGCTCGAGGATCCCTATGCGGGCATCGCCGATGCGTCGGAGTTGGCGACGAGCATCCCCACGCTCGACATCTGCGACGACAGCGAGCCCGAGGCCGAGGCGCTGATCGCCTCCGCCCGCACGGCGGAAGAAGCCGCGCGCGCGGTCAAGGGCGTGACCAATTCCGAAGGCGCCGAGATCGGCTGGAGCCGCTCGGTCATCGCGCTCGCCACCACCGCCGGGTTCGCCCAGTCCTATGCCGGATCGAGCCATTCCATCGCCGCCTCGGTCCTGGCCGGCGAAGGCACGACTATGGAGCGCGACTACGATTTCTCGAGCGCGGTCTACGCCGCCGATCTGCGCAAGCCGGAGGACGTCGGCCGCTCCGCCGGCGAGCGCGCGGTGCGCCGCCTCGGCGCGCGCAAGATGAAATCGGCGCGCGTGCCGGTGGTGTTCGACCAGCGCATGTCGGGCGGGCTTCTGCGCTCGCTCGCCGGCGCGATCAACGGCGCCTCGATCGCGCGCGGTACGTCGTTCCTGAAAGACAAGATGGGCGAGAAGATCTTCGCCGACGGCATCACCATCATCGACGATCCGCACAGGCGCCGCGGGCTGCGCTCCAAGCCGTTCGACGCCGAAGGCCTGCCCAACTCGCGCCGCGCCATCATCGATGACGGGCGGCTCACGACCTGGATGCTCGACCTCGCCTCGGCCCGCAAGCTCGGGTTGAAGCCGACCGGGCACGCTTCGCGCGGCACCGCCTCGCCCCCTTCGCCGTCACCGACGAACCTGTATATGGAGAGGGGCAGGATCTCGCGCGACGCCATGATCAAGGACATCGAGGAGGGATTCCTGGTCACCGAATTGATCGGCATGGGCGTCTCCATCGTCACCGGCGACTACAGCCGCGGCGCGTCGGGATTCTGGATCGAGAAGGGCGAGATCGCCTATCCGGTGAGCGAGATCACCGTCGCCGGCAACCTGAAGGACATTTTCCGCAACCTGACGCCGGCCGACGATCTGGAGTTCCGTACCGGCACCGACGCGCCGACTTTGCGTGTCGACGGTATGACGGTGGCAGGCACCTGACGTATAATGCGGCCATGGACGAAGACCTGAAGCGAAACCTTGCGAGCGGCTCGACCTGGATTCGGGCGCTCTACATGATCCTGTTCGGCGTGATCTTCTATGTCGCCGAGTTCGTATTGATCGCGGTCGCGGTGGTGCAGCTTCTGGCGAAGCTCTTCAGCGGCAATACGCTGGGACGACTCGATGTCTTCGGCGCGCAACTGGCGGATTACATGCGCGCGGTCGTCGCTTTCCTCACCTTCGCGAGCGAGGCCAAGCCGTTCCCGTTCGCGCCCTGGCCGGACGCAGCGCCCGATACAGTTCCGATCGTGCCTAGTGGCCTAGCGGACCACTAAACATCGCAGTGCCGTAAACCAGCCCGAGCAGGCCCAACAGCACCGCCCATGCGAAGCTCTTCACCGCCGCTACTCTCCCCATGGCATTCCCTCATGCTTGGCCAACCTGCATTGACCTAAGCAAATCTCGTGCCAAACGGTCGGAAATCGCGGTTTTACAAGGGGTTATCGGACGGGGGCATGATCTTGTGGCGTCGGATTTCCGCCCGGTAAGCATCCAACGCGTCGCGGAACCCGGCCAGTGACACCTCGGTGTCTTGCGGGCGTCCGTTCGGGGCCAGGCGCACGCGGAAGGTGAGCCTGTCGGCGGCGCGCATCTCGCTCACGATGCGCAGCGCGTCGGCGCCTGCCCAGCGGCCCCATTCGCCGGTCACCGGCGCTTCGTGGCCGGGAAAGGTGCCGGCCTTGAGCCAGACCGGCGCGTAGGGCTGCGGATCCGAGCCGCGTATCTCGATCGCCACCTGATACGCATCGGGCGCGAACTCCTGCACGTGCAGGATATTGGGCGTGATGGAACCGAGGCTTTGCAGCGGCGTGGTCAGGCTGCACTGCGGATCGCTCGAGCCCTGCGCGGTCGACCAGCAGACGACCAGCCAGTCGCCGAATTCGTGCTCGTAGAACACCCAGGCATGCGCCGGGGCGGTGAGCAAAAGTGCCAATGCGATCAATGCGATGCGGCACATGCCTGCACTGTAGCACCGATTGGACCGATTCCCCTCGCGTGCTATGGTCCGCGCGTGGCGGATTTTCGCGCAAAACTACCATTGAATCAGGCGACGCTGCCGCTGGTGCGGCGGCTCGCGCGCGGCTATGTGCGGCCACAAGCTGGGCGCATCGCGGCGGCATTGCTCTGCATGGTCGGCGCCGCTCTGGCGACGGCCGCGCTCGCCCAGCTGATGGAGCCGATCCTCGATTCCGTCTTCATTGCCCGCGACCAAGGGGCTCTACCTTGGGTTGCCTTCGCCGTTCTCGTCACCTTTGCCGTCAAGGGCGGCGCCACGTTCGGCCAGGCGGTGCTGATGACCTCCGTCGGGCAGCGCATCATCGCGGGCATGCAGAACGAGATGTTCGCGCATTTGATGCGGGCCGACCTCGCCTTGTTTCAGGACACGGCGACGGGGCGCCTCGTGTCCCGCTTCACCAACGACGTCAACATGCTGCGCGCCGCGGTGTCGACCGCGCTCACCGGCATCGGCAAGGACACGCTCACCGTCGTGTCGCTGATCGCGGTCATGTTTTATCAGGACTGGCTGCTCGCGGCGGTGTCCTCCGTCGTTTTTCCGCTCGCCATCATGCCGATCGTCAAGATCGGGCGGCGCATGCGCAAGGTCTCGTCGAACACGCAACAGCAGATGGGCGCGTTCACCACGCTGCTCGCCGAGACCTTCCAGGGCGCGCGTCACGTCAAAGCCTATGGCATGGAGGAGTACGAGAAAGGCCGCGCCGCGCGCGCGATCGAGGAGGTGTACAGGCTGGCTTGCAAGGCCGCGCGCACCCGCTCCCTCATTCACCCGATCATGGAATCGCTTGGCGGCATCGCCATCCTGCTCGTCATCCTCTACGGCGGCACACAGGTGATCTCCGGCGCGAAGACGACGGGCCAGCTGTTCGCCTTCATTACGGCGCTGCTGCTCGCCTATGAGCCGATGAAGCGCCTGGCTCAGCTCAACGCGAACCTGCAGGAAGGGCTTGCCGCCGCATCGCGCGTCTTCGAGATGCTCGACGAGAAACCGGCCATCGTCGATCGTCCCGGCGCACATCAGCTTGGCGTGATCAAGGGCGCGATCCGGCTCGAGGGCGTCCGCTTCGCCTATCGCTCGGGCGACAAGGACGTGCCGGCGCTCAACGGCGTCACGATCGACATCGCGGGCGGCAAGCGTATCGCGCTGGTCGGCCCGTCGGGCGCGGGCAAGTCGACCGTGCTCAACCTGATCCCGCGGTTCTACGACGTCACCGAAGGCCGCGTGCTGATCGATGGGCAGGACGTGCGCGACGTGACCCTCGCAAGCCTGCGCGCCAAGATCGCGCTCGTCAGCCAAGAGATGGAGCTGTTCGACGATACGGTGCGCACCAACATCGCTTACGGCCGGGTCGGCGCGGGGGAGGCGGACATTATCGCCGCCGCGCGCGGCGCGAGCGCGCACGACTTCATCATGCGCCTGCCGAACGGTTACGATACCCATGTCGGCGGGCGCGGGCTCAAGCTGTCGGGCGGCCAGCGCCAGCGCGTCGCGATCGCGCGCGCCATGCTGAAGGATGCTCCGATCCTGTTGCTCGACGAGGCGACTTCCGCCCTCGACACCGAATCCGAACGTCAAGTGCAGGAAGCGCTGCGCGCTTTGATGCGCGGGCGCACGACGCTGGTGATCGCCCATCGCCTCTCCACGGTCGTCGACGCCGACCTGATCTACGTCCTCGATGGGGGCCGCGTGATCGAGTCGGGCAGCCACGGCGAGCTGCTTGCCCGCGGCGGCGCCTACGCACGGCTTTACGCCATGCAGTTCGCCGACCAGAGCGAGGCGAAGCCCGCCGCGGAATGATGTCCTGATGTTGGCGCTGTATCGCGCCTTGACCGATGCCGGGCTGCCGCTGATCCGCCTCGTCCTCGCGCGCCGGATGCGCAGGGGCCGCGAGGACGCGGAGCGCTTCGCCGAACGCATGGGCGAGGCCTCGCGCACACGCCCGGACGGGCTTCTCGTGTGGATTCACGCGGCCAGCGTGGGCGAATCCTTGTCGGTACTGCCCCTTGTCGACCGGCTGGTACGCGATACCAAGGCGAACGTGCTCGTCACCACCGGCACCGTCACCTCGGCACGGCTGCTGGTCGAGCGCCTGCCGGAAGGCGCGATTCATCAGTATGCGCCGGTCGACCGCGCGGCCTGGGTCGACCGCTTTCTCGACCACTGGCGGCCCGATCTGGCGCTCTGGGTCGAGTCGGAATTCTGGCCCAACACGCTGACGGCGCTCGCCGCCCGCCACATCGAGGCGGTACTGGTCAACGCACGCATGTCACCCCGATCCTTCGCCCGCTGGCGACGCGTGCGAGGCACGATCAAAGAGCTCCTGGCGACATTCTCGCTCTGCCTTGCCCAGACGGAAGATGACGCGGCCGCCTTGCGCGCGCTCGGCGCGGCGAACGTGAGCGTGCCCGGCAATCTCAAGTTTGCCGCCGACCCCCTGCCCTGCGACGCGCTTGAGCTCGCTCGTTTGGAAGGCGCGCTCGGTTCGCGCCCGCGCTGGCTCGCGGCAAGCACTCACGCGGGGGAGGAGGAGATCGTCGCCGCGGCGCGTCGCAACGGCGCGCTGGCCATCGTCGTGCCGCGACATCCGCAGCGTGGCGGCGAGATTGCCGCCATGCTGCGCGCCAAGGGGCATCGCGTCGCCGTACGGTCGGAAGCAGCGCTTCCCGGCGCCGAGGATTCGTTCTACGTGGCCGACACGATGGGCGAGCTGGGATTGTTCTTTCGCCTGACGCCGGTCGCCTTCATGGGCGGATCGCTGGTGCCGCACGGTGGGCAGAATCTTTTGGAGCCCGTGCGTCTCGGCGCCGCGGTGGTGCATGGTCCGCACATGACGAATTTCCGCGAGATGGCCCGCGAGATGGACTCGGCCGGTGCCGCGATGGTGGTCGACGATGCCGCGTCGCTCGCCGACGCGGTGCACGGGCTGCTCGCCGATCCGGCCCGACGGGCGCGCATGACCGAGGCGGCTTCGAAGCTTGCCGCCGGCAAGGCCCGCGTGCTCGACGAGACGATCGCGGCACTCGCGCCGTATTTGCATGCGCGCGCCTGAATTCTGGTCCCACGGCGGCGCCCTGCCGGCGGTTCTGTCGCCGCTGGCGGCTTTGTACGATCTCGGCAGCCGTACGCAGCGTGCGCTCGCTCGCCCCTGGCGCGCGTCCGTGCCCGTGATTTGTGCCGGCAACATCGTCGCCGGCGGCGCGGGTAAAACGCCGGTGGCGATCGCCCTCGCCCGACGTCTCATCGAGCTCGGCAAGCACCCCCATTTCCTGTCGCGCGGCTACGGCGGCACCGAGGCCGGGCCGCTCCGCGTCGATCGCGCGCGGCACGATGCAGGCCAAGTCGGCGACGAGCCCTTGCTGCTGGCCGGAGTCGCGCCCGCCTGGATCGCGCGCGACCGGCCGGCGGGCGCGCGCGCGGCGATCACCGCCGGCGCCGACATGATCGTGATGGACGACGGGTTGCAGAATCCGACCATCGAAAAGGATCTGTCGCTGATGGTCGTGGATGGCGGCTACGGGTTCGGCAACCGTCATGTCATGCCTGCTGGGCCCCTGCGCGAAACGATCGATGACGGTCTCTCTCGTGTCGATGCGGTCGTCCTCGTCGGCGACGACGAGGCGGGCTGTGCGCGGCTTCTCGATGGGCGCAAGCCCGTGCTGCGTGCGCGTCTGATGCCCGAGCTGGGCGCCGAGGACATCGCCAACCGCGACGTCGTCGCCTTCGCCGGGATCGGGCGTCCGGAAAAGTTCTTCGCCACGCTGCGCGAGCTGGGGTGTCGCATCGTCGCGGCGCGATCCTTCGCGGATCACCATCGATATACGGCGGAAGACGTCATGCACCTGGTCGAGGTCGCCGCGGCGCGCGAGGCGATAGCGGTAACGACCGAGAAGGACGCCGTAAGGCTGCCTCCAGAGGCGCGCGGCATGGTTCGGGTGCTGAAGGTCGCGCTGCAGTGGGAATCGCCTGCGGCGCTGGACACGATCCTGAAGAACGTCCTTTGACCTGGATCCGCTACGCGTTCGAAGCTGCCGGCGCGTTCATCGCCTATGCGCTGTTCGCCGTCTTGCCGATCGACTGGGCGTCGGGGCTCGGCGGCTGGATCGGCCGCATAATCGGCCCGCGCCTGCCCATGACCAAGATTGCCCGCGCGAACCTGCGCACCGCCTTCCCCGACATGCCGGACGCGGAGATCGGGCGCATCCTGCGCGAAATGTGGGACATGGTCGGACGCATCGTCGGCGAATACCCGCACCTCGATCGCATCACGCGCAACGCCGGCACGCCAGGCGCGCGGGTCGAGGTCGCCGGAATCGAGCAGATCGAGACACTCAAGCGCGGCGGCACGGCGCTGCTGTTCTCCGCCCATCTCGGCAATTGGGAGGTGTTCGCGCCGTCGCTTGCCGCGCTCGGCATTCCCTACGCACAGGTCTACCGCGACCCCAACAACCCGTTCATCTCCTGGCTGATCCACCGGGTGCGCCGCCTGCCGCGCGAGGAGATGGTGCCGAAAGGCCCGGCCGGCGCACGCAAAGCGATCGCGATCCTGTCCAAGGGTGGAAGGCTCGGAATGCTGGTCGACCAGAAGATGAACGACGGGATCGCCGTGCCGTTCTTCGGTCGCGACGCGATGACCGCACCGGCGCTGGCCCGCTTCGCGCAGCGCTACGCCTGCCCCGCCGTTCCCGTGCGCCTCGAGCGTCTTGGCGGCGCGCATTTCCGTGTGAGCTTTCTGCCGCCGCTCGACGTTTCCGGCACCGACATCGAGACGATGACTCGCGCCAACCGCCTCATCGAGGAGTGGATTCGCGCGCGCCCGGAGCAGTGGCTGTGGATTCACCGCCGCTGGCCGCGCTAGGCATCGGTCCGACGAGCAGGGCCGGATCGAGCCGCGTCTCGAACAGATAGGCCGCCCAATGCAGATGCGGGCCGGTGACGCGGCCGGTCTTGCCGACGCGGCCGATGACGACTCCCATTTGCACCGTGTCGCCTTCCCGCACCGATATCGCACTGAGATGCGCGTAAAGCGTTGCGAGTCCGCGCCCGTGGTCGAGCAGCACGGTATTGCCGGTGAAGAACAGGTTCGCGCGCGCAAGGGAAACCTCCCCGGACGCCGGCGCTCGCACCTCCGTTCCCTCGGGCGCGGCGATGTCCGTGCCGAGGTGCGGCGCGCGCGGCTCGCCGTTCAAGATGCGCTGACTGCCGTAGGCGCCGGAGATCGGCCCCAGCGCCGGCCAGGAGAATCCCTCTCGATACCAGGGCCGATCGGTGAAGCGCGTTCGCGCCGCCTTGAGCGCGGAATCCTCGGCGGCGATGCGGGCGAGGTCTTCCGGCGACGGGCTCACCTGCTGCGGCGGCAGACCGTCGACGCGCTGGATGTCGTATTTGCGCGCCTCGACCGCGAGCTCGCGTGCTTCATTAGTGCCGTCGGGGAACTTCGCGGAAAGAGTTGCCCTCGTCTTGAAGTCGCGTCCGAACCCGAGCAGGAAACCCCCGTCCTGCCCGATCCGCACTGCCGTGCCGTCGAGCGTCATTGTCGTGCCCGGCTCCGTGGTGCCACGCACGAGGCCGCCCTGAATGAACGAGCCGTCGAGCGCGATGCGCTCGGCGCGTACCGGCCAGATTGAAAGCGCGAGACACGCCGTCGCCAACAACGCACGGAGGCAAAGCGAGGGTCCCCTCCCCCCTTGAGGGGGAGGGACAGGGAGGGGGGACACGCCGGTAGGCGTACGAAAGCTTTTTTTGGCCGCTTCGCGGCCGTACCCCCCACCCTCACCCTCCCCCTCAAGGGAGGAGGGAATGGATGGGGTGTGCCTCACAACAACGTACCTTGTCCGCTATTGCCGCTGTCGCCGCCGCCCTTTGGAAGCTTGCGCTTGGGTTTCGGCGTCGACCCGGCGGATGCGCTCTTACCGACAACCGCCCCGACCTCGCCGTCGTGGAAGCGCAGGTTCAGCGCCATGTCCGGAGCGGTCGCCGCGGCTGCCGTCACGGGCTCGCCGGCCGTGTCGCGCACCAGCACGAACCCGCGCTCCAGCACGCGCTGATACGAGAGCGATTCCAACACCTGCGCGGCATGGCCGAGGCGGCGCGTCGCATCGTCGACGAAGCGCACTGCACCTCGCGTCATCCGCGGCCCGGCGTCGAGCGCGGCGAGACGGTCCATGCGCGCGTCATGCCAGCGCTGGATGACTTCAGGAATGCGATCGACGATTTGCTTCAGGCGCTCGCACATCGCGCCGTAGAGCTCCATCGGCGTGCGCAGCCGCGCCGCCTTGAGCCGTTCCTCGCCGCGCTCCCAGTTGACGCGCACGCAGTTGCCGAGCTGGCGCCATTCGTCGTCGAGCTCTTGCATCGCCTGCTCGAGCAGGCGGTTCGGATCGGGCAGGCCGCGCGCCTCGGCGCGGAGCTGGGTACGACGCTCCTCGACGAAGCGCGCCATCGAGCCGACGAGACGGCGCGTGTTTTCCAGCACCTGCACGGACAGCTCGGCGCGCACCGGCACCGCCATCTCCGCCGCCGCGGTCGGCGTCGGCGCGCGGCGATCGGACGCGAAATCGATCAGGGTCGTGTCGGTCTCGTGCCCCACGGCGGAGATGAGCGGAATCTCCGAAGCGGCGGCGGCGCGCACCACCACCTCCTCGTTGAACGCCCAGAGATCCTCCAGGCTGCCGCCACCGCGCGCGACGATCAGCACGTCGGGCCGCGGCACCGCGCCACCCGGCTCGATCGCGTTGAATCCATGGATGGCGGCGGCGATCTTCTCGGCGGCGCCTTCGCCCTGCACGGGTACCGGCCACAGCAGCACATGGCGCGGAAAGCGGTCCGACAAGCGGTGCAGGATGTCGCGGATCACGGCGCCGGTCGGCGAGGTGACGACGCCGATCACCGACGGCAGGTACGGAATAGGTTTCTTGCGCGCTTCGTCGAACAGCCCTTCGGCGGCGAGCCGCTTCTTGCGGTCCTCGAGCAGCTTGAGGAGCGCCCCCTCCCCCGCGAGCTCCACCGCCTCGACGACGAGCTGGTACTTCGAGGACTTGGGATAGGACGATATGCGGCCGGTGCAGACGACCTCCATCCCCTCTTCCAGCCGCAGCCCGAGACGGCCCACGGTCATGCGCCAGGCGACCGCGTCCATGGCCGCATCGGAGTCCTTGAGACAAAAGTAGAGATGCCCCGAGCCGTGGTAGTTCGGACGGGAGATTTCGCCGCGCACGCGCACCCGTTCGAACGTGCCTTCCAACGTGCGCTTCACGGCGAGTGAGATCTCGCCCACCGTGTATTCGGGCAGGTTGGACGCGAGCGTTGCGCGCGCCATGGCGGAGATGGAGGGAGACCCGTTGCCGGTCATCGCGACTCGCATTCTATGCTAAACCGCCGCATGCTTCGACAAGCTCAACAGCGGAAATACGCGTGAGGATTCTCGTCGTCGGCAGCGGCGGGCGGGAGCATGCGCTGTGCTGGTCCATCGCCGCCTCGCCCCTGGTGGATGCGCTCTACTGCGCGCCGGGCAATGCCGGCATCGCGCAGGATGCCAAGTGCGTCGCGATCGCCGCGGACGACGTCGAGGCGCTCGTGCGATTCGCGCGCGACAAGAAGCTCGACTTCGTGGTCGTCGGGCCGGAGGGGCCGCTGGTCGCCGGTCTGGTCGATCGGCTCGAGGCCGAGGGCGTCAAGGCCTTCGGTCCTTCGGCGAAGGCCGCCATGCTCGAAGGCTCCAAGGGGTTCATGAAGGATTTGTGCGCGGCGCACGGAATCCCGACCGCCGCCTACGGGCGGTTTTCGCGCCTGCCGGACGCGCTGGCGTTCATCCGCCGCCACGGCACGCCGATCGTGATCAAGGCGGACGGGCTCGCCGCCGGCAAGGGCGTGATCATCGCCGGCAATATCGAAGAGGCCGAAGCCGCTTCGCGCGACATGCTGGAAGGCAACGCGTTCGGCGCCGCCGGCGCCGAGGTGGTGATCGAAGAATTCCTCGACGGCGAGGAAGCGAGCTTCTTCGCGTTGGTGGACGGCGACGCCGCGCTGCCGCTCGCCTCGGCCCAGGATTACAAGCGCGTCGGCGACGGCGACACGGGCCCCAACACCGGTGGCATGGGCGCCTATTCGCCGGCGCCGATCGTCGACGACGCGATGGTGCAAACCGTCATGGCAAGGATCGTCCGGCCCACCGTGGCGGCGATGAAATCGGCGGGCTCGCCGTATAAGGGCGTGCTGTACGCCGGTCTGATGATCGGCAAGGACGGGCCGAAGCTGCTCGAATACAACGTGCGCTTCGGCGATCCCGAGTGCCAGGCATTGATGCCGCGCCTCAAATCCGACCTTCTGCCGGCGCTGATCGCCGCGCGGGACGGCGTGCTGGAGCATTTCGATCTGCGCTGGCACGACGCGGCGAGCGTGTGCGTCGTCATGGCCGCCAACGGCTATCCCGGCGCCTATCGGAAGGGCTCCGAGATACGAGGCCTCGATCGTGCCGGGGCGCTCGAAGGCGTGACGGTGTTCCACGCCGGCACGCGTGCCGACGGAAATCGCATCCTCTCGGATGGGGGGCGCGTGCTCGGTGTCACCGCGATCGCCCCGGACGTGGCGGCGGCGCGCAGGCGCGCCTACGAAGCGGTCGACCTCATCGATTGGCCGGAAGGATTTTGCCGCCGCGACATCGCGTGGCGCGCAATTCGTCGCTGAGAAAAAGGCGGGACCGCCTGCGTTCCGTGCCCGTGCCGTTGGGGGCGATCACGGGTGGGTAGGCCGGGGCGGGGCGTAGGCCCCCACCGCTCGGCTTCGCGGACGGTCCCGCAACAGACGGCACGCCAAATGGTGCGCCGCCCGGCGGGTCGTCTCTGGTTGGCGCCAAACGGCCCGCCGAACCGAGATCACATCGCCGCTATGACGAAGGCCACCGCAGTCAGCATCACACCGAGCAGCAGGAGTCCCGAAACAACCCAAATTTCACGATTTTCGCCAACCATCATCTCAATCCCTTTCAAGACGGTGACCCGTCCCTCACCCGAGTCACAGCTAAGCAAGAACCGTGCCAAACGGCCGATATCTATGCTTTTCAACGTCTTAGAGGAGGGGGGCGAGTTCCCGTTCGGGCTGGAGCCGACCATCGCCGCGGATGTGCAGCACCTCGAGGCCGCTTTTCACGAGAGGCGGGGTGAGGAGGAAGCGCCGATGGCAGCGCATCGGGTCTTCCTCGGCGCAGAGCAGCGCCTGGCGCCTTGAATCGGCCCGCGCCGCGATTTCATTGAGATCACGTTGCAACGTCGGCCATTGCCATAAGGCGTCCAAGTCGAGCCCGCCATCGGCCCGATGAAACAGCGGGTCGTCGGGCCGGCCGCCGAGCGCTTCGCCGCGCCATTCGTAGCCGATTCCGGCTTCCGCCAACGCATTCCGCAGCCGCTCCCGGTTGAAATGAGGATTGAAACGCGAGAACGGACGCGAGCGCGCATCGACCACGAGCTCGACCTCGTGCTGCTTCAGGAGCGCAAGGAAATGCTCCCATTTATGCCGCGAATGTCCGATCGTGTAGACAGAGGTCATGCGCGACGTGCGGCAAAGAAATCTCGCAAGAGCGCGCTGGCGCGCTCCTCGCCGATGCCGGGATAGATCTCGGGCCTGTGAAAGCAGGTCGTTTGATCGAAGATGCGGGGCCCGCGCTCGATCCCGCCGCCCTTGGGGTCCGATGCTGCGTAGTAGAGCCGGCGCAACCGCGCGAACGAGATCGCCTGGGCGCACATCGGGCACGGTTCGAGGGTGACGTAGAGGTCGCACTGGGTCAGGCGGGCGCTGCCGAGCAGCGCCGCGGCAGCCCGGATCGCCTCCAGCTCGGCGTGGGCGGTCGGATCGGTGCGCTCGAGCATGCGGTTGCCCTGGGCGGCGATGACGCCTCCCGTGGTGCCGTCCACGATCACCGCACCGACCGGGACTTCGCCGCGCTCGTAAGCCGAGGCGGCCTCGGCCAGCGCGAGGTCCATGTAGGTCTGCCCCGTCTCGTCCATGGCCGACCTTGGCCCCAGGATTAAGGCTTTGTAAAGCCCACCAAGCCTAGGGTTTCAGCCATGGGAAGCGCCCGCGCGATCAATTTGCAGAGCAATCTCGAGGCGGCCTACGGGCATTACCGCGCGGGCCGGATCGAGGACGCGCTCCGCGAGGTCGAATCCGTGCTCGCGCATCTGCCGGGTGAACCGATCGCGCTCAATTTGCTGGGCGCAGTACGGCTCGCGCAGGGCGATGCCGCCGCGGCATGCGATGCCTTCGGCCAAGCGGCGCGGGTGCAGCCGAAGAATCATGAAATCCAGAACAGCCTCGGCTCGGCGCTGCGCCGCGTCGGCCGCGCCGCGGAAGCCGAGACCGCCTATCGCCGCGCCATCGCGGCAAAGCCCGACTATGCCGAGGCCCATTACAACCTCGGCAACCTGCTGGCCGAAACGCACCGCGCCGAAGAGGCGGCCGCCGCCTATCGCCGCGCCGTGGGGCTGCGCGCCGACTACACGGTCGCCTATATCGGGCTCGGCCGGGCCAAGGAGCAGCTCGGCGACCTCAAGCGCGCGGAAGAGGCCTATCGCCTGGCCCTAGACGTCGCGCCGCGCTCCGCGCCCGCCCATTTCGCGTTGGCCCGCCTGCTCGACCGTGTTCACGCGCCGCAGGCGCTCGGTCATTTCGAAACCGCCACGGCGCTGGCGCCCAACGACGGCGAGATCGCGGCTGCCTATGGCATGGCGTTGCTTCATGCCGGGCGTACCGATGACGCCTATGCGGCGTTTCAGGACGCCGTCGCGCGCAACCCGCGCAGCGTCGACGCTCGGGTGAACCTCGCCAACCTCCTGTGCCAGCGCGATGAATCCGATCGTGCGTTGATCCATTACATGGAGGTGCTCGAAGTCGATCCGCAATGCATCGAGGCGATGATCGGGATCGGCAACATCGCCAAGTTCGACAGCAGGTGGGGCGAAGCGGAGGCGATCTATCGTCGCGTGCTCGCCGTCGATCCGAACTGTGCCGCCGCACACAACAATTTAGGTACCGTGCTGGAGGAGATTGGGCGCCATAAGGCCGCAATGGTCTGCTTCGAGCGTGCGCTCGCGATTTCACCCGACTATGCGGATGCGCACGGAAACATCGGCCACGCGCTGATGCAAAACGGCGATTGGCGGGGTGCCCTCAAATCCCTCGACCGAGCGCTCGAGGCCGAGCCGGATCACGCCGAGGTGCGGCTCAACCGCGCGTCGGTCCGACTGCTGACGCGCGATTTCGCCGGCGGGTGGCGCGACTATTTGGCACGCGACGCCAAGCAATCGGTTGGCATCGGCGTACACCGCCTGCCTCTGCCGAGCGACCTGCGCGGCCACCGGATTCTGGTGCTGCCCGACCAGGGGCTGGGAGACGAAATCTTCTTCCTCCGTTTCGCGCCGGCGCTCCGCGCACGCGGCGCAACGGTGATGTACCGCGCAAGCCCGCGCATCGCCGCCATGGTCGAACGGGCGCACGTCGTCGACGGTGTCGTTGCGCCGGACGAGACGCCGCCCGACCTTTCGCTGACCGTTTCGGTCGGCGACCTGCCGCATCTACTTGGCATGGCGAGCGTGGCCGAAATCCCGCCGACGCTGAATTTGCCGCCGCTGCCGGCCGCGAGCAAGGCGATGGCAACGCGTTTGACCGCTCTGGGACCCGCCCCCTATATCGGAATCACCTGGCGCGCCGGAACCAAGAAGAAGAACGGTCTTCACAAGGAAGTACCGCGCGAGCGCCTGGCCGCCGCGGTGGCCACGGCGCCGGGTACGCTGATCGCCTTGCAGCGCCAGCCGCTCGAAGGCGAAGTCGCGCAGTTCGCCTCGGAGGCGGGGCGCCTCGTTCACGACCTCACCACGCTCAACAATACGCTTGAGGACATGCTCGCCCTTCTGGACGAGCTCGACGAGTACGTCTGCGTCTCCAATACCAACGTGCATCTGCGCACCGGCACGGGCGAGCCCTGCCGCGTGCTGATGCCTCACCCGCCCGAGTTCCGCTGGATGGCCGACGGCATCGAATCGCCGTGGTTCCCGGGAACACGCCTCTATCGTCAATCCGCAGACGGCGACTGGGACGCCGCGCTCGCTCAACTCAAGGACGACCTCGTATGAACGATCCGTCGCTTCCGGTGTTCGTCGGCTGGGACAGCCATGAGGACATCGCCTA
>Ga0210377_10002472_pt1 | contig 16182 bp, 15 predicted proteins | sample PLM4_65_b1redo_FD_155480 | JGI IMG/M metagenome (GOLD analysis project Ga0210377, IMG submission 155480) | Groundwater sediment microbial communities from an aquifer in East River, Colorado, USA - PLM4_65_b1 redo | ecosystem: Environmental > Terrestrial > Soil > Riparian zone | place: USA: East... | reverse complement strand
TCACAACGGTCGCGCGCGGCGAGGGGCGCAGTCGTCCCGTGGCGGATGTCATTCTCGATATTCAGTCCGCGCTCGCTGGCGGCACCAAAGAGATCGTGCTCACCGGAGTCCATCTTGGTTCATGGGGATACGATTTCAATTCACATATCAAAGAACTGATCAAAGCCATCCTTCGTGAAACGGATACGCCGCGCCTGAGGCTTTCCTCTCTCGAACCCTGGGATTTGTCTGCCGATTTCTTTTCACTCTGGAAGGATAAACGCCTCATGCCGCACCTGCACCTGCCCCTGCAATCCGGGAGCGAGTCCACGCTGAAGCGGATGGCGCGCAAGACCACGCCGCAATCCTTCCGAGAGCTGGTCGCGGCGGCGCGCGACGCAGTCCCGGATGTTTCCATCACAACGGATATCATCGCGGGTTTCCCCGGTGAAACGGAAAAGGAGTTTGCCGAGACTCTTGAATTTGTCCGTGAGATGGAATTCGCAGGCGGACACGTCTTCACGTATTCGCCGCGTCCCGGCACAGGGGCGGCGAGGATGAAAGGACAGGTCAGGCCCGAGCTTGGAAAGAAGCGGAATCATATCCTGCACGACGCGCTGGAAAATTCCGGGAAAAGTTATCGCGAGAAGTTCATCGCGCGTAAAATGTCCGTACTATGGGAATCCACTTCGGAGATGGGGGAGTGGGGCTGGCAGATGGAAGGGTGGACAGGGAATTACCTGCGCGTGCAGGCATTCGCTCCCTCGCCGCGCTGGAACGAATTGGACGATGTAGTGTTAGTTGAGTCATCAGATTCAGGCATGAAAGGCAGGATCGTCTGAACTGTGCCTTTTAGGGATGTCTCGAAGTTCAAGGAAGGTGACGCATGGGACATATTTTTATTTCGTACAGCAAGAAGGATATCGTATATGCCGAGAAGTTGATCAACACGCTTCGGCGTGAAGGATTCAATCCATGGGTGGATATGGAGGGGTTGGGAGCCGGAACGTTCTGGCAAACCCGCCTGCAAAAGCAGATCAATACCTGTGACGCCTATATTTTGATCATGTCACGCAATGCCTACAACTCAAGATGGGTACCCGATGAGTTGGTGACCGCGAAGAGCAAGGGCAAACCCATCTTCCCACTCCTGTTGGATGATACGGAATTGTTCCTCGCGGTTCAGACGATCCAGTTTGAGGATGTGCGCGGCGGGAAAATGCCCTCAGAGGAATTTTATCGGAGGCTGGCGACGGTGACACAAAGGAAAAAGAAGGCCAGCGTGAAAGTCGATTCGATCAGGCTCACCCAACAGGCGCGCGAGAAAAAAGCGGATGAGGCGGCGGCGAAAGCATCTTATTACTTCTCCAAATTTTCCAGCAATGTGAAGGATGTGCTGGCAGTGGCTTCGAAAGTTTCCTCCAACGCGTATAAGTCGATGGCGAACAGCGATGTGGTGAAGAAGATCTCGTCGAAGGTCAAGCCAAAGGTCAAGTCAAAGACCACACCTGTTAAGAAGAAGAAAAAGAAGTAACCGTTCATTTGGAAGTTTAAAAACTGTGATGGAAAAGCGTAATCCGTAGGTCGGGATAAGTGTCACTTTGTGGGCTCTGTGGCGGGTTGTACAATAAAATTATCTCGAAAAGGAGAATATACATGACTGCTCAGATCATCGACGGAACCGCCATTGCGCAAAAGGTGCGCGATGAAGTCAAGGAAAAGGTCGCAAAGAGACTCGCCGATGGGAAATCCCAGCCGGGGCTGGCGACAGTGCTGGTGGGTGACCGCATCGATTCGGCGACGTATGTGAGCATGAAGCAAAAGGCTTGCGCCGAACTGGGGATGACATCCTACCATCACCCGACCCCCGCGGATATTTCGCAGGAGGATCTTGAGAAACTCATCAAGGAGTTGAACGCCGACCCGAAGGTGAACGGGATTTTGGTGCAATTACCCCTGCCTTCACATCTTGATGAAGAACGCGTCCTGCAATTGATCAGCATCGAGAAGGATGTGGACGGTTTCTCACCGATCAACCTGGGGCGTCTGGCGCAAAAGGGACGCGAACCGCTGTTCGTTCCATGTACGCCGTATGGCTGTATCTATCTGCTCAAGGAAGCGGGTGTAAAGATCGCGGGTGCCAATGCGGTGGTGTTGGGTCGTTCCAATATTGTGGGCATGCCTGCCGCGTTGTTGCTGATCAAGGAGAATGCCACCGTGACCGTCGTCCACTCGCGCACAAAGGATATCCCCTCCGTTATGCGCGATGCGGATATCATCATTGCGGCGATCGGTCGTGCTCAAATGGTGCGCGGCGAATGGATCAAGCCCGGCGCGGCTGTGATCGACGTGGGCATCAACGGCATCCCGATGCTCAACCCCGATGGTTCCCCGCTCATCAGCCAGAAGACGGGCAAGCCGCGTCAGAAACTGGTCGGGGATGTGAATTTCGAAGAGGCGAAGGAAGTAGCAGGCTTCATCACCCCGGTTCCCGGCGGAGTGGGTCCGATGACGATCGCCATGCTCATGGCGAACACATTCCGGGCGGCTGAGATACAGGACAAGTAGTCCATAACGGAAACAGTTTGAAGCGTCGCGTGAAGCGGCGCTTCCTTTTATACCCATAGGTACGGCACTGTTTGGAGGGGATTTTGATATACTTGGCTTATGTTACCGGATAAAGTAGGCAGGTATAAGATCAAATCCGAGATCGGGCGTGGAGGCATGGCGACTGTTTATCTTGCCCATGACCCCAGTTCCAATCGTGAGGTGGCGATCAAGGTACTGCCGCGTGAGATGATGCATAATCTCATGTTCCGCGCCCGCTTCAAACGCGAACTTAAACTGGTCGCGTCGTTGGAGCATCCCGCGATCGTACCGGTCTATGATGTGGGGGAGGACGATTCGAACCAGCCTTATTTTGTGATGCGTTATATGGCGGGCGGTTCGCTTGCCGATTGGATCAAAAAGGAAACGCTTTCCCTCGATGATACTGCGCTCATCATCGAACGGCTTGCCGGTGGGTTGGACTACGCCCACCGAAAGAACATCATCCACCGCGATATCAAGCCCGATAACGTTCTGTTCGATGTTAACAACCATCCGTATCTCACGGATTTTGGGATCGCAAAGCTGACAGAATCCAGCATCTCAGTGACAGGTGGTGACCCCATGGGGTCGCCTGCTTATGTGAGCCCGGAGCAGGCACAAGGCAGGGAAGTGGACAGTCGCAGTGATGTCTATGGCATCGGGGTAATGATTTTTGAAATGCTAACCGGGCAAAAACCATATCACGCCGATACAGCCGTCTCGGCGGCAGTCAGCCATATCACCCAGCCTGTCCCTGATATTTTGACGGTCAAGCCGGATATTCCGGAGCAGGTGGCAACGGTCATCAAAACAGCAATGGCGAAAGAAAAGGAACAGCGGTATGCCACAGTTGTGGAATTGTCGAATGCGCTGAGCCGTGCCGTGTTTGGTGAAGATTACACCATTCCAAAATTTGCGACAGTTTCTGACAGGCTGGCACCTCCCGTCCCTGTCCGCAGGGCAACTGGTTGGGTGGCGGCTGGCGTTCTCGTAGTTGTCGGCATCGTTGGCTGGCTTGGATTCAACGGACAATTGCCCTTCCTCTCACCGGCCTCCACGGCAAGTGTGACCGCTTCGCTGACGACTGTTCCGACCTTCACGCCGCCTCCCACGTCGACAGTTGAGTCCACTGCGACTCTCGTACAGGCGACCCCAACACCGATTCCCATCCCCGGTGGAGCAGACGCGTTCGCGTTCCTGTCGGGGAACCAGATCTATTTGATGAACATCGGCGAGACCGCCCCCATCCCGGTGCGGACGGATAATTCAGCCAAATCCAATTTGCAGTGGATGCCAGGTGGAAAGACCCTGGTCTTCACTTCCGGACCCTGCGTCTATGAACTGGATATCGAGACGAGCGGGACCAGCAAGGTAGTTTGTTTTACCCTGCAAGGCACACAGGACTTTTTCGAAGGTTTTCGAATTTCCCCGGATGGCAAACTTGCCGCCATCAGCATCAGCCGCGCTTTGTATATTGTCCCGTATGACAAAACTGTATTGAAGGGATCCATTACAAAGTCCGACCTGGTCAGCACAGGGGATTTTTGCAAGTATAGTTTTTATGCGATCAAGGACATCCACTGGTCGACCGATATTGAGAAGATCGCCGCGTTGGTCGTGGATACACAAACCGGCGGCACGGAGCAGGTCTATTTATTGGATATAGATATCCCCAAATGCAAGACCGTGGGAGCCGTGGGGATCGACCGTTTCCCATTCGAACGATTCAGCTATAGTGGTTCACAGATCCCAAGTTTTGATTGGAATGGCGGCAAATTATTCCTTGTGAACGACACGGAACGCAACGACGGCTTCGGGAACCTGTATCTCTACGACAGTGAGACGCAGACAGGCAAAAAGATAAATCCCATTGACAGCGTTTGTTGTTATCGCGATGCCCGTTTCAGCCCGGATGGAAGTTACATCCTTTTTGCCTTCCAAAGATTCGACGGCGCCGCCATCAAACTGTATTACATTCCCTTTGCCGATATCGATAAAGGTTTCGATTGGAAGCCCATCCAGGGACTGGATGTCATCTTTTCCACGCCGCGTGAAAAGCCACAGCCTGCCCTGCGGCCCGTTTCAAAGTAGGTCTTTTCTTCCTCAAAAGGATCCCGCCTCGAATGGGCGGGATTTTTCCGTTTAAAACCTTGACGTAATCTCAATTTAGCACTATTATCAATCTAATAATAGTACTAAATTCATTCTACCGAAAGGAGTCGCAGTGGTTGACTCTTCTGTCCTCACCAAAAAATTCCAGAAAGAGATGAACGCGGGCATTGCATCGCTGGTGTTGCTCAGCGTGCTGGATAAAAGCGACGAGCCGATGTACGGCTACCAGATCGCCAAACTGCTCGAGGAATACAGCGGCGACGCGTCCTTTATGAAGCAGGGAGCGCTATACCCCGTGCTGCATTCGCTGGAGAACAGCGGCTTGTTGGAAAGCAAAGTGGAGCCTTCGGTCTCGGGTCCGCCGCGGCGATATTATGAGATCACAGCCGAAGGACGTGAAACGCTTGTCATCTGGCAGGGCGTATGGAAGCAAATGAAATCGTTCGTTGACCGGGCGATCAAAGGAGGATGAGATGATCAAATCTGTGGAAGAATATTTAGATTTATTGAAAATCGAGTTAAAAGATAGCGATGCCGCGACGGCACAGGATGCGCTTGCTGATGCGGAGGAACATCTTCGGGTTGCGTTGGCGAGTCTGCGTGAGAAACAGCCCGAAGTCTCCGAAGAGGAAGCGCTGAATCAAGTCATCGAGCAGTATGGTTCGCCGGAAGAGACCGCATCTGCCTACAGGGAAGTAGAGCGTCGCACACCTACCGGTTTGGTGCGCGAGGTCCGTGCACAAGAGGGCTCTGCGATCAAACGCTTTCTGGGTGTGTATGATGACCCCAAAGCATGGGGAGCATTGTTGTACATGTTGATCTCGATGATCACCGGCATCGTGTATTTCACCTGGGTCGTGACGGGACTTTCGCTCTCACTGTCACTTGCCATTTTTATTTTTGGTCTGCTCTTCGCAGTGTTCTTCACCCTTTCCCTGCGCGGATTGGCGCTCCTGGAAGGAAGGATCGTGGAGGGATTGCTCGGGATACGCATGCCCAGGCGGTCAACTTTCCTTCAAAAGGACATGACATGGTTCGAACGGCTCAAGACCAATCTCACGGACAAGCACGTCTGGCTGGCGGTCGTATATTTTTTGCTTCAATTGCCTCTGGGCGTACTTTACTTTTCCGTGATCGTCACTCTATTCTCGTTATCTGTCAGTTTCATGGCTGCGCCGCTCATCCAATCGATCGCAGACTTTCCCCTCCTCAGCATTGGCGAAATGAGATACTATCTCCCTTCATGGTCGACTCCTCTTTTTCTGCTGATCGGCTTTTTAATTTGGACGATCACCATGCATTTGGGGAGGTGGATCGGGCAAGTGCACGGAAAATATGCCAAGATGTTTTTGGTGACGGATTAAGGAAGAAGTCCCGCCTCGCGCGGGACTTTGTTTTGATTCCGTTATATAAAAACTTTTCCTCACTCGTAGCGGAACCGCCAAACTCCTACACTGAAAAATAGTACCGCAAACCCCAGCAGGACTCCCGCTTCGGGCAAGATATCCACGAGACCCTTGCCGCGCAACACCAGGTCCAACATACCCTGCATCGCCCAGGTGGTCGGAAGGATCTTCACAGCATTTTGTATGGCAGGGGGGAATAACTCCAGCGGATACCAACACCCGCCCATGAGGGCGAAGACCATGCCGAACATGATGCTCAATCCGCTGGCTTGACCTTCGGTTTTGATGAACGTGCCCATGGTGGTGCCAAATGCTGCCGCGGCTAATGCAGAGCAAAGCAGGATGACAAACAATGCCAGCGGCTCGCGTCCCCAGTTGAGTTTCATCACCAAAATCCCAAACCCTACCAGCAACAACATCTGGATCAATGCCATCACAACCTGACCCGAAATCGTGCCAAGCAAAAATGTCGCTTTGCGGGATGGGGTGGTGAGCAGGCGGCGCAATGTCCCTTGCTGACGTTCATAGGCGAATAACGCCGAAATCCCAAACAATGGAATGAAGACCCACGTAATAAGTTGTCCCGCGGACGAATTGGCGCGTGGGTCATATTCAATTTGGTCTTCGGTTAACCCTTCCACAACGGTCACCCGTTCAGGCGCGTCCTCTTGAATGGACTGCGCCATTTCCAGTGAACTCTCGAAATAGGTTTGCCTCTCTGCATCTGATGCAAAAGGTTGTTTCGCTTCCCGTGCATTCACTGCATTCTGCGCGGCGGAGATGGAACTACTGACTCGTCGAATGGCTGTGAGTACCGCGCGCTCGGCGATCGTTGCATTGATATTGTTTGGTTGTTGAAGTAATTCCACTTCTGCTGAGCTGTTTTGTAGGGACGCAATGTCAATGCCCGCGGGAATGATAAATACTGCATCTGCGCGGCGGTCATTGAATTGCTTCTGCGCATCTTCGCGCGTCAACACCTCAGGGCGGACTGCGGTCGAGTTTTCGAGTTCTTTAATGATCTGCTGGGAAATACTTGTGTTGGCTTCATCCACCACCAATAACTCGATGCGTGGATCTTCGTTACCAGAAGGCGTTCCACCAGCCAGAAGGAAGGTGAAAACAATGGGCAGGATGATGAAGAACAGCAATTCCGATGAACTTGCGAAGCGGACGATGGCGTCTTTCCATGCGATGGCGAGGATCTTTTTCATTTCTGCACCAATCCGTTGCGATTGAACAGGACAACCGCAATTCCAAACAACAAGGCGCCCATGATGAGCAATGCCATGATCGGCTCTGCTAAATTCTTCAATGTTCCGCCGAGGGCGAGCGTGGTGAATCCGTCCAGGCCCCAGGCGTTGGGGGTGATCTTACTGATGGTCTTCAAAAAAGGCGGCATTTGGTCAAGATTGATGAAACTGCCACCGAGGATGCCAAAGATCAGCATGACGGCAGAACCGGTACTGCCAACCTGGGCAGGTGTGCGGGCAAATGCAGTGATCAACATGCCCCAGCCTGTTGCACCAAAGACCGCCGCAAGGATCAAAACGATTATTCCGAGTGCGTCTCCCCATTTCACCTGGAAGAAGACCGAACTCGCCAATATCAGTATGCCAACTTGGGCAACACCCATGAAGAAAATGCCAAGTACCTTGCCGCCTAAAACCTGTGCAGTATGTGTCGGTGAGATCATCAGGCGTGGCAATGTCCCTTGTGAACGCTCAGACAGAATGGAACGCCCACCGTATGAGACGGTGTACATCAAAAACATCAATGCCATGCCTGGTGCAAAGTATGCCAGGAGATCAAAGTCAACGGCATCGGCACCTTCGGTATTTTTCTTGAGTGTGATGGCGGTGCTTTCGGTTTCATCCACATTTTGAAATAGATCACGCACTTCAGCTTCGGCGTTTTGTGGATTCAACAATCCCGTAGACATTAACTGCACGATGGAGGTCATGCCGCGGGTGCGTCCCTCTTCGACGCGCGAAACGAATTCGTCCACGATGGCTTTGATGACACCTGCGCTGGTCCGGCGGGATGGATTTGCATACACTTCGATCTGCACGGGTTCGGGCTGGACGTAATTCGGGTCAAGCATTGTCCCTTCAGCGGGGATGATGCTTTGGGTGAATCCTTTTGGGATAATGACCGCGGCTGAGGCTTTGTCTTCGTCAATTAAACGGCGAGCCGCCTCCGGGTCGGACGAAGCGGTGGGTTCCATTAAATCGGCGAGATCCTCTGAAGAGAAGACATCCGCCAACGCGTTCCCCAATTGTTCGTTATCCAGATTGACGACGATGACGGGAATGTCGGAAAGCCCGCTGGAGTTGCCACTGAAGCGACCGGTGACGAAACCCATGCCGATGGTGAGCAGAAATGGCGCGAGCAGCATGAACGTCAGCGCAGCGCGGTCGCGGAACATGAGTTTGAGGTCTTTGATGCCGATAAGAAAAAGTTTTTTCATGGTGTCTCTTTTGGAGTGCGAAGTCTTCGCGAAGCATCCCTGTGGGACCAGACTTTGCATCCAACGACTGGTCCCCTACGGGGATGATAAGTCGTTGGAGTCCCTTTTAGTCGCGCAATGCCCTTCCTGTTAGATGCAAAAACACTGCTTCGAGATTCGGCTCGCGGATATCGATCGAACGAATTCGAATGCCGCGCTCATTTGCCTTGGTCACGACCGCTGCAAGCACATCCTCCGCTTCATGAGCGATGACCGAGACCTCATGCTCGCTGGCGCTGGCTTCGAGCACATCCTTCACGCCATCCAGCGATTTTGCCAGAGCTTCCGAGTCGTCGTTCTCGCCGAGGTGCAGGATGAGCGTTTCGGTCTGACCGACCTGTTGAGTCAGTTCCTTTTGTGTGCCGAGGGCGATGAGTTCACCGTGATCAATGATGCCGACGCGGTCAGAAAGTTCCTGCGCCTCTTCCATATAATGCGTGGTGTATAGCAAGGTCATTCCCTGCTTGTTGAGGTCCTTGACCGTATCGAGAATCGCGCGGCGCGATTGCGGATCGATGCCGACGGTGGGTTCGTCCATGAAAAGCAGACGCGGCTTGTGGAGCAGTCCCACGCCGATGTTGACGCGGCGCTTCATTCCTCCCGAATAGGTTTTGACTCGGTTTTTAGCTTTATCCACCAGATCGATCTGTTTCAGTACCTCGTCCACGCGGTTATTGAGCGCTTTGCCGCTGAGTCCATACATCTGCCCCCAGAAAATTAAATTCTCCCGAGCTGTTAGATCTTCATATAATGCAAGGTCTTGTGGCACGACCCCGATCACCTGTTTGACTGCCATCGGGTCCTTTGTCACAGAATGCCCGCCGATGGTCGCGTCGCCGGACGTGGGTGTGTACAAGGTTGAGAGCATCGAGATGGTTGTTGTCTTGCCCGCGCCGTTGGGACCAAGCAGGCTGAAGATTTCCCCTTCCTTGATGTCAAAAGAAATTCCATTGACAGCCGTGAAGTCACCGTATTGTTTGACGAGGTTTTGTACTTCGAGAATGTTTGACATATGGTTGCTCCTGCGAAAAATCTCTTCTTTATGTACGGAGGATTGAGTCGGAAGTGGCAGGTATCATTACTTCACTGCCCAGAGGTAAGCGATTGCCGAACGATGGACTCCCTGCTTTGTTTCTACAAGGGGGCGTAAATAATTGACAAATGTTTCCATTTCTTCAGGGCTCAGCGCTTGATGAAGGGCCTCTTCGATGCTTGGAATTTTCGGATTGCCTGCACTACGCATCAGTCGTTCCCAATCTCCGCTCTCAGACGGCTTGACCTCGATCTGTAATTCGAGACGAATCTCCTTGAAGCCTGCTCCTTCGGCAAACCTGACCAGATCCCGCTCGTCGAAGTCGGTCATCGGATCCGTGTCCGGCGGTTGAATGCTTTGGTATAACGCTTCCACCTTCCCGGCTATTTCCATGATGGGTTCCATATTATAGCCAAGAAAACGATCCGGCGGTTCAGGGAAGGCAAAGCGATTGATCGGCTCGAAAATCGAGAGGCGCCCACCGGGTTTGAGCACACGATGGAACTCATTGAATGCCTGCTGTTTGGCTGAAACATAGATGAGCACGGAGCGCGTCGTGACCACATCAATGGTTGCATCTGTTATGGATGAAAGATCGTCCGCTGACGCGTTCAGGAATTGACAGCGTTCCAGTAGATTCGTTTCTCGTGCAAGAGACTGCGAGTGATCGAGCAGGTCCTGTGAAATATCACTGAAAATCACCCGACTGGTATCGACCTTTTCCAGCGCGCCAAAAGCGATCAAACCATCCCCACAACCTACATCGAGCAGTTTTTCGCCCTCGCCCAGATTCGCATGGCTGAGAATCTTATCGCGCCAGGGATACAGATATTTTGTAAGGGCCTCCTGCATGGCGGTTTTGTCGCCCCCGAAACGGCGATGCAGAAGCCACTGACTCCACATATCTTTATTCGAGTTTGTCATGGGGATCCTCCTACTGCAACCTATTGTATTGCTTCATTAGTTCTCTTAGCTTATTGTGCGGCAATGCTTTGGCGCTGACGCCTTTATGCCCGGTCATATCTTCCGCCGCTACCATGGAATTAATGATGGACTCTTCTGTGGCATAAGCCGCAGACATCAGTAATGGATCGATGAAATTATTGCTGAGTCCCTGTAGTGATGCCAAACCCTGTTCATCACCGCGCGCCGCATTTGGGTTGGCTGTGGAGAAGGCGAGGAAGATATCTCCGCTTCCATTTCCTCCAAGGGAGCCGGTCCTTGCCATGCCCAGCGAGGCGCGCTTGGCGAGCCGTTTGAGTTGATGGGGGAGTAATGGCGCATCAGTGGCGATGATGATAATGAGTGAGCCATCATCCTGCTTGAACGGATTCTCGCCGCTTGTCCAAATGGAATTGTCCTTCAAATGCTGACCGACGGGTACTCCCGCAATTGTCAGTTGGTATCGTCTTCCAAAATTGGTTTGTGCGAACGCACCGACTGTCCAGCCGCCGAGTTTCTCCGGGAGTTTGCGGGAGGATGTTCCACTGCCGCCTTTAAACTCGTAACACAACATGCCTGTCCCGCCGCCGACGTTTCCTTCCACGATCGGACCTGATTCAGCGTTCTCGAGCGCTTTCATCACATGTTCAGGTTTGACGAAGAATCCGTTAATGTCGTTGAGCCAGCCATCGGCGGTCTCCGTCACAAGTGGACAGGACCAACCCTGAAAGATCTTGGATTGTTGCACCTGCCATTGGATGATGGTATCGCGCACGACGCCCACGGAATGTGTGTTTGTAATGCCAATGGGTCCTTCAAGGAAACCGCCTTCTTCGACCCAGGCGGAACCCGTCATCTCACCGTTGCCATTAAATGGAAACCATGCGGCAAACACGGGGTCGTGATTCGTTCCCCCGCGCGGGTGGATGATGGTCACACCGGTACGGGCAGAGTCCCCTTCGATGATGGTGGAATAACCGACGGTGATACCGTCCACATCGGTGATTGCATTGTGTTTTCCAGGTGTGCCTTCGAAGGGAATGCCGAGGTCGCGGGCGCGGGACTTAGACATGGATGGACTCCTTGTGGGTTAGTGGTGATTTAGGCAGAAGGCAAAATGCAGAAAGCGGAAAGCAGATGGTGTGGTCGCTCTTCATGGCGAAGATTGCGGGGCATGAATTTCTCTGGCATGGACATCATCGTGCCCAGCATTTTGCCTGCGTCTTCGTATCCTTTGATGAGTTCGGCATGAAGCTTGGGAGACATGTAATCGCAATCGCAGGCAAAGTCGAGCCAGACTTGAGTCTCTGCGGCTTCGCCGTCAGCGTCTGCAAGTTTGCTTACGAACATTTTTGGATATTGACGTTTGCGAAATCCCTCGGCGATGTTGGCGGCAATGCTTCTGGATGATCGGCGGATTTGGTCAGTATGGGAATATTTCTCTTCCTTGGGAAAAGACTTGCTGGCTTTGAAAATGTCCATGGCAAGTTTGTATGCCAATTGATAGACTTTCAAATCACGATAACCTTTAAGTTGTTGGTATACAGCCATTTGATCTCCTTGCCAGTTGTGAGACACTTCCAACCTGTACCGACTGCTTGCTGCTTTCTGCCTTCCGTTTGTTACTTGTTATCCTTTGCCAAACCTACCAACTGTTGTGCCACATCCCTTATCACTTCATCAGGTGCGCCGTCCACGGCTTTGGATTGGACGCGGGTGTCAATTTCATCGTTGACGTAGTCCACAACGACGAAGTCTTCGAGGGTCAGGGCAATCTCGGTGGTGAACCAATCCAGTTTGCATAGGGATGCGATACGACGAGTGAGGTCGTGCAGTGGCGAGAGTTCGTAGCGGTTTTCTTCTGATTGTGTGACAGCGGCATACACATGTGTGAGCGGATGCCACCAGCAGGGATAGGTTTTGCCGACAGCGTAGAACACGCGGAACCAGGCGGGGCGCCCCTGAATGGTGCGCGGAGTGACGGTGGATTGAAGTAGATATTTCTGTTCGGGGAATTGCATACGGGCGCGCATGACCTGATCTGGGGAGAACGCGCCGAGGATGACGCCTTCTCCGCCACCTTCGTTGGATGGCTTGATGACGAATTGATGACCGAGTGGGGTCAGATCCAGTGCGGGCAGGACGGGTTGTTCGAGGAAAGGCGAAAGGAGGATCGTGTGAGGGGTGTTGACGCCCGCCGCAATGAGCTCCAGATGCATGGTGGCTTTATCTTCTGACCATTTGGAGATTTCAGCAGGGTTGATCCGTTTTTTATTGTATTCCTTTGCCCAGCGGTGGATGGGAAGGAAACGGTCATCGCCCTGGGAACGGTCGAGCAGTGTGTTGAAGGTCCGTTCGCCTTTGTATAACGCGGCAATGGATTCTAGTAAATTATCGGGAGTAATTTGCCAGAGTGTCAAACCTTTTGCGTTACATGCCTGTTCTACAAAATGAACGAAGTCTATATCATATTCCCAATACCAGGGAAGACAGAGGTCAGAGTGCATGAGGGGAATTATAAAGGATGAGGGCAGAAGGATGAAAGCATATGGCAATAACCGACGATTGACAGTTGGCAGATAGTAAGAGAAAGCGGAATTTAATACACTGACAGCAAGGTGCAATTAAGGAAAAAGCGGGTAAAATGTTCGGGTTTACCAGCGTCCCATATTTACGTTGGTATATAAGAAAGGATTTCTAATGAGCAAAGATTCAGTGCGGGATGGTGTGGTTGTTTCCATGGAGTATACCCTCCATGTCGATGGAGAAATGTTGGATACTTCAGAAGGGCAAGGACCGTTACAATTCCTTGTCGGGTATGGCAACATTATCTCTGGTTTGGAAAGTGAGATGATGGGGATGAAGATCGGTGACAGCAAGGATGTTGTCGTCCAGCCGGAGAATGGATATGGCGAATTCGATGATGAGGCGTTCATGGATGTGCCGCGCAAGGATTTCCCCAAGGATATGAAAGTGGAAGTGGACGCGGAATTAACGGTGCGCGATGACGAAGGGCACGCTCGCTATGCACGCGTGGATAACGTTGAAGATGAGACTGTGCGGCTCGATTTCAATCATCCACTGGCGGGTGCTGAGTTGCATTTCAGTGTAAAGGTTGTTGCGTTGCGCGAACCAACCGATGAAGAGTTGGAGCATGGTCACGTGCACGATGGTGGGCATCATCATTAGATCTTTCCCCGCTCAGCGCGATATGGTTTTATAAAAATCAGTCCCGCCATTTGGCGGGACTTTTCGTTTAATCTGTGGTGGCTGGGATGGGCTGTCCCTCCTCTGTAGCGGGAGCAAACTCCGGCTTGGAGCCGAGGCGCAGATGGAGCGCGTAGTAGGCAAGAACCGATAACACGCATAACGCTCCGCCGATGTACCAGACCAGGTTCGGGTTGTAGTTGTCCATGATAAAGCCTGCGAGTCCCGGTCCGATGGTCGAGGGGATCGCCCAGGAGAGTCCGGCTACAGCCATATAACGTCCGCGCATATCAGCGGGAGCAAAGCCCGCCACAAGCGCCTGGCTGGTGGGGACGACGATCATCTCACCGATGGTGATGATCACAATGTTCAGTGCGAACAGAATGAAGGTCGTGAAGAAACCGAACAACACGAACCCAATGGCGTAGAAGATCGTACCAAACGCCATCATGAGGAACGGCGGACGATGTTTGATGTTGCGCGTCAACCAAAATTGAAAGATGACCACTGTGATGGCGCTGGTCATCATAAGCCAGCCGTAGTGTTGTGGGGTGAGTCCGTGAAAATCGCGTACGTACACCGAGAGCGATCCATACATTTGTTGATAGACGATCAACATGATGATGTTTGCCATGATGAAAGAGATGAACGCAGTATCGCGCAAGACGAAGCGGTAGCCCGTAAAGGTTTGCAGGAACGACTGACTCTCTTCATGGGCATGGGGCTTGGGCTTGGTCTCAGGAATGGTGCGCGCGATGACGAGGGCTACCAAGCAACTGATGACCGAGTCGATGGCGAACAAATAGAAGTAGTTGATGTTGGCGAGGAAGCCGCCGATTGCAGGTCCAATGATCCATGAGAAGTTGGCGACCACGCGCAGGATGCCGAAACCTTCCTGTCGTTTTTCCTCGGGGAGGATATCTGCGATCATGGCTTCGTGTGCGGGGTGGGAAATGCTCGAAAGCAAGCCAACCACGATCACCAGCGGGTAGAGCACCTTGATATCATTTACCAGACCAAAGGTGAGCGTGCTGACTGCGCTAAAGACCAGCCCAAACAAGATGAGCTGTTTCCGCCCGAACTTATCGGTCAGTGCACCGCCGAACATGCTTCCGATCAAACCGAAGAGCGAAGACATTCCGAGTAGAATGCCCGCTTCCATCATGCCGACGCCAAATTTCTCGGTAATGTACAATGCAAAGAATGGGAAGAGTAGTGTGCCGCCGATACCGTCAACGAAACGGACAGCCACTACGATCCAGAAGAGGCGTGGAAACTCGTGATAGACCTTGTTTAGACGTGTAAACATTCAAGTCCTTTCGTTTGGGAGACAATAATTATAGCACATGCGTTCTATTTTGGGTAGGCTGATTCTGCTTGAATTGTATGCGCCTCGGATAAAGGATATATCCTTCGGAGACAGATTGAACGTAAATTTATCGAAGGTGCCGATTGATAACGCAATCGGCACCTCCAGAAGGATTATGCTGGCACTTCTTGTAAAGAAGCATATCCTAGTAGAGCAGCAGCCCGACTACCACGACGAGTATGATGAGTACGAAAATCCATCGAATAGTTCCATGGTTGCTGTATCCAAGTCGCTTAAGCAGACTATCGGTCTCCGCATCCTGAATCGACTGTTTGATGCGTTCTTTGGCTTCTTCACCGGACAAATAATCGTTTAACATGTTATTTCTCCTTTCAAATTCACATCAACTGAACAGCCCGACTATCCAGTAAATAAATGGGGCAGCAGCAATCAGGGTAACAAGCATCTTTCTCGATGGTTTGCCCCTTTCTTTATCGTATCCTGATACAGTACTCATAGTATGGTTCTCCTTCCACATATGCCGGATATTTATCCGCGGAATGGCGAAATCATTCTGATGGAGTAACGAACTTTCTCAACCTAGTGCTGGCCCAGCGTTCCTAACGTTCTGACTCTACGCTCAAGCGAGCGGAAGGTGACAGTACCGATCCACAACATAACGAACATGAAAACGATGAGCAGCACAAATTCCCATTGCAAGGGCAGAATGGTCCGGGTCCCGATCAAGTGCGCGCGGACTGAGTCGAGTCCGTAGGTGAGCGGCAATGCCAGGGCAACAGGGATCAGGAAACGCGGCAACGCATTGACGGGGAAATTCGAACCGGAGAAGATCTGCACCAGAAAACTGCTCACATCCACGAGCGTATTCGCTTCACGCATGAGCATGACAATGGCAGCGAAAGCAAATCCAAAACCATACAGTCCGAGCATCATGGGGATGATGGGCAGGAAGGCCTTGAACACATCACCAGAAGCACTGAACCCGAAGATCAATCCACCTAACAGCAGCATGCCCGATGAGGTAATCGCCGTGACGACCAGATTTGTCACCGAATGACCAACAAGAATGAGCAGG
>Ga0210377_10002471_pt1 | contig 16183 bp, 14 predicted proteins | sample PLM4_65_b1redo_FD_155480 | JGI IMG/M metagenome (GOLD analysis project Ga0210377, IMG submission 155480) | Groundwater sediment microbial communities from an aquifer in East River, Colorado, USA - PLM4_65_b1 redo | ecosystem: Environmental > Terrestrial > Soil > Riparian zone | place: USA: East... | reverse complement strand
GTGCAGGCCGCCGAGCGCGACGCCTCGATCGCCCGTGTGCTGCGCGAGATCTGCGCGCTCGACGGCGACGTCCGGGCCGGCGCCCTGGAGCTGGTCGGCGCCCACCTGCGCACGCACGCCGCATCCGCCGACGTGCTGGAGTGCGTGCGGGCGCTGCGCGAGGACGCGGTGGCGCGCCGGATCGCCGAGCGGCTCGGCCCGCCGGGGTGAGGTCGCTCGTCGCCTGGTTGCGGCGGTGGGGGATCTCGATCGCCTCGCTCGTCGGCGGCCTGTTCACGCTCTTCGTCTTCCGGAGAGGTCTTCCCCACGTCGGCTGGATCGTCGGCTACCTGCTGCTGCTGTGGCTGCTGGTGGCGGTGCTCGTCCAGGCGCGCGACACGCTGCAGGCCTCCGACCGGCGCGCCCACCGGCTCGTGTTGACGGCAACCGAGTACACGGTCCAGACGCTCTACCACGGCGTCCTGCTGTTCCTGCTGCCGGCCTACTGGGCCGCCACCACGCTGGGCTCGCCCAACGCGCTGCTGCTGGTGCTGCTCGCCGCGCTGGCGCTGCTCGCCACGATCGATCCGTGGTACCGGGCGATCGTGCGCGCGTGGCCGTGGTTCGGCTACGTCTTCTTCGTGGTCTCGACGTTCGGCGCCCTCAACCTGGCGCTGCCGTTGGTCGGCGTGCCGCCGTTCGCCGCGCTGCTCATCGCGGCGTGGCTGGCGGTCGTGGGGCTGACGCCGGCGGTGCGCCGCGCGCGTCACTGGCGGTGGATCACCGCCGTCGCCGTCACCACGGCCGCCGGGCTGGCGGCGGCGGCGGCGATCGGGCGCTGGTGCGTCGTCGTCCCGCCGGCGCCGATGTTCCTGGCGCGGGCCGAGCTCGGCTGGACGGTGGGGGCCCTGGACTCGCTGGAGCCGATCCCGGGCGCGATCCACGCCAGCGAGCTGCACGAGCGGGGACTCGTCGCCCGCACGGCGATCTACGCGCCGGCCGGCCTGCGCCAGCCGGTCGAGCACGTGTGGCGCCGTGACGGCCGGATCATCAACGTCGTGCGGCTGACGCCCGTGCAGGGAGGGCGGCGCGAGGGCTTCCGCACCTTCTCGCGCAAGACCGCGTTCCCGTCCGACTCCGTCGGGCGCTGGAGCGTCGACGTGACCACCGAGTCCGGTCAGCTCATCGGGCGGCTGCGCTTCCGGGTGGTGCCGTGAGCGTGCCCGAGCTGTTCGACACCCACGCGCACCTGCACGTGCCGGAGTTCGCGGAGGACCTGGCCGCGGTGCTCGAGCGCGCGCGGGCGGCGGGGGTGCAGCGCCTGGTGACGATCGGGACCGACGTCGAGACGACGGTCGCCGCGCTCGCGCTCGCCGAGCGCGAGGAGGGCGTGTGGGCCACGGCCGGCATCCATCCCCACGACGCCGCGGCCGCCGACGAGGCCGCGTTCGCGGCGATCGAACGGCTGGCCGGTCACCCGCGCGTGGTGGCGATCGGCGAGATCGGGCTCGACTTCTTCCGCAACTTCTCCCCGCCCGACGTGCAGGCGCGGACGTTCCGGCGCCTGCTCGGCCTCGCCCGCCGGCTCGGCAAGCCGGCGGTGATGCACTGCCGTGACGCCCACGCCGAGACGCTGGCCATCCTCGAAGAGGAGCGGGTGAGCGAGGTCGGCGGCATCATGCACTGCTTCTCCGGCGACGTGGCGATCGCCCGCCGCTGCCTGGACGTCGGCCTCCTGATCTCGCTGGCGGGGCCGGTGACCTATCCGAACGCGCGCGCGCTGCCCGACGTCGCCCGCTTCGTGCCCGCCGACCGCCTCGTGGTCGAGACCGACTGTCCCTTCCTGCCGCCGCAGGGCCAGCGCGGCCGCCGCAACGAGCCGGCCTATCTGGCCCTCACCGCCGCCCGCGTCGCCGAGCTGCGCGGCGAGTCGCTGGCGACGCTCGGACCGCGGATGAGCGCCAACGCGCGGCGTGTGTTCCGCGTGGAGTGAGGGCGCGATGGACTGGCGCGATCTCGGCTTCTATGCGCGCGCCCGGCTGAGCCGCGGCGTCGCGCGCTTCATCAATCGCGCCGCGTCGCCGCCGCCGCCGGCCGCGCCGCTCGACGAGGTGCTGGGCGGCGCCCGCACGCCGCTGGCGCTCACCCGGCTGCTGGAGGGCCGCAGCAACGCCGAGCGCGAGGCGGCCGTGGCCCGATGGCTGCTGGCGCGCGGGATTCCGTTCGCGCGCGAGCGCTTCGAGACGTTCGAGGGCCGCGGCGAGAACTTCTGCGTGGACGTCGGCCGGGGCGATCGGGCGCTCGTGCTGATCGCGCATCACGACGCCGTGCCCGGCAGCCCCGGCGCCAACGACAACGCCGCCTCGGTGGCGATCCTCCTGTCGCTGCTGGAGCGCTGGGCCACCCGCGAGCCGCCCGGGCGCGTCCGCCTGCTGTTCCCCGCGTGCGAGGAGCTGGGCTACCTCGGCACCCGCGCGTGGGTGCGGGCCCACGGCGTGCGGGACGTGGCCGGCGTGCTGAGCCTCGAGCTGCCCGGGGTGGGCGACAGCGTCACGGTGTGGGACGCGGCCGCCGAGACGCCGTTCCTGTCTCGCGTGTGTGGCGCGCTCGAGGGCAGCGGCCTTCGGGCCGACGAGTCGTACCACGTGGTCGGGCGCATCCCGGTCTTCGGCAGCGATCATCGCGCGTTCGCCGCGGCCGGCGTGCCGGCCTACGGCCTCACGAGCGTGCCGGCGGCCCAGGCCGATGCCCTGCGCGCGTTCGTCTTCCATCCGGTGCGCGCCACCTTGCGGAGCGCGGTGCGCCGGCCCCCGCCGTTCGACACGTACCACACCGCCCGAGACTCCGGCACGACGCTCGACGCGACGGCGCTCGACCGCGTCGCCGCGTCGCTCCAGGCCGTGGTCGAGGGAATGGGCTAGGAGCGTGGAGGCCGGTCGAGCAGGATGCGGGCGCGCACCGCCTCGCTCGGCGGCACCAGCACCACGACCTCGCCCTGGGCGCCCACCGTGAAGGGATGGACCGAGTGGGCCAGCCGCGAGCGGAGGAACGTGGGGATCCCCTCGCTCTCGAGCAGGCTCTTCACGACCACCGCCTCCGCCTGGTCGCAGCGATACAGCTCGGCGAGCCGCCGCTCGTTCGGCCGCGGCTCCGGCTCGGAAGGCCGCCGTGGAAAGGGAATGATCCGGGCTGGGGGACGCCGCATGTCCCCGATGATACTCCGATTAGACGCCGGTCGTGACCACCGGCACCCGGGCGAGCGCGACGCGGATGTCGCTCAGCGTGAACGGCTTCCTGAGATTCGGCGCGCCGACGCGCTCGAGGAACTCGGTGGTGGCGCTGCTGAGCGTGTCGCCGGTGAAGAACACGAAGCGCGCCGCCAGGGCGGGGTCCTCGCGCTCGACCGCCGTCCACAGTCCCACCCCGTCCAGCTGCGGCATCCGGATGTCGCTGACGACGACGTCGTAGGACCGCGTGCGCAGGCGGGCGAGGGCCTCGAGCCCGTTGACGGCCGTGTCCACCTCGTGGCCGTCGCGCCGCAGCAGCTCGGACATCACGTTGCCGACCTCGACCTCGTCGTCGACGACGAGGATGCGCCGGGGCGGCCCGACCGGTTCCTGGTCGGACCCGGCCGGCGCCGTGACCGCGCCGCCGAGCGGCAGCTCGATGCGGAAGGTGGCGCCCCGACCCAGCCCGCCGTCGAGGATGATACGGCCGCCGTGGGCCTCGACGAGGCCCTTGCAGATGGAGAGCCCCAGGCCGGTGCCCTGCCCGACGGGCTTGGTCGTGAAGAACGGCTCGAACAGCCGTGCCTGCACCTCCGGGGGGAAGCCGGGGCCGGTGTCGTTCACCTCCAGCCAGACGAACCCATCGGGCCCCACGCCCGAGCGCAGGCTCAGCCGGCGCGTGCCGTTGCGGCTGCGCATCGCCTGGTGCGCGTTGGTCACCAGATTGACGACTACCTGCTGGAGCTGGTGGCTGTCGGCGGCCAGCAGTGGCAGGTCGTCCGCCAGCTCGGCGGCGACCTCCACGTCGTCGACCCGCAGCGGGTAGGCCAGCACCTCCAGCGCGTCCCGGACGACCTGGTTCAGGCTCACCGACGTCCGCTCCGGCGGGTACTGTCGCGCCAGGGCCAGAAAGTTCTTCACGATCCGTCCGCAGCGCTCGGCCGCCCGTCCGATCTTCTCGGCGCGGGCGACGACGACGGCGTCGGTGGTGCGGGCCAGGATCGCGGTGTGGCCGATGACGACCGACAGGGGGTTGTTCAGCTCGTGGGCCACGCCGGCCAGCAGCTCGCTCATGGTCGCCAGCTTCTCGGAGTGATGCAGGTGCAGGCGCAGCCGCTCCTGAGTCTCCTCGCCCTGCCTGCGCTCGGTGACGTCGCGGGCGTTGACGATGATGCCGGCCACCGCCGGGTGGTGGAGCAGGTTGCTCGCGACCGACTCGAAGTTCCGGTAGGTGCCGTCCTTGTGGCGGAGGCGGTACTCGACCGAGGCGGTGAAGGCCGGCGTCGTCTGCCCCGTGCGCAGGAGCTCGCTGACCCGGGTCACGTCGTCCGGATGCAGGCGTCCCAGCGTGCTGGTCCCCACCAGCTCCTCGGGCCGGTAGCCGAGGGTCCGCTCGACCGAGGGGCTGGCATAGCGGACGACCGCGTCGCCGTCGAGCACCACGATGAGGTCGAGGGCATTGTCGAGGAGCGCGCGATGGTACTCCTCGCTGCGGCGCAACGCCTCCTCGGCCTGCCGGCGCTCGCTGACGTCCTGCTTGATCGCCACGAAGTGGGTGATCGGGCTCTCCGGGTCCTCGCTCGTCCGCACCGGCGTGATGCTCTGTTCCTCGAAGTACAGCGTGCCGTCCTTGCGGCGGTTGACCAGGTTGCCGCGCCACACCTGGCCACGTCGGATCGTCTCCCACAGCCGCGCGTAGAACTCGGCGTCGTGGCGGTCCGACTTCAACACGCGGGGCGTGAGACCGCGGACCTCGTCGAGCGCGTAGCCGCTCATGTGCGTGAACTCGGGATTCGTCCACTCGATCCGGCCCTCGGCGTCGGTGATCACGATGCCGCTGGCGACGGCGGCCAACGCCGCCGAGCGAACCAGCCGCGCCGCGTCCTCGCGCTTGCGCTCGGTGACGTCGCGCAAGACCGCCAGGTGCCGGCCGGGGACGAAGTCCATCGTGACCGAGTACTCCACGTCACGCGGCTCGCCGTTGGGCCGGACCAGCCGCCACTCGCCGGCGGTGACGCGCCCCTCGATCATCGCCTTCCAGCCTCCCTCGACGTCGGTGCCGGCCGGCGAGAAGTCGCCGAAGCGCCGCTCGAGCAGGCGCTCGACGGGCAGGCCGAACAGGCACGCGGCAGCCGGGTTGGCGGCCACGTAGGCGCGGGCGTCGTCCAGGACTACCATCGCATCGAGCGCGGTGTCGAAGGCGGCGTGGAAGTGCCGCTCGCTCGCCTGGAGGGCCTCGCGGGTGCGGGCGTGCTCGATGAGCGTCGCGACGTGGTTGGCGATGCTGGCCGCCAGGGGCACCAGCCGGGCCTCGATCGGGTGGGCGGTGCGATCGCCGATGCTCAGCGCGCCGATGACCCGGTCGCCGACCATCATCGGCACCCCCAAGAACGCCAGTGTCCCGCTGGAGATCTCCGCCGAGGGCCGCGGCCCCGGCAGCGGCTCGCCCTCGGTCCACAAGAACGGCCGTCTAGTGCGCAGGACGATGCCCGAGAACGTGTTGTCGAGGTCAGCCTCGAGGTCGGCGCTGCGTGGAAACCCACGCGCGCCCTTGAAGATCAGCCGACCGGCCGCCTCGTCGTAGAGGATGATCGCGGACTGCGAGAAGCCGATGGCGGCCACGACCTCCGCCGTGATCTCGAAGTAGATGTCGTCGAGCGGCCGGCCGGTCCGCACGATCTCGGAGATCCGGTGCAGCGTCTCGATCTCGCGCGTGCGCACCGCCGCCGCCTGTTCCGCCTGCTTGCGCTCGGTGATGTCCAGCGCCACGCCTTGAACCCCCACCGGGCGCCCCTCACCGTCGTGCACGACCACGGCCTCGTCGAGCACCCACACCACCCGGCCGTCCGCGCGCAGGAAGCGATACTCGCAGCGATACTTCACGCCGCCCGCCTGCGCCTGGGCCATCGTCGCCAGCACGCGCTCACGGTCCTCGGGATGGATCTGTCGTGCCCAGGCCTCGGGATCGTCGATCCACGCCTCGACCGGCGTGCCGAGGATGCTCTCGACCTGGGGGCTGACGTAGGTCGTGCGGCCGTCGAGCGCCGCCGCCCACACGATGGCCGGGAGCTGTTCGACGAGGGTGCGGAACTTGGCCTCGGCCAGCTGCAGGGCGTCGCGTCCGGTGCGGTATTCGGAGGCCATCGAGTCCGGCGACGTCCTTCCCTGCCAGCCGGTCGAAGTCGACCGTACTCTAGTGTAAGGGCAGGGGCGTACCAGGAACGAGATCGTTCGTCCGAGCGTACAATCGGCCTGGAGGAGCCCCGCCGTGGAGAAATACGAGTATTTCAGCGGTACGCCCGAGGTCGGCATCGTCCCGCGCGCCCCCCACGCCGGCCCGCTGCTCCGACACGTGTTCGAGCAGGAGCACGGCCGGGGCGGCTTCGCGGGCAAGGTGAGTCACACCTATCACCTCTACCCGCCGACCAACTGGCTGCCCGGCGAGGGCCGGCACCTGCCGCAGTGGGCGCCGGGCTGGGAGTCGCCGCTGCGCCCCATCGGCGGCCTGCACCACGTGCTCGGCGTGGCGCCAGCCGGTCCCGCGGGTGACGTGTACCGCGGCATGGGCCGCCTCGTCGCCAACGCCACCGCGGCCATGAACGTCACGGTGCCGCGCGCGCCCATGGACTACTTCTTCGAGCACCACGGCGCCACGATGGTGTTCTTCGTCCACGAGGGCCGCGGCGCGCTGGAGACGACGTTCGGGCCGATCGAGTACCGCAAGGGCGACTTCCTGATCGTCCCCAAGGGCGTCACGCACCGTTTCGAGCTGGGCCCGGGGCCGCACTACTACTGGATGTACGAGTCGTTCGCGGGCGATCCCGAGAAGTCGGAGGCCCCGACCACCGGGCAGTTCATCACCCACAGCCGCAGCGACTACCGATTCCCCCGCTCGCTCGACACGCGCAACGAGAGCGGGCGCTTCGAGATCGTCTCCAAGGTCGACGCGACGTACACGCGGCGCGTGCATCCCACGCATCCGTTCGATGTGATCGGCTGGCGCGGCGAGTACCTGCCGTACAAGTTCGCGGTCGAGGACGTGCGGCCGCTGGTGGCCGACCGCTCGCACGTGCCGCCCTCGGGCCACACGATCTTCACGCTGCCCGGCTGCTACCTCTGCGTGTTCACGGTGCGGTCGGTCGAGAAGGAAGGCATGTGGGTGCCGTTCTTCCACAAGAACCTCGACTACCTGGAGACGCTCGGCTACCACTTCGGCGACTTCTTCAGCGGCGGCGGCGTCGTCGGGGCCGGCATGGTCTCGCTGCACCCGGTCGGCCTGCCGCACGGGCCCAAGCCGCGCTCCCTGCAGGCGTTCATGGATGGCGCCAACGCCGGCGTGCATCAGGAAGTCGGGATCATGGCCGACTTCGCCAACCCGACCCAGGTCTCGGAACTGGCCCTCGGTCTCAGCCGTCCGGACTACATGAGCGCGTGGGCGGGCTACACGACCGATCCGCGCTTCACCTACGCGCCGGGCCGCCTGGCCGAGGTGCGGGCCCTGGGCGAGCGCCTGGCCGACGCGCGCGACACGCTGCGGCCCCCGGAGGACGAGACCCGGGTGTGACGCGGGACGCCGCGCTCGCCTTCGATCTGCGCGCGCGGCGGGTCATCTACCCCGCCGGTCGGGCCACGGAGGCCGCGGCGCGACGGCTCACCGGCGGGCCGGGCTAGAGATCGCGGGCGGCCGGAAGGTCGGGCAGGGAGGTCGCCGCGCGCACGCCCCGCACGATGGCCCGGGCCACCGCCTCGCCGGCCGCCAGGCCCAGCCGGGTCACGTCGGCGGCCACCTCGCCGACCGAGAGCGCGAACAGCGTGTCGCCGTCGAAGGCGGTGTGCGGTGGCGACAGCGCGCGCGCGAAGCCCAGCATGCCCAGCGAGGCCACCTTCGAGGCCTCGGCCTTGCCGAGCCGCGCGTTCGTGGCGATGACGCCGATGGTGGTGTGAGCGGGCGCGGCGAACCGCTCGGGCGCGCCGTCCTGCAGGAGCACGCGCGCGCTGTCGACCAGCCGCCGGCCGTCGGGGGCGTCGCGGGCGCCGGCGATGAGCCCGCCGGTCTCGAGGTCGCGCACGTCGCCGAGCGCGTTCACCGCCACCAGCGCGCCGACGATCACCTCGCCGAGCCGGACGCTGGCCGAGCCGATGCCGCCGCGCATCGCGCGCGGCCGGCCGTAGATCTTCCCCACGCTGGCGCCGGTGCCGGCGCCCACGTTGCCCTCGGCCACGGGCCCTGCCGCGGCGCGGCTGGCCGCCTCGTAGCCCATCTCCCGCGTGGGGCGTACGCGCCCGTCGCCCACGTTGAGGTCGAACAGGAACGCGCCGGGCACGTGCGGGACCACGGTGGGACCGGCGGCGTAGCCGCGCCCCTGCTCCTCGAGCCAGCGCAGCACGCCCCAGATCGCCTCGCCGCCGAAGCGGCTGCCGCCGCCGAGCACCACGCCGTGCACGGTGCCGACGAGGTGGCGGGGATCGAGGTAGTCGAGGCCGACGACGTCGTTGGCCCAGCCGCGCAGCTCGACGCCGGCCACGGCGGGGGTGTCGCAGAGCACGACGGTCACGCCGGTGAGGGCGACCGGATCGGTTGCATGGCCGACTCGGATGCCTGGTACTAGCGTGATCATGGTAGCGGGTGACGCGAGCGCGGGTAGGGGCGTGGGTGGGCTGGTCTAGGCACGCGCGGCTCCGTATGGCACGTGGGTCGCTCCGTACTGCGGGTCGGCTGGTCTTGTTCAGGCACTCGTGGCGCCGGGCTTGCGGCTCACGTCGGAGGCCGAGACGCGGCCGAGGGCGACCTCGGCGGCGACGTCGATGCCGCGCTGGGCCAGGGCGCGGGCGAACGGCTGGTGGCGCGCCTCGCGGGCCTCGTCGGCGAGCACGGCGGCGGCGGCCTCGGCCAGCGCCGCCGGCTCGGGCCGGTCGGTCGCGCGGAAGATGAACGCCATGTCGACGAGCCGGCGCGCCCACCGGCGCCGCGCGTCGGGACCGAGCTCGCGCTCGACCACGCGCGCGACGATGGCCTCCTCGCGCTCGGCCTTGATCTGATCGCTGACGACCAGCTTGCTCTCGCGGGCCTGCAGCAGGTCGAGCGCGTCGGCCTGCACGGCCTCGGGATCGAGGAACCAGCCCGCCAGCTCCGGCAGCTCGAGCAACGAGGCCGCGCGCTCCGCGAGCGCCGCATCGGCCGTGAGCGCGGCCGGGGGGGCGGGCTCGGTCGGCGTGAACAGCCGCTCCCAGCGCGCGAACGCCGAGGGTGGCGCGGTGCCACGGGCGCGGTGCAGGGTGATGGCTTCGCCGACGATCGCCAGCGCCAGCGCCGGCTCGACCTCGACCCACGGCAGCTTCTGCGAGGCGCGCAGCGCGGCCAGCTCGGTCTCCAGCCGCTTCTTGGTGATCTCGCCGCCGGCGGCGTCCATCACGCCGGCCTCGTCGTTCACGATGAGCGAGCAGAGCGCCTGCCCGCCGAAGGCACCGTCGAACAGCAGCCACACCGCGCGCGAGCCGCTGCCGTCCACCCCGCTCAGCCACGCCCGCGCCGCGCGCTCGGGCCGGCGCTCCACGACCGGCTTGGGCGCCGGGCGCGGGGCCGGTTGCACGCCACGCTGGGCGAGGCGATAGATCGCCACGCGCGCCGCGCGGCGTACCGTGCGATCGGTGCGCTCGGAGGTCAGCGCCTCCAGCACGGGCAGCGCGGCGGCGCCGTGGGCGTCGGCGAACGCGCGCAGCGTGGCGTCGACGGCGGCGGGGGCGCTCACGGCCAGCGCGGCCAGCGGCGCCGGATCGAGCCGGGCGGGGTCGGCGACGGCGGCGTCGAGAGCGCGGCGACAGGCGTCGGCGTCAGCGTCCACGGGGGATCCTCCGGCTACTGCCAGCCGAGGCGGAAGAAGGGGTGGGCCGGCGCGTCGTGGAAGTGCACGCGGCGCGCGTAGTCCAGCGCCCACGCGTAGTGCTCGAAGCGCTCGGCCAGGCGCGCGTACAACGGCCCCGCGTTGCGCTCGCGCGGCTGCCGGGTGGCGCGGCCGTGCTCGGACACGAAGCGGTAGGCGCGCTGGCCCTGGCTGACGTAGTAGCCGGTGGAGGCCAGGCGCTCGACGCGCTCGCGGAAGACACCGGTCATGAACAGCGTGTAGTCGCCGATGTGGCGCCGGACCGAGAGCTCCCGCTCGGGCCCGAAGTGCGCCGCGCTGTCGTCCCAGGCCGCCTGCGCCTCCAGCAGGAGATCCACGACGCTCTCCAGCCGCGGCATCGTCACGCCGGTCGGAAAGAGGTTGTCGGTGCGGGCGAAGCGCGTGAGCAGGTCGGCCAGGTAGCCGGCCACGGGCTCGTCACGCATGGCCAGATCGTGGAAGCTCGCCTGGACCGCGCGATCGAAGAATCGCCGGAGCTCCACGCGCGGAATGATAGCAAATTCCCCCCGGGGCCAGTTGCCCGCCCGGGGGCGGGCCCGTAGAATTCCCTCGTGATGGATGCGCCGCGCGCCCGGCTGCCGTGGCTCCTCGTCGCGGCCAGCGTGCTGCTTACAGCGCTCCTCGCCTACACGCTGTTCGGCGGCTACCTGCCGTCCAAGCGTCGCGTGGCCAGCCTCGAGCGCGAGCTCCGCCAGCTCTACGTGCGCGAGGCCGAGCTGCAGACCAGGGTCGCGCAGAACGAGCAGCGGCACGCGGTCCGCGAGCAGCAGCTCATCGCCGTGAGCGCCGAGCGTGACGCGCTGGCCCGCCGGCTGGAGGACGTCGAGCGCCAGCTCGCCGTCGCCCGGGGCCAGCGCCGCTAGAAATCCTCCTTCAGTCGAAACTCGACGGGGACCACGACCCAGACCGCGACGGCCACCGATCCGTTCCGGGTCGGCTCGAACCGCCACTTGCGCACGGCTTCGGCGGCAGCCCGATCCAGCGCGGCGTGGCCGGCGGAGCGCTGCACTTGAACGTCGTCGATACTGCCATCCGTCGAGATGTGCACCCGCAGCAGCGTCGTGCCCTCGGCCCGGGCCAGCCGCGCCGCCGCCGGATAGACCGGGCGGACTTGATACCCGCCGCGCGGCCGCGCGGTCTGGGTGATCTGCTCCGGGGCTGAGGGAGCAGGGACCGCGGCGACCGATGGCCCTGACGTCGCCCCGGGCGCCGACGGCGCTCGAGCGGTAGTCTGTGTCGCCCCGGTCGCGCTGGGCAGCGCCACACCGGCGGCGGCCGCATCGACGTCGCTCGCCCGTGACGCGCCGCTCGGTTGGGCTGCCGGCGGCGCGTCGAGGGCCGTCACCGATGGACGGTCGGCCACGGCTTCCAGCGCCGGCTTCTCCGGCGGCCGCGGGGCCGGCGCTGCTCGCGGCTCTCGGATCTCCGGCGGCACCTCGGGGCTTGGCGGCACCGGAAGGTGCTCTGGTGGGGGAGCCTGGCGCGCCACGGGCGGGACTGGCGTCGGGCGAGGGGGCGCCGGACGCGGCGGATCGACCGGACGGGACTCCGGTGCGGGGCCGAGCAAATCGACCAGCAGGATGGTCGCGGGTCGAATGTCCTCGGGCCAGGCAACGAGCAGCGCGCCCACGAGCGCCGCGTGGAGCGCGGCCGAGACGGACGGCCAGGGCGATGGCGTCGCCGGCGCGGCTCACGTCAGGTGCTTGCTGCCCTTGACCGAGAGAAGCTGATTGGCCACCTTCTGAATGTCTCCACGGACTGAATGTCTGCACGGACCGAGCTAGTGCGGTCGCGTGGGGTCGTTTTTGGGCTTGGTGCTGGGCGGGGCGCCGCTGAGGCGCGCGAGGACGTCGAAGACGATCGCGAAGTCGTAATCGCCGAGCCCGGAGCTGCGCGCTGTTGTCATCCATTCCTGCGCGACCGACGTCAGCGGCAGCGGGACGCCCGTCGCTTGCGCCTGGTCCAGTGCGAGCTGCAGATCCTTCTGGATCATCGCGACCTTGAACCAGGCGTCGGGCGGCATCTGGCCCAGCACGAACGGGCCGCGATACTTCACCATGGGCGAGGCGATCACCGACTTGAGCAGCGCCTCGACGGCGCTCGCGCGCGGGATGCCGGCCTTCTCGGCCAGCAGCACGGCCTCGCTGAAGGCGAGCATCTGCACGGCCAGGCCGAGGTTGCTGGCGACCTTCATGGTCTTGGCGAGGCCCAGCGGGCCGACGTGGGTGACGGCGGTGCCCATCGCGAGCAGCCAGGGTCGCACGCGCTCGAGCGCCGCGGTGTCGCCGCCCGCCATGAACGAGGCCTCGCCCTGCTCCACGGTGATGGTGCTGCCGGAGACGGGGACGTCGAGCAGCGTGGCGCCGCGGGCCGTCACCGGCCCCTCCAGCTCGCGCACGACGGCCGGACTCACGGTGCTCATCTCGACCAGCACGGCGCCCGCTCCGAGCCCGGCGATGACGCCGTCGGGGCCGAGCGTGACGGCGCGCAGCGCGGCGTCGTCGGTGACCATCGTGAAGACGGCCTCGGCGCCCTCGGCCGCCTCCCGCGGCGACTTGGCGAGCGTGAGACCGGCGGTCACGAGGTCACGCGCCTTGGCGGCGGTGCGGTTCCAGCCGCTCACCTGGTGACCGGCGGCCAGCAGCCGACGCGCCAGGCGGCTGCCCATGGCGCCGAGACCCACGAAGGCCAGGCGCGACACCTTACTCGTCCGCCACCGCGATCGCGCTGATCTCGAGCTTGCAGCGGGCGTGGGTGGCCAGGCGCGACACCTCCACCGTCGTGGTGGTGGGCAGGTGGCCGCCCAGGTACTCGGCCCAGACCCGGTTGAGATCGTCCTGCTCGCCGACGTCGGTCAGGAAGCGCGTGGCCGAGACCAGGTCGGCGAACGTGCAGCCGGCGGCGGCCAGCGTCTTCTTCAGATTCTCCATGGTCAGCACCGCCTGCTCGCGCATCGTCATCGGCAGGTCGAACTCCTCCTCGCGATGCGGATGACTGTGATACACGGCGGCGGCGGTGACGCCGGACAGGAAGACGAGCCGGCCACGCCGCACGACGATCCCGGGCGCATAGGGCATGACGACGTCCCGGCGGCGGTCGGCATGGTGAACGGGCGCGATCTCCTTGGTCACGCGGAGCCCCTCAGGCGCCGCCCAGCGCGCGCAGGAGCCGCTCGTTGGCCTCGTGGGTGCCGATGGAGATGCGCAGGTGGTCGGGGAAGCCGACGGCGGCGCCGTCCCGCACCACCAGGCCGGCCCGCAGCAGACGCTCGCGCACGGCGGTGGCGCCGGCCACCTTGACCAGGAAGAAGTTGGCCTGCGAGGGCGGGAAGGTGAACCCCAGCCGCGTGAGCTCGCGCGAGAGGAACGCGCGCTCCTCCAGCACCAGCGTGCGCGTGCGCTGCCAGTGCTCGGGATCGTCCAGCGACGCCAGCGCCGCCACCTGCCCCAGGCGGTTGACGTTGTAGGGCGCTCGCACGCGGTTGAACCGGTCGATCGCCTCCAGGCTGCCGACGGCGTAGCCGACCCGCAGGCCGGCCAGCGCGGCGATCTTCGAGAACGTACGCAGCACGATCAGCCGCGGGAAGCGGGCCAGCAACTGCACGCCGTCAGGATACTCGGGATCGTCGCAGAAATCGCGATACGCCTCGTCGAGGACCACGAGCGGGGGATCGCCGCCGAGCGCCTCCAGCAGTCGCAGCAGCGGCGCCCGGCGGATGATCGTCGTGGCCGGATTGTGCGGCGAGCACAGGATCATGGCCTTCGTGCGTGGCGTCACCCGCCGGAGCACGTCGTCCAGGTCCGTCTCGTAGCCGGCCATCGGGCTCTCGCGGAGCTGGGCGCCGGCCACGGTGACCGACGTCGCGTACGGCTCGAACGAGGGCGTCGGCACCACGATCTCGTCGCCGGGGTCGAAGGCGGCGAGGGCCACGAGGGCGATCAGCTCGTCGGCGCCGTTGCCGACGACGATCTGGGCCGGCGAGACGCCGAGCCGCCGGCCCAGCGCCTCGCGCAGCGAGAGGCTGCCGCCGTCGGGGTAGAGGTGAACCCGTTCGGCCTCGCGCCGGATCGCCTCCATGACGCGGGGCGAGGGGCCGAGGGGGTTCTCGTTCGCCGACAGGCGCACCAGCTCCGTGAGGCCGAGCTCACCCATGAGTGCTTCCAGGGGCTTGCCGGCATCGTAGGGCGTGATGCCGTCCAGGACGGGCCGCCACACGCGTCTCACGCTGCATCTCCTCAGGTCGGCGGTCCGCTTCCGCCGGGGTGAACCCCTGACTCTATGCCGGGGTAGGAGGCGGAGCAAGCTGGGCTCCCGACCCTCATTTGACACTAATGATTCCCGACTGTTAGGCTCGACACGCCATGTTGCCCGAGTTGTATCGCCGCGCCCGGCGCGCCGAGGCGGGAGCCGAACGTGCCGAGGATCGGCGACGCCTGCGGCTCGAATTCTTCCGCGCCACCCTCGCCGAGGGGATGGACTCCCTCAAGGCCATGCACGTCGAGGGTGCCTCGGGCGAGGAATCCGTCCGCTCGCACGCCCGCTTCATCGACGGGGTGGTGCAGACGCTCACCCGGCTCATCGTGGCCGACGCCCGCGGCGCCGGGCTGGCGCCGGTGCCGCTGGTGGTCGTGGCGCTGGGCGGCTACGGGCGCGGCGAGCTGCACCCGTCCTCGGACATCGACCTCATGGTCGTCTACGACGGCGTGCTGTCGCCGTTCGTGCAGCGGGTGATGCAGGAGCTGCTCTACACGCTGTGGGACCTCGGCCTGCAAGTCGGCCACAGCCTGCGCTCGCTGGAAGACTGCGTGGCCATGGCCCGCACCGACTTCCCCAGCCGCACCTCGATGCAGGAGGCGCGGCTGATCGAGGGCGATCGCCCCCTCTTCACGCGCTTCCGCCGCATCCTGCGCGACAACGTCTACCGCCACGACTTCGGCGAGTTCCTGACGATGACGCTGGCCGAGCGCGAGCAGCGGTACCGGAAGTTCGGCGCCTCGCCCTACATCGGCGAGCCCAACGTGAAGGAGTCGGCCGGCGGCCTGCGCGACATGCACACGGCCATGTGGCTGGGCGCCGCCAAGTTCGGGGCCCGCACGCTGCGCGAGCTGGCCGACAAGGGGCTCATCTCGCCCCGCGAGCAGGCCAGCGCCGACGCCGCGCTGACGTACCTGTGGCGTGTGCGCAACGAGCTGCACTTCTTCACCGGCCACAAGAACGACGTGCTGACGCGCGACCTGCAGCCGCGGATCGCCAAGAACCTCGGCTACGACAACGAGGGCGACACGCTCGGCGTCGAGCGCTTCATGCGCGACTACTACCTGCACGCGCGCACCATCCACCGCATGAGCCGCCGGCTCATCGCCCGCTGCCAGGAGACGCTGTCGCGCCGGGGCTCCGCCGAGCGGCGGCAGCGGCAACAGGCGCTGGCCGACGGGCTGGTGTTCTTCGACGGCCGGCTGCATCTGGCCGACCGCAATCCCGACGCACTGCGGAACGACCCCGTCCGCATCATGAGGGTCTTCTGGCACCTGCACCGGCTGGGCTGTGATCTCTCGCCCGATCTCGAGCGGGCCATCGAGGACTCGCTGGAGGTGGTCGGCGACGACTTCCGCGCGGCCCCGGCCGTGCGCGACATCTTCCTCGACATCAGCCGGTCGTGGGGGCGGGTGGCGCTGACGCTGTCCGAGATGCACGAGCTGGGGCTGCTGGGACGGTACCTGCCCGAGTTCGGCGCGCTGACCTGCCTGGTACAGTACGACGTCTATCACAAGTTCTCGGCCGATCAGCACTCGCTGCTGGCCGTCGAGCACCTGGAGGCGCTGGCGCCCGGGCAGTCGGCGGAATCCGAGGGCGCGGCCCAGGTGTTCCACGAAGTGGAGAAGCCGGGACTGCTGATGCTGGGCATGCTGCTGCACGACGTCGGCAAGGCCAAGGGCCACGGCCACGTGGCCAAGGGCATCCCGCTGATCCAGACGCTCACCCGGCGGATGGGGCTGCCGCCCGACGAGGCGTCCATGGTGGAGTTCCTCGTCGCCCACCACCTGACCATGTCGCACATCGCCCAGCGCCGGGACA
>Ga0210377_10002469_pt1 | contig 16191 bp, 13 predicted proteins | sample PLM4_65_b1redo_FD_155480 | JGI IMG/M metagenome (GOLD analysis project Ga0210377, IMG submission 155480) | Groundwater sediment microbial communities from an aquifer in East River, Colorado, USA - PLM4_65_b1 redo | ecosystem: Environmental > Terrestrial > Soil > Riparian zone | place: USA: East... | reverse complement strand
TAGAACATATTTCTTGCTGAGGGATACCGGCGGCTGGGAAGTATGTTCTACCGGAACGTCTGCAAAGACTGCTGTGGCTGCAAGCCGTTGCGGCTGGAAACCGAAAGGTTCAGGCCAAGCAGGAGCCAGAAACGGACGTTAAAGAAAAACCAGGATATCCGCCTTGATATCCAGTCTCCTGCTTTTATTACCGGGGAGAAGATAGATCTCTACAGAAGATATCTGGATTCAAAACATTCCGGCAAGGGAGACAAGGAAATCCGCGATTATGAGACTGTGCTTTCCAATATCCATTACGGTTATGCTCATACCATAGAAATGGACTATTATGACGGCGATCAATTAATTGGAGTGGGAATTGTGGACGAGGCTGAAGATTCTCTCTCTTCGAACTATTTTTACTACGATACCGACTATCTCTGCAGGAGACCCGGGGTGCTCAGTATCCTCAAGGAGATATTGCTTGCCAGGGTCATGGAGAAGAAATATTATTACCTGGGTTTCTACATAGAGGAGACAGCCAAGATGTCTTACAAGAAACTTTTCCGTCCCAATCAGATTTACGAAAAAAGCGGATGGAAAAAATTTCTCATGGAATAACTTTACTTAAGTTTCGGATGTTTGAAAATGACTGTCTCCATCTTTTCCTTATTGAGGATGATCTGAGCTTGTTCTTCAGCTCCCTTCTTTTCGGCAAACGAACCGACCAGAACCCTGTAGCGTGTATTTTGGTCCACCTTGTATTCTATCTTGAGGAAGGCGTTATAGCCTTTCTTCCTTAACCGCTGGATGAGGGAAAGAGCGTTTTTTTCATTGGCAGAGACGCTCACCTGGACCGCGTACATGACTTTTTCCGAAATCTGATCACTGTTTCTTGTTGTCTCAGGATTTGCAGTATTCCCGGCTCCCTCAATCTTGTCTGGAAGAATTGGTTCTGTTACTGAAGCATCGGCTGTTTGTGAGAGAGGGTTCTCTTTTTGGGGTGCTGCCGGAACAGCAGGAGGTGAGGCCTCTTCCGGAGAAATAGTTACAACAGCGGCAGAAGATTCATGAATCTGGACCTCTTTTTGGGGTGCGGCTTCGGCTGGGAGATAAGGGGTTTCTTGAAGGGCTGTAGCCGAAGGGTCAGAAGATGACGTCTCTTTTTGGGAAGCAACGATTGTTTCAGCCTGTGTAATTTTCTCTTTTGCTGTATCCTGAGATGAACGCGGAGGTTCAGAAGAAATGTTTTCCCTGGTCTCTATGATTTTGTGTAAAACATCTGCACCACGGGGGTCCAGTTTTTTCAATATCTCGTACTCCTTCAGGGCTAATGCCGCATCCTGCGTAGTGTAAAGGAGCCCGAGCCCAAAATGAGCTTTCGGAAGGTCCGGATTCATACGAATTGACTCTTTGAAGGCATCTATAGCATCTCTGTTCATGTTCATCTGGCAGTAAGAGACTCCAAGATTATAATACGCCTCAGGGTAATCGGGTTTTATGCGTATCGCTTGCTTGAAGGAGTCTATGGCTTCTTTGAGTTTGCCTGACTTAAAAAAAATGACCGCAAGATTATTGTGAGACTTTGCATCATCCGGCTTTAGCCTGATCGCCTTTTCGAAAGTCTCTATGGCTTTTTGGTACATTCCTGATTTTTCATAGGCTATGCCAAGATTGAAGTAAGCCTCCTGGTAATCGGGATTGAGCCTTATCGCTTCTGTGTGCTCCCTGATCGCAAAACTGTATATCTCGAGCATTGTATAGACAACGCCCAGGTTATTATGAGATGTTGCGTCTTTCGGATTAATCTCTATTGCCTTCTGGTATGCCCCGGAAGCATAGATGTACAAGCTGAGGCTTTCATAGGCCATACCGAGATTAAACCAGTGCTCAGCAGTCTTTTCTGAAACTATCAGCCCCGCTTTATGCAGAGGTGTAACTTTTTTGAGGGAAAGCTTGCTTTTGATTTGTTCAACAGGCACGGCGAAATAATAGGGTTGAGTTTCTTCTATGAAATAGGTTGCGATACCGATGACCTCGCCATTTTCGTTAAAGACAGGGCTGCCGCTGCAGCCCTTCGTGACAGGTGCGGTTATGAGCAGGAGTTTTCTCTCATGAGATATATCCTTTATCCTTCTGAGCGTACCATCGAATAGTATTTTGTCTTCGCCCTGGGGGCTTCCTATCATATAAATCTTTTGGCCTTCGGGGCCTATATCCGTCTCATGGATCTTTATCACAGGAAAGTTTTTATCTTCGGTTTTCAGCATTGCGATATCGTTTTTTTTGTCGGCATACAGCACCCCTTTGACGTCCAGCCTCCCCTTGTCTGTCTGGATTTTTATCTCAGCAGCGTTACTGATAAAGTGGTAGTTTGTTACGACCACCCCGTCTTTTCTCACGATGAAACCGCTTGCACGACCGATCTGCTTGCCATCTTTGTCATAGGAGTAGAGAATAACGACGCTGCCCTTGTTTTTATCGAAAATGCCTTTGCCATCGGCAAGGACGGTTTTCGGAGAAAAGTTAAGCAGGATGAGGGCAATGAAGAAATGAAAAAAGATGAGTGTCTTCCTCGATGTCTTTCGCGTATAAAAGATTGCTGGCTGCACAGTGTTTAGTTTAAAACAATCGAAGTTAAAGTATCAAAATATGACTATCGAATCAAGTCGTACTCACTTGCAACCCTATGGTAATCATGGACTATCGTTCACGAAAGGCAAAATAGGGCACCCTCGCTCGTTGCCGGCCCTCTGGGGCTTTGTCTCTTGATTTTATAAAAACATGCCGCAGAACTATCGGCAAAAAAATCTGCTCGAATCCTCCATCCCGACTGGTTCCGATTCGCTTCATCTGAAATGTATGAATAATGCCGGTAAGGGAAGCCTGTTCCAGCGCCTTTTTTGACAAAATTGCCCTTTGACTTATATTCTTAATATCTATGGGTGATGAATGGGTTGTACTGCTCGTTACCAACGATGAGATAGAGGCCGAGATGATTAAGGACCTGCTCGAGAGCGGCGGGATTCCCGTTGTTATCAGATCGGGAAAAGTGAGGCCTTATCCCGTGAGCATCGGAAAAATGGGCGAGGTGAAACTCCTTGTGCGGAGCGCCGATCTAGAGGCGGCTGAGGCGGTCATAAAACAGGTCTGATTGTGCGCTGCTTCACCTTTTTCATAGAGTGGACTGTCTTTTCATGGTTATACCTATTTCAACGATAAAAAAGGAGCTTGAAATGTCAGAGTTTCAGGGAGTGACTGTCGTTAAAAAAGCGAATGTCTATTTTCATGGCAATGTTACGAGCAGGACGGTGATCTTTGCGGATGGATCAAAAAAGACACTTGGAATAATGCTCCCCGGAGAGTATGAGTTTAACACAGGAGAAAAAGAGCTCATGGAGATCATGTCAGGCGAGATGGAAGTGCTTCTTCCGGGAGAAAAGGAGTGGAGAAGTATAACAGGAGGGCAATCCTTTGAAGTGGCTGCCAATGCAAAATTCAGTCTCAGGGTTAAAACGCTGAGTGATTACTGTTGTTCGTTTCTCAGGCCGTGATTCAGGAAAAAGAGCAGGGCAGACATCTGTGTAACCCTGTTCCCGCTGAATTTTAACTGAAGGGGATGCATGATCCTTATCTACCCTCCTGTCTCGAAACCATCTGAACCTCCGGCAGGAATAGCAAGACTTTCAGGTTTTTTGCGTCATCATGGTGTTAAGTGCCGGGTGCTGGACGCAAATCTGGAGGGGATGACGTATCTTCTGAAATCAGCCGGTCTATTCTCCCCTGAAGCCCCTGATACGTGGTCGAGACGGGCATTGCGTAATTGGCCGAAGAACGTCGCTTCACTGAAAGACCGGCGCACATATGCTCATATCGACCGCTATAAGCGTGCTGTTGCGGATCTCAACCGGGCGCTTGAAGTATCTGCCGGGGACAGGGGTGTGACTGCTGGGCTTGCAAACTATCAGGACAGCAATCTCTCTCCTTTGAGGGGCAGGGATCTCATCCGGGCCGCCGAAATCCCCGAAGAAAACCCCTTTTATCCCTATTTCAGCGAAAGACTGACGGAATGCATCGAGCAGGAGCGGCCATCCCGCGTAGGTATATCGTTGAATTACCTGAGCCAAGCCCTCTGTTCTTTTGCGATAGCAGGGTTTATAAAGAAGAGGTTTCCAAGGCTCCAGGTTGTGCTTGGCGGAGGGCTTGTCACCTCGTGGCTGAGACGGCCTGACTGGAAAAATCCCTTCGGCGGATTGGTGGAGCATCTCATTGCAGGGCCGGGTGAGTATCCGCTGCTTTTGCTCCTCGACATTGAAGGGGAGAAAAGTAACCTTTCCGTCCCGGATTTCCGTGATTTGCCAGTGCACGATTATCTTTCTCCGGGCACTGTGCTGCCCTTCAGCGCCTCAAGCGGCTGTTACTGGCATAAATGTTCGTTCTGTCCGGAAAAGGCAGAGGGCAATCCCTATATTGCTGTTCCGCTGAAGAAGGCCAGGGAGGACATTGACACCTTGGTGAACAGGATGAACCCTAAACTCCTGCATCTCCTGGATAACGCGATCAGTCCTGCCCTAATGCGTTCATTTGTTGAAAACCCTCCGGGACTGCCATGGTATGGTTTTGCGAGGATTGACAGACAACTGACAGACACTGATTTTTGTGTTGGACTGAAACGGTCGGGATGTGTGATGCTGAAACTTGGTATTGAGTCAGGAGACCAGGAAGTACTTGATCGGATGGGGAAAGGGATTTCTCTTGATATGGTTTCCCTTGCCCTTACATCCCTGAAAAGAGCAGGTATAGCAACCTATGTCTATCTCCTTTTCGGAACTCCCTATGAAACATTGACCGAAGCACGCAGGACCCTTGAATTCACCGTAAATCACAGCAAGGAGATAGACTTTTTAAATCTTGCACTATTTAATATGCCTGTTTCGGGTGAGTGGACACAGGACTTTGAAATAAACAGCTTTTATGAGGGCGATCTCTCCCTTTATACGGACTTTTCCCATCCCCGGGGATGGAACAGAAGACAGGTAAGGGATTTCCTGGAGAATGAATTCCAAAGAAACAGTGCTATCTCATCCATACTGAAAAAAGATCCTCCGGTCTTTACCTCCAATCATGCGCCGTTTTTTGTTATGGGCACCAACTGATCTTCTGAATATATGTGCAGGGAAGGGATTGCTTGTCCCTCCCTCTCTTTGAGCACTTCTTTGTTATAGGCAGCTATTCAACTGTTACGCTTTTTGCCAGGTTTCTCGGCTGGTCGACATCACATCCTTTCAAAACAGCTATATGATAGGCTAGCAACTGCAACGGAATTACATTGAGAAAAGGAGAAAACAGGGGATGTGTTGCCGGAACTTGTATTATATCATCCGCTTTGTTCAACAGTAGATCAGGTTCGTCCGTTACTGCTATGACCCTGGCGCCTCTCGCCTTAACTTCTTCTATATTGGACAGGACTTTTTCGAAAAGGTCGTTTATCGGGGCAAGCACGACGACCGGAACTCCCTGCTCGATCAAGGCTATAGGACCATGCTTCATTTCCCCTGCAGGGTACCCCTCAGCATGAATATACGATATTTCCTTCAGTTTGAGGGCCCCTTCCATGGCGATAGGGTAGTTTATGCCCCTGCCCAGATACAGGCAATCCTTTGCATACAGGAGGGTCCGTGCAAGTTCCCTGATCTCCTCATTTTTCATTAATGTCTTTTCTATCAGATCAGGAATTTTCGCAAGCTGGGACCTCAGCCCTTTTGTCTCCGACAGGCTCAATATTCCTCTCCTGACGCTCAGGCCGATAGCGAGAAGGCAAAGCGCTGCTACCTGTGATGTAAATGCCTTTGTAGACGCGACTCCTATTTCGAGACCTGCCCTTGTATACAAAACTGAGTCTGCTTCCCGTGCCGCAGTGCTCCCCACAACGTTGCAGATAGTGACGGTTTTAGCGTTCTTTGACTTTGCCTCTCTCTGGGCGGCGAGGGTATCGGCAGTTTCACCGGATTGGGTTATCGAAATAAAGAGATTGCCGTGTTCTATGATCGGATTTGAATATCTGTACTCCGAGGCTATCTCGACATGTACCGGTATCCTTGCAAGGTTTCTTATCATGTATTGTGCTACAAGTGCGGCATGATAGGAGGTGCCGCAGGCTGCGATATGAAGCCTGCCAAGTCCGATAGTCATCTTTAACGTAAGGTTAAGCTCTTCAAGAAGCCTTTCGGGGTGATCAATCCATTCCCCGATGGTATTATGCACCGCTGCCGGTTGTTCATATATCTCTTTCAGCATGAAATGCTCAAAACCTTCTTTTTCTGCAATGCACGGGGACCAATCTACTGCTACAACCCTGTCTCTATAAGATACACTCCCCTTTCCATTCAGGGAGGTGATCTCAAGGTTCTCGCTTGTAAGGATGCAGAGTTGCTCGTCTTCGAGGAAGATAAACCTGTTGGTATAGGGAAGTATGGCCGGGGTGTCAGATGCGATGAAGAATGCCTGCTCGCCGCATCCCAATACAAGAGGACTTCCTTTTCTGACGGCATAGATGGTGTGAGGCTCGGTCTCACTCATGATGCCGAGTGCGAAAGTACCCGAGAGCCTTGGGATGATTTCTTTTACTGCTTCGTAAACTGAAAGGCCTCTCTTCATATTACTACTGATCATGTGAGGAATTACTTCTGTGTCTGTATCAGAGGAAAACTCACATCCTTCAGAAATAAGATGCCTCTTGAGCTCACGATAGTTCTCGATAATTCCATTATGGACTACAACGACGCCTCCGGCGCTGTGTGGATGGGCATTTTGCGTTGAAGGGACCCCGTGTGTTGCCCACCGCGTATGTCCGATGCCGGTACTGACATGGGAGAGGTCCTTTGGAATTACTCCCTGAAGGTCCTTTATCTTCCCCTTTGTTTTATAAACTTGGATCCCGTTACCGTTCTGACAAGCGAGTCCTGCCGAGTCGTACCCTCTGTATTCCAGTCTTTTGAGTCCATCGATCAGAATTGGCAGGGCATTTTCTCTTCCGACATATCCCACTATGCCACACATATGATTACCCCCACGTCCTTTATCTTAGTAGACATTTCAGTCATATACATTTCACAATCCTCATTATTTAAAGTAGCAAATTATATGCCAATGATGCACATGAAAAAAATATTATAACCCATGAAAATATCTAGAGTTTTTTTGATGACTCAAAACCTGTCTGACCTGGATTATACTTGATGGTCAACGTGCTATATAAATTCCTCCCTAACAGAACAGCCGGTTATTCCCCCTGCAGTTGTCCTGAAAAAAATTGCTATCAGTAGGTTAAATTGTATCGTATTGAAGTTAAATTTGAATGAAAGTGGCAGGTATTTCGCTCGGCAGGATGTTTATCAACGGCCTTAACGTAATCATCTATTACTGCTATGGAAGACTATTTTCCGGTTATAGAATCTTGTTTCTAAAAGACACACATCCCTATAAAGATATTTAATCGCTAACTATGCTTGACATTTTAATAGTTTCTCTTAAAATTGTAATTAAGTGGGGGTTATTAGGAATCGTGAATACGGTTCATATGGTAACAGTTGCAGAATTGCAAGGAACTTTTCCCTCACGGATACGTTGATAAATAAATAAAGATATATGTTAAGATGTACAGTATGGCTGATGTATATACATTTACTATGAACAAGAAAATGCTCATCGATGCCTGGGATGAACGCATCGCAGAGCTTACTGACGAGCCTGCCTCTGTTGCTGTTGGCAAGAAATATTACGATGTGTTCCCCCGGTTACTCATTCGTGATAAAGACGCTGTGTCGTTTGTTATTGAAAAAAAGAAGAAACTTGTACTGAAAAGGCATGTTTTCCATTGTATTCTTTATCGGGTGGCGGCAGATATAGAGATTGAACCGGTATTGACCGCAAGAGGCATGAAAGGGGTTGCAGTAACAGTTTCTAATGTTTCAACAATTGCCGGGCAGAGCACTGAAGATGCCCAGCGGCTTCTTGCTATGGGTAAAACAGCATCTTCTCTTGCCCATTCCATCAGAAATCCTTTGAATGCCATTAAGGGAGCTGTTACATATATCTCTCAAAAATATGCTCAAGAAAAAGTGCTCATGGAGTTCTCTAAAATTATGCAGGAGGAAATCTCCCGGCTCGACAACTTTATATCGAGGTTCCTCGCCGCATCAGTTGCGGATATGGACCCTTCAGTAGTAGATATTAACGCTTTATTAAGAAAGATAGAGATATTGATTTCTTTTCAGGCGCACGCTAGGAACATTCGTTCCGATTTCCAGTATGGTATAATTCCACGGGCAATGGTAAATCTTTTCCAGCTCGAACAGGCGATCCTGAATATCATCAATAATGCCCTGGAGGCGATGGATTCTGACGGGGGATTGACCGTAAAGACCGCATTGGAGAAATCTGCTGAAAGAGATTTTATCGTCATTGAAATTTTTGATGATGGTCCCGGTATGCTGGGGAGCAGATCTTTAGAGAACTGTGCCAGGAGAGAAAAGGGAAAAGGGTACGGGCTGGCTATCACAGAGGAGATCCTGAATCAATGTGGCGGCAGAATGCATATAGATAGCAGGAAAGGACTCGGGACATCTGTACGGTTATATATACCGACGAATGCATCGGGAGGGACGATTGAGCAATAACGGCAAGGGTAATATCTTAGTCGTAGATGACGAACCGAACGCAGTGAAAGTGCTCTCAGCAATTCTCACTGACGAAGGTTACTCTGTTTATGAGTCCTTTGATGTAGCTAGTGCAACGAATGTCATCCTCAAGGAAAATCTGGATGTGGTGATTACTGACCTGAAAATGCCGGGCAGGGACGGGATGGAATTGTTCGGCTATATCAGGCAAAATAAAAATGACCTCCCGGTGATTTTTCTAACGGCCTATGGCACAGTTGATTCCGCCGTGTCCGCAATGCTTGGCGGTGCCTTTTATTACTTCATTAAGCCTCCTGATTATTCGAAGCTCAAAGATATAATTTCCAGAGCGATAAGACTGAAGCGGATGAAACAAGAGGACGAGATAATTGAAAAAACTCCGTCTGAGGATGTTGAAAAGAGCGGCTTGATCGGAAATGCTGAGGAAATGCGAAGGATACACGAGACTATAGAGAAGATAAAGGACTCATCGAGCACTGTTCTGATCATCGGCGAGACAGGGACAGGCAAGGAACTGATTGCGAGAGCGCTGCACTTTTGCAGCAAGAGAAAGGACACTCCGTTCATAGCGGTTAACTGTGCAGCAATACCTAAGGAACTTATGGAAGCGGAGCTGTTCGGATCTGAGAAGGGTGCATTTACCGGCGCACATGCCAGAAGGATAGGAAAGTTTGAGGAAGCCTCAGACGGGACGATCTTCCTTGACGAGCTCGGGGAGCTTGACCTTAACCTGCAGGCGAAAATACTCAGGGTATTGCAGGAGAGGGAGATCGAGAGACTGGGAAGCAACAGGAAGATAAAGGTGGACTGTAGAGTGTTATCTTCTACAAATCGCGACCTGAGGAAAGAGGTGAGAGAAGGGAAATTCAGGGAGGACCTTTTCTATAGGATAAATGTCATTGAGATAAAGATCCCCGCCCTTCGTGAGAGGAAAGGGGATATACCGTTGCTGGCTTCGAGGTTTGCTCATGAATTCAGCGCAAAAGAGCAGAAGATGGTCAGGGTGCCGGGAAAGGTTGCAGAAGTTCTCATGGAATACCATTGGCCCGGGAATGTCAGGCAACTCAGGAATATCATTGAGCGGGCAGTGGTACTTACAAGGGGCGACTCCATTGGTTTAGCTGACCTTCCCGAAGAATTCAATCCGCCCGGAAAAGCACCGAAGGAGACGCAGGCGGTAACGGCTCCGCCTGAAAGGACAACATTGCGGGAGATTGAACTCCATGCGATTATGGAAGCTCTGCAAAAATGCGACGGGAACAAGTCGAAGGCTGCAAGGATACTTGGCATATCCCGAAAGGCATTCTATAAAAGATTGAATGACGCATGCCGTATGTAGGAGCCATTGGCAGCATTTTTTGGAGCTTATTTCCTTAAAGTGTATCTAAGAGAAACATCTGTTTCCATTAGTAGCAGATCTGAAAATGCAGATCTGATGTATTGAGAGAGAGCTGCTAGCGGTAAGGACTGTTCAGTGGTCTGACCATTCAGGTTTATCGTATTTCCCCTTTATCCTCATATTTTTTTGTTACTGAAGCTGTCATACAGAGATATTTTCCGGTATTTCCTTCTCATTACTACTCTGGTACAGAAATTGCTCATCTTTAAAGCAAATGGCTGAGTCATATATGAAAAATTGGTATGTGCTATATGTAAAGTCGAGGCATGAGTTTACTGCAAACAATGAATTAATCAAGAAAAACATAGAAACTTTTCTTCCGGCCGTAAGGAGGCTCAGGCAGTGGAAGGACAGAAAAAAGTGGGTAGATTTCCCACTTTTCCCCGGCTATCTTTTTATTAATATTCCTCCCCGTCCGGAAAGCATTGTCAGTGTTCTTAAAACAAGAGGAGCCATAAATCTGCTTTCTACAGAGCCCGGCTCTCCCACGCCGGTTCCGTCCGAGGAGATAAGCTCTCTTCAGTTATTGCTCGAAAGCGGAAGAGATATTGACATCTATCCTCAACTGAAAGAGGGAGCAAGGGTAAGGGTGAAGCGGGGGCCTCTCCAGGGAGCTGAAGGAACGCTGGAACGAAGAGAGGACCAGTATATGTTTTTGATTAACATAGAGCTTTTAGGCAGAAGCATAGGCGTCAAGATGTATGCTGATGATATCGAGGCGGGCTAAGAGGTTATCCCGGAAATTGTTTTTGTGAGTGAATCTATAGTCTCTGTCTTGTGACGGAGAAACATCGAACAGGCTCGTTAAGCCGTTTTACGTAGTCCGCCCATTCTGTCCCGATACGAAACTGTATCGAGAATAGCGGAGCTTTGGAAAATCAAAAAATCCTGCAGTAACAAAAAACTGTTCCCATTATTTTAAAGACAGAGAGAGAAGGTACTGCTCATTGCATACAAATTCTATAAGTGAAAATTATAAACCATTGCGCGTATTTTTGTGTGGGCGCAGCATAGGGTCAACAAAATGATTCCGTTTCATAAACCATATATTACGATCGATGAAATCACCGAGGTGCTCGATTCTTTAAGGTCGGGGTGGATCACCATGGGACCGAAAACAATAGAATTCGAAAATAGATTCAAAGAATATCTCGGTGCGAAAAATGCTGTTTCAATGAACTCCTGCACCGCCTGTCTTCACCTTGCTCTCAAAGCCATAGGCCTTCAGGAGTCGGACGAAGTTATTGTCCCCACCGTTACGTTTACCGCAACTGCTGAAGTAGTTACCTATTTTAAGGCAACACCTGTTCTTGTTGATGTTGAAGCAGATACGTTTAACATCGACGCCTCTCTCATTGAAAGAAAAATAACAAAAAAGACAAAGGCCATAATGCCCGTTCATTTTGCGGGTCAGCTCTGTGATATGGATGAGATTTGCGATATAGCCCGAAATCATAAACTGCTGGTTATAGAGGATGCAGCACATGCAATGCCTGCAAGTTATAAGGACCGAAAAGTAGGGACCATCGGCGATATTTCCTGTTTCAGCTTCTATGCCACAAAGTCGTTGACCACCGGCGAGGGTGGGATGGCTACGACGGAAAATGACGAATGGGCTGACAAAATGCGGGTATCCAGACTGCACGGCATCTCTAAAGATGCATGGAAGAGATACACGGGTGAAGGCTCGTGGTATTATGAAGTCGAGACAGCAGGATACAAATACAATATGACGGATATACAGGCTGCAATGGGCCTGGCCCAATTGAGAAAAATAGACTGGATGTGGCAGAGGAGGAAAGAAATAGCCGATAGCTATACGGCTGCTTTCGTATCACGGGACGACATTGAAGTGCCCTATGTGAAAGCCGACAGAGAGAGCGGATGGCATCTCTATGTTGTGAAGCTGAACCTTGATACGTTGAGCATAGGAAGGAACCAGATTATCGAGGAATTGAGAAAAAAGGGGGTCATGACTTCAGTGCACTTTATCCCTTTACATAAGCATCCTTATTATATGACCGCCTTCAACTATGACACCCGGGAATTCGGGGTATCCGAATCGATTTATGAGCGGATTATTTCCCTGCCGATTTATCCCGGTATGAGCAATGATGATGTGGGACAAGTGATTTATACTGTTGAGGATGTGCTTCAGAGATTCAGGGCTTAAACAGGTTTACATGAAGCGGTTTCTGGATATAGTCTTGTCAGCGCTTGGTTTACTTATACTTCTGCCATTTTTGCCTTTCGTAGCTATGCTGATAAAACTTGACGACAGGGGGGCGGTGTTCTTCCGGCAAGAAAGGATCGGCAAAGATTTCAGACGCTTTATGATTTATAAGTTCAGGACCATGATGGAACATCCGGAAAAAAAAGGAAGATTGATTACTGCCGGCGGTGACAAGCGGATCACGAAAGTCGGGGGCTTTCTCAGGAAATACAAGATAGACGAGCTGCCACAATTGTTTAACATTCTAAAGGGAGACATGAGTTTTGTCGGACCAAGGCCTGAGGTAAGCGAATACGTGCAATTGTTCGAGACAGATTACCGGAAGCTGTTGACCGTACGCCCCGGAATAACTGATCCAGCGTCACTGAAGTATTCCAATGAAGAAACTATCCTCGGCATGTCAGAGGCATCGGAAGACGTTTACATCAACAAGATATTGCCGGAAAAAATTAAGCTTTCCTCACACTATGTCGATACCCGCAATCTGATGACTGATCTGAAACTTATCATAATGACCCTCTTAAAGACATCTCAGATAAAGAGAGACAAAGCGACTCAATAACTGAAGACAGCGGATCGCTTCCTGCTGTATATGAGTCCGCGGAAGCTGAAAAAGCGAACAGAATTCAAAGTTTTTGAAAAATGGCCGATAAGATAAAAATGGAAAGAAAGATTGCAGACATATATTTGAAGTTCAGTACATGTATTATGAAATACCGGTATCTCCTGGTCATTTTTGTTTTCCTTTCACAAACTGCCCTTGCAAATTATCTCGCATTCGTTATCAGGTTCGAGGCATTTCTTTCACGTGATAATATCAATACCTATCTCGTATATTTGCCTTTTCTTCTTTTAATCCGACTAGCTTTCTTTTTCAAGGAAGGGCTTTATAAGGGCATGTGGCGCTATGCCAGCACAAGCGATCTGATTAAGATCATAAAATCAACAACGTATAGCAGTATAACGTTTTTACTTTTCGTCTATTATCTGATCGATGATGTAAGTTATCCCAGGTCTGTATATATTCTCGACTGGATGCTGAGTATCATCATAGCAGGAGGCAACAGGCTCTTCATCAGGGTATTCAGGGAATATATGTTTTTAGACCCGTTGCGTAAAAAAATTCTTATTGTCGGTGCCGGTGATGCTGGTGAGATGATCGTCCGTGAAATGAAAAGCAACCATAAAGGGGTATATGAGCCTATAGGTTTTATCGATGATATGCAGAGTACAGGTCTTACTATACATGGTGTCCCGATCCTGGGGCCTTGCAAAATGCTTCCCGAGATTATGAAGACTTACAAACCGGATGAGATTCTTATCTCAGTATCAAACGATATGCAGAAAACTATCAGGGAGATATACGAACTGTGTAAGCCCTTTAATGTTCCGATAAAGAAATTGCCGGGGATAGATGATTTGCTCGGTGGAAATGTCACGGTTGGGGGAAAATTCGGACAGCGCTTACTGGACGCCAATCTGGTTACAGAGGAGAATATACAAGAAGCCCTTGCGCTGCAAGAAAAAGAGGGCGGGAGAATCGGCGCCAAACTCATTAAGCTGGGACATATTACAGAAGAAAAAATGTTGTCATTTCTCAGGAAACAGTATGGCGTTACCAACATGAAACCTATCTCGCTCGAAGATCTTCTGCAAAGAGAATCTGTTAAGACTGACAATACGTCCGTGAAGGACTTTATTAAGGGAAAGTCAGTAGTTGTAACAGGTGCCGGTGGTTCGATCGGCTCAGAGCTCTGCCGGCAAATAATCAAATATAATCCTTCCCATCTTTTGCTTTTAGATAGATACGAGAACAGCCTGTATGAGGTTGATATGGAGTTGAGAAACGATGGGAACGGAATACATTTATCCTCACTGATCGTCGATATACAGGACAATTATGCTTTAGACCACATATTCTCAAGGCATAAACCCCAAGTTGTTTTTCACGCCGCTGCTTACAAGCACGTGCCTTTGATGGAAGATAGTCCAATCGAAGCAGTAAAGAATAATATATTTGGAACGAAAAATGTTATTGATAGCGCATCGAAGCACCGTGCGGAAAGCTTTGTGCTTGTTTCAACTGACAAGGCGGTGAATCCAACAAGTATTATGGGAGCAACAAAACGCATTGCCGAGTTCCTGACTATCCATATGAATACTGTTTCTGAGACGAGGTTCAGTACGGTCAGGTTCGGTAACGTGCTCGGAAGTAACGGCAGTGTTGTCCCGATTTTCAAAGAACAGTTGAAGAACGGCGGGCCGTTAACGGTAACACATCCTGAAATCGAAAGATTTTTCATGCTTATACCCGAGGCGGTCCAGCTGGTTTTGATCGCAGCCGCTGCAGGGGATGGAGGGGAACTATTTGTCCTTGACATGGGGGAGCCGGTAAAAATAGCTGATTTCGCAGAGAACTTCATACGGCTTTCAGGTTTTATACCTCACAAGGAGATTCAAATAAAGTATACGGGATTAAGACCGGGTGAAAAATTATTTGAAGAACTCTTTGATAAAACAGAAAAAAGTGTTTCAACTTTTCATAGTAAACTCATGATGGCAATTCCTGAAGTCATCTCGCTGCCGCTCCTTAATAAATACATGTCTGAGCTGGAACAGGCTGTTCTGAATTACACTGTGGATGAAGTGGAAACAATAATACAAAAAATAGTGCCTAATTTCAGAAATATACGGTCAATACCATTAGTTCAAAAAGAACGTAGTCATTCCAAGGACATTAGGGATAACGGTCGTTCATTTCATGAATTCCACTAGAGCATTTTCAAGCATATATGTCTGACATACGAAAAGTTTTAATTGTAGACGACCAACCGGATTCTGCCGGGACATTTTCCGAAATCCTGTCAGGAGCTGGATATGATGTCTACGAGGCCGGTAATGCAGATATGGCTCTCGATCTGATCCAAAGGGATGATATTTCCGCAATAATCACAGATCCTCAGATGCAATGCGGCGACGGCAGACAATTATTTGAATATGTAACAGAGAATCATCCCGATATCCCCGTTATCCTGTTAACGGCCAATAGAACAGATGAACATGCCTTATCGCTAATGACTCGCGGAGCATTTTGTTACTTTAATAAGCCGCCTGATTATCTCTGTCTTAAAGGAATGCTTGACAGAGCTGTGGAACAGCGTTCGCTGAAGAAAGAGCTCGAATCCCTGAAGAACAGGCTCGCCGGCGAAAATATGCGATATCGTATTATCGGTAACACGGTTGATATGTTCAGAATATTTGAGGTCATTGAAATGATAAAGGACTCTGACAGCAATGTCCTTGTCTGTGGGGAAGCGGGTTCAGGCAAAGAACTCATAGCAAGGACAATCAATAATTCCGGGGCGAGAGGCGGGTCGTTTATCTCCTTCAACTGTGCTGCTATGCCAAAGGAGCTTATAGATGCGGAACTTTTCGGCTGGGAGAAGGGGGTCTTTCCCGATGCATTTTCGAAGAGAATGGGAAAGTTTGAAGAGGCCTCAAGCGGCACCCTGTTTCTCGATGAGATCGGAGACCTTGAGCTTTCCTTGCAGGCGAAACTCTTCAGAGTGATACGGGAAAATCAGTACCCGGAAAGCAACAAAAAAAACAAAATCGATTTCAGGCTTATATCTTCTACGAAACGCGATTTAAAGAAAGAAGTGAAGAACGGCAATTTCAGGGAGGATCTGTTTTACCGGATAAACCAGATAGAGATAACGGTGCCTCCTCTGCGGGAGAGGAAAGATGATATCCCTTTACTGTTTTCATCATTTGTTAATGAATTCTGTACAAGGGACAGGAAGAAGTTGACTATCTCGGACAGAGTAATGAAGGCATTCGAAAACTACTTCTGGCCGGGAAACGTGAGGCAGCTCAGAAAT
>Ga0210377_10002468_pt1 | contig 16193 bp, 18 predicted proteins | sample PLM4_65_b1redo_FD_155480 | JGI IMG/M metagenome (GOLD analysis project Ga0210377, IMG submission 155480) | Groundwater sediment microbial communities from an aquifer in East River, Colorado, USA - PLM4_65_b1 redo | ecosystem: Environmental > Terrestrial > Soil > Riparian zone | place: USA: East... | reverse complement strand
TTGTTGAGCAAAAATGTCGCGAAGCCGGCATCGCCAATGTCCAGGCGACGGTGCGCGATTTCGTGGCCAAGGGAACCGGACTAGCCGACAACTTCATGGACGCTGCCCTGCTGTTCAACATCCTGCACCATGAAGAACCGGTAGCCTTGATGAAAGAGGCCCTCCGCGTACTCAAACCGAACGGGATGCTGGCTGTCATTCACTGGAACTACGACCCCACGACGCCGCGCGGTCCGGCCATGGAGATTCGTCCCCGACCGGAACAGTGCATCGAATGGGGAAGAGAAGCCGGATTCCGTTTCAACGAGCGGGACCGCTATGACTTGCCGCCGTACCACTACGGGCTGCTCTTCAGGAAACCCTTTGCCTGATGAGGCCCTTGCTGCCCGTGAGGCAGCCGAGAACAACCATGACAACACTTTTCGATGAGCTGGCAAACGAGGACGGGCACACTACGCAGAGGGGGAGGAGACACACATGAAGGTAGGCATCATACGTTGTCAGTTGACCGAGGATATGTGTCCCGGCAGCACCGATTTCAAGGTTGCCAGAGAAGGGACATTGGCCTTTGAGGAGACCGGACCGGTAGAGATTATCGGGTTTCTCTCGTGTGGCGGTTGCTCAGGAAAGAAAGCCGTGACCAGGGCCAAGATGATGGTTGACCGAGGCGCAGACGCAATCGTGTTCGCCTCCTGCATGAAGAACGGTAACCCAATCGGCTATCCTTGCCCGCACTTCGCGGCTATCAAAGGGGCTGTCGAGAAGAAGCTTGGGGCAGATACGAAAATCATCGACTGGACCCACTGAGCCTGCCATGACCTATGCCGACTTGCAGGAAGCAATCCGGGTGATGGGTTTGGGTGAACGGGTCACCCTGAAGGAGATCAAGGTCCGGCATCGGGAACTGGTAAAACACCACCATCCGGATGCCGGTAATGCCAGTGACCCGGATATGATTTGGAAGGTGAACGCCGCCTACCGGGTACTACTTGACTATGTTTCCGCGTACCGTTTCTCCTTTGCCGAGGATGAGTTTTACGAGCAGAATCCGGAAGAGCGGATCTGGAGGCAATTTGCCGACGATCCGCTGTGGGGGAAGAGATAACGTGCTCAACATCATCTCTTCATTGAGTTCACAGAGATCTATTTCGAGCAACAGGTGCATGAACAATTCAACCCATTTGCCTTGCCTATAGCCTCCCTTCCTTCTTTCCATGAGAACCAGGCAATAAGAAGCGCTCCAATAGCATCCAGATAGCCAATGCCGGTTAACTCATAGCCAACACTGGACACCAGCAATACAACCGACAGGTAGACGCATGCACGAGAACAGGCAGCGTCCGCCAGGATGGCGGCTGAGTTTAAAGCCTTGCCCACCTTCGTTTTGTGATGGATCAGGAGCCACATGAAGGAAACGGAGAGCAGGGAGATTACGATCCCCCAGCGTGTTGTAACCGGTTTGTGCTGCTGATAGATGTTCGTAATGGCCATAAACACCAATCCTGCCGTTAACAGGTAAAACGAACCACCGGTGATTCTGAGCGCCCTCTGTTCAAAGACGTCCCTTGTTTCTCCGTTGTTTGCTCTGATCCGGCGAATCATGTGCCAGACGCCAATAGCAGATATGACCTCGATGAACGAATCAACACCGAAGCCGAACAACGCCAGGGTCTCATCGGCTGCCCCGGCCCAAACGGAGGCTATGCCTTCGACCAGGTTGTAATAAATCGTCATGACGGCCAGCAGATGTGCCGTAGTGTATAACTTGCGTTGTGCAGACGTATCAATTTCCATGAAATACAGTACCTCTTTTCCCGATAAGATTCAAACAGATCCTGCATGTTATCGAAGGCATTGATGCGGGAACGGCGGGGTGGAACGGGCGGGTTTGGAACCCGCCCCTAAGTTTGTCGGAAATTGTTCGGCAATTCAAGACGTTTTCATCCAGACGGATCAACAAATTACGCGATAACCCAGGGATCCCGGTCTGGTAACGAAATTATTATGAACGGGTCATTCAGGACGAAAAGGAATTGGCCGCAATCCGGGAATACATCCACACCAACCCGATGAAATGGGATTTGGACAAGAACAACCCGAAGAATATGAACGCATCGTAGGGGCAGGTTCCAAACCTGCCCAGGTTCCACCGCCCAGGTTCCAAACCCGCCGCCATATTCTAAACATGCCCAGGATTGATATTTAGAGCGGGGTTTTCCCTCCAGACAGGCAGTCGCAAAAAATAATTGACAAATGCAAACGGGCCACGTATTGTTTAGTTATCTATATACTCGGTAGGTTTTATGATTTCGATGAAGACCAAATACGCGCTCCTGGCGCTGGATGCACTTGCACGCAGCGACAAGGAGGCGATGCTGATTGCCGACCTGGCCAGTGGCGAGAACATACCGAAGAAGTTTCTCGAGTCGATTCTCCTCACCCTCCGCAATCAGGGGGTGCTCAACAGCAAGAAGGGGCCGGGCGGCGGCTACTCTCTGGCACGACCCGCGGCTGCGATCACCATCGGCAGCATTGTCAGGGCCTTTGAAGGTGACTTGGCGCCGGTCCAGTGCCTGAGCAATACGGCCAGTGGTAAATGTCCGGAGTGCGGTGACCTGGAGACCTGCGGCATCAGGCTGGTGATGGCGGATGTCAATCAGGTCCTCTCTTCCGCACTTGACGGAATGACTCTGGCTGATATGCTGGAACGAAGCGATTTCGCACGGCAGAAGCGTTCCCAGCTCCTGGATTACGCGATCTAAAAAATTTATCACTATAGTCTATTAATTCTATAGGCTACAACAAAAGGAGGCACAGCAATGGCACGTATCTATGCAGACAACTCACAATCGATCGGCAATACCCCGCTGATCCAGCTGAACCATGTTACCAAAGGGGCCAAAGCCACCGTGCTGGCCAAGATCGAGGGGCGCAACCCGGCCTACTCGGTCAAATGCCGCATCGGCGCCAGCATGATCTGGGACGCCGAGCAGCGGGGCATTCTCAAGCCCGGCGTCGAGATCATCGAGCCGACCAGCGGCAACACCGGCATAGCGCTGGCGTATGTGGCAGCAGCCCGCGGCTACAAACTGACCCTGACCATGCCCGAAACCATGAGCATTGAGCGGCGGCGGGTCCTGGCCGCCCTTGGGGCCAATCTGGTCCTCACCCCCGGCGCCGAGGGGATGAAAGGGGCCATTTCCAAAGCAGAAGAGATCGCAGCCTCGGACCCAGAGCACTGGTTCCTGCCGCAGCAGTTCAAGAACCCTGCGAATCCGGCTATCCACGAGAAAACCACCGGGCCTGAGATCTGGAACGACACCGACGGCGGCATCGACGTCTTCGTATCCGGGGTCGGCACCGGCGGCACCATCAGCGGCGTCTCCCGCTACATCAAAAATACAAAAGGGAAGCAGATCCTCTCCGTGGCGGTGGAGCCGAAGGAGAGCCCGGTGATCAGCCAGAAGCTGGCCGGCCAGGAACTGAAGCCCGGCCCGCACAAGATCCAGGGGATCGGCGCCGGCTTCATCCCCGACACCCTCGACCTCTCCGTGGTGGACCGGGTAGAGCAGGTCGGGAGCGACGATGCCATCGAGTTTGCCAAGCGGCTCGCCAGGGAAGAGGGAATTCTCGTGGGGATCTCCGGCGGGGCCGCAGTGGCCGCAGCAGTCCGGCTGGCCAACCTGGACGAGTTTGCCGGCAAGATCATCGTCGTCATCCTGCCTGACGCTGCTGAACGCTACCTCTCTACGGCGCTGTTCGAAGGGATCTAATACGAAGTCGCAATCAAACGGTAACTGTGTTGGCTTCGTCATCGGCTCCTCAGCGTACTGAAACGTACGCCTTCGTTGCCTCCTCCTTGCCGCCTTGTTATCATTTTGATTGCACCTCCGTATAATTTCCCCAGCGCTGATTTAGAAAAGCAAAAAGCCCCTTTCTCCGCATGATGACGGAGGAAGGGGCTTTTTGCTGTTGGATAGCGGATTGTCAGCGTCAGCGGCTACAACTCTTCACCCTTTTCAATGGTCAAGACGTAGTGGCCATCGACCTCACTCAGGCCGATGAGTTTGTGCCCCTCGTTCTTCAGGCTCCGCGGCACGTTCTTGACCGGCTCACCGTCGTCGAGAAGGAACTCGACCACCTCGCCGGTATCTATCATTTCCAGGGCAAGCTTCGCCTTGACGAAATTGGTGGGGCAGGAAACTCCCCGAAGATCTACTGTCTGCATCATGAATCCCTCTCGCTGGTTGTGGATGCTGTGCCTATAATGCCTGTGCACCGTTGCCGATCTGGGTGGCAATGACCTGGGGCGGGATGGTTGCCTCGACCACTGAATCGGGAAACCGTTCCCGCAGATGGGCAAGGAGCGACTCCGCCCCCTCCCTGATGATGATGTCGCCGAGCCTTATCCTGCCGAGGCCATCGGCCTTCTCCCCATACCAGGCGAGGACCGCGGCGATGAACTCCGTCACCTGCTCTTCGGGCAGGAACGTCGCAAACAGGGTTCCGACCAGCGGCCGCCGTCCCCACTTGCCGCCAATCCGGACTGTGTACCCCTTTTTCACCGTCTGCCAGGCCTCGGTCGGGCAGACCTTGACACAATCGCCGCAGTAGAGGCATTTTTCGGGGGTGAACAGCGGTTTTCGCTCGTCCCCCATGGCGATCGCCCCCTCGGTGCACGACTTGGCGCAGAGCCCGCAGCTGATACAGCTGTCCTGGTGCAGCTCTGGCCAGATGGCGCCTTGGAAGCCGACATCGTTGGTGGCTGACTTGGGGCAGTCGAAAGGACAGCCGGCAAAGCCGACCTTGAACTTGTGATGATGGGTCGGCGTCCCGAAAAGCTCCCGGTCCACGGTCAGAGCCGACAGCTGGGTATCCACCAGGCCGTTCGGATTGTACTCGCAGCCGCCACAGGCGGTCGGCACCCGGACCCGGGCGCCGCACGAAGCGACCTTCTGCTCCGATTCCCCCAACTCCGCCACAACCGCATCGAAATCCTTGAAATTGATGTTGATCAGTTCTACCGACTGCCGCACGGAGAGGTGGACAAACCCTTTGCCGTACTTGTCCGCCACGGCGGCGATCCTCTTGAGCCGCTCGACGGCCATCCTGCCGCCGGGGACCCTCAGCCGCACCGTGAAAAGATCCTTCCCCCGCTCCTTGATAAAGCCGCCTGCCTTGAGGTTTCCCAGGTCGATTGCGGTTGTTTTTTTCTCGTCTGCCACGTTCATCTCCTTACGCGTTGGTTAAACTTGCGCCGTAAACTCTGCCACGACCTCGATCTCCTCAGGCGTCACAACTCCCCCGGCAATCCTGTACGACTTGACATCCGGCTCCCCAGGCTCGGCGAGCGAAACGATAACGTAGGATACGTCAGGGGTCAGCGCCAGTCGGATATCCTCCGGAGAAGGGCGTGCCGCTGTCTCCGGGTGGGAGTGGTAGATGGACACCATGGCAAGCCCCTTGCTCCGCAGCTCCCTGATCACGGCAAACTGTTCCCGCGGCTCCATCATAAAGTGCTCATTACTCAGATCCGTGTTGGTCATGGGATGGATGCTCTCCACCCCGCCGTTGCTCCCCCCCAGAATGCCGCAGGCCTCCAGCGGAAAATCCGCCCGGGCGTGGGCGATCATTTCCTCGTAAATTGCGTGTGGTATCCTCAGCATGGCTTCACTTCCTCTCCAGGTCACAGACGTTCAGTGCGTCCAGCTCGTCAACCGCCTCGGTAATTGTCGGATTGTCGCCGCAGACAGGACAATTAGCGTTCCTCCGCAACGGCACCTCGCGGAACTTCATCCGGAGGGCGCTGTAGGTAAGTAGCCGGCCAGTGAGGAGGTCCCCCTTCTTCAGCAGGAACTTGAGCGCCTCGGTAGCCTGGATGGTGCCGATCACCCCCGGCAGCACGCCGATTACCCCGGCCTGGGAGCAGCTGGGTATGGCATCCTTCGGTGGCGGCGCGGGGAAGATACAGCGGTAACAGGGAGACGCCCCGGGCACGACCGTCATGGTCTGCCCGTCAAACTGGAGGATACCCCCGTGGGAATAGGGCTTGCCCGCGAGGACGCAGGCGTCGTTGATCAGGAACTTGGCGGCAAAGTTGTCGGTCCCGTCGATGACGAAGTCATAGTCGGCGATGATGGCGCCGATATTGGCCGCTGAAACCCACTCTGCGTAAGTCCTGACCGACACATCGGGATTGATGGCAACCATCTTTTCCCGGGCCGACTCCACCTTCAGCTTGCCCACGTCGGGGGTAAAATGGATCACCTGGCGCTGGAGGTTGGAGAGGTCAACCTCGTCCGCATCGGCAATGCCGATGGTCCCGACCCCTGCTGCCGCAAGGTAGAGGGCAATCGGCGCACCGAGCCCGCCGGCGCCGATGATCAGCACCTTGCCGTCGAGAAGCCGTTTCTGTCCCTTCCCTCCGACCTCCTTGAGGATAATGTGCCGGGAATAGCGCTGGATCTGCTCTTCGCTGAACATCGATCAGTTCCCCCCACCCATAAAATAGAGAAATTCGACGCCGTCGCCTTCTCTGACCTGGGTGGTGTCGAAATCACCCCGCAGGAGGATTTCACCGTTCAACTCCACGGTAACGTATTCTGCCTGGGGCACTTTGAGCTCGACGAGGAGCGTGGTGACATTCACCGCCTCCTTGCCGTCGATGGTGGCCGGCTTGCCATTTACTGTCAGGTCCATTGGTTTCTCCCCTTATATAGTGTCCAGCGCTGCGCTGAAGTCGTCGATTATGTCGTCAATTGCTTCGATCCCCACCGAGACGCGCACCATCTCCTCGCTCACTCCCATGAGGGCCTTCTCCTCCGGGCCGAAATCGGCGCAGATGGTGCTCGCCGGATGAATCACCAGCGTCTTGGCGTCGCCGATGTTGGCCAGATTCTTCGCCAGGCGCAGCCCGTTTATGGTGCGGAAGGCGGACTCCCGGTCCGCCAGGCCAAAGGAGAGGAGTGCCCCGAAACGCCCCCCGAACTGCCTGACGGCCGTTTCGTGCCACGGTGAGTCGGGCAGTCCCGGATAGTTGACCCAGGCAACCTTGGGATGGTTATTGAGAAAGTGGGCCAGCTTGAGAGCATTTTCACAGTGCCGCTCCATCCGGAGCGCCAGGGTTTCGATCCCCTCTGTCAGCAGGAATGAGTTCATCGGCGCGGCACAGGCGCCAAAATCCTTGTGGATCAGCTTGCGAGCCCGGGCGGTGAAAGCAAAGGTACGGTATTTTTTCACAAACGGCTCGAAGTGAGGATAGGTATCCCTGTCCCAGTCGAAGCTGCCGCAATCGATGATTGCCCCGCCGATGACGCTTCCCGTACCGTTTATGTATTTGCTCGTGGAATGGATGATAATATCGGCACCCAGATGCTTCACCCGCGCCAGCACCGGGGTTGTCACCGTGGCGTCGATCATGAGCGGCACGCCGGCCTCTCTGGCCACCCGGGCCAACGCTTCGATATCCGGCACATCGAGCCGCGGGTTCCCCATGGTTTCGGCAAAGATCAGGCGTGTCCGTTCGGTAACGGCGCTGCGGAAGGCAGGCAGGTCGCACGGGTCGACGAATTTCACACCGATACCGAAGTTCGAGAGGGTGTCACGAAAGAGCGAAAAAGTTCCGCCGAAAACCGATGCGGAAGAGAGTATCTCATCGCCGCTCCGGAGGATGGTCAGCACCGCCACGGTGATCGCCGCCATTCCCGATGCCGTGGCAATCGCCGCGATTCCCTCTTCGAGGAGGGCGAGCCGCTTTTCCAGGCTCTCGGTGGTCGGATTGTTGATGCGGGTGTAGACATGGCCGATGCGGCGTCCCCGGAAGATGTCCTCCAGGTCCTCCGCGGTCTCATGGGCAAAGGAGGACGACTGGACAATGGGAACAGTGGTCGCTCCCGCCGGCCCCGGCTCAAGGCCGCCGTGAATCAGCAGCGTATCGAAACGGAGGCTTTTCTTCTTTTCCATGGCATTTCCCCGGATATTCGCGATTCGAGTTACACAAGAACCTGGAAGGCATCTTAAGCAAAATAGTGTCTATATTTCGTTTAATATATTTTACCGTTTATTTCAACATTTATTTCACATATACTTTACTATTATGATGTATTATCTGCTGACTCCCATGCAGAGGGGCTGTACAGTAATTTGCTCACACTCATCCGCGATGCCCGCGCCCGTGACAGCAGCGAGGGGTAGGGGCAATTCATGAATTGCCCCTACGTGGTGCCCGTGCCGCGTGACAGCCGCGGCTGTTACCCGCTGGTTGCCGATGCTTTTAAAGCAATATCTTTCTCCACCGCTGCCGGGAGGAATTTGCTATAGTTTATGATCTTTTTATTCATTGATGAGGAGAAGACCGATGGCCACTGAAAAGCAGCATTTCAGGATAGAGGGGATTTACCCCCAGAGGCAGAGAGAATTTTTCATGCAGCGGATCAAGCTCCCCGGCGGGATCATCTCCGCCGAACAGGCCCGCAAGGTGAGCGAGATTGCCGACCGCTTCGGCCGTGGTCTGGTTCACCTCACTACCCGGGGGAGCATTGAACTCCACTGGCTCAGCGAACACGATCTATCCCCGGTGGCGCAACTGCTCGCCTCAGTCGGGCTCGTCAGCCGCGGTGCTTGCGGTGGGGCCCTCCGTGGAGTGGTCTGCGGAAGTCTCGGCGCAGCGGGCGCTCCTCAACTTGAGGCGTTGACCCGTCAAATCCATCGCCATTTTACCGGTAACCCCCGTTTCGAAAAGCTGCCGAAGAAATTCAAAATCGGCATCGAGTCCGATACCCGCAGCGGTCGCCACCTGATCCAGGACCTTGGCATCGTTGCCGTCGGGACGAAAGACGGACGCCTCCGCTACAACCTCTGGGTCGCGGGCGGTCTGGGTCGCGAACCGACCCCCGGCTTTCTGCTGGCGGAAGAGGTGGCCGAGGAGCGGCTTTTGCCGATTATCGAGGTCATCCTCCGGCTCTACGCCGCCTTTACCCCGGCCGGCAAGCGCCTCAAGCACCTGGTGCGGGAGATCGGCCAGGAAGAATTCCGCACCAGGGTGCTGACCGACCCGGCTGCAAGCGAGGAACTGCCGACCGCGGCCAGTCTCTCCGCCAGTCTGGTGCCGCAATTGGTGAGCCCGTCCCATCGTCTGGAGGCCGCGGTGTTTGCCGGGGAACTGACCGGTCAGCGACTGTCCGTCCTGGCCGGTTTTGCCCAACAGTGGGCCGACGGCATCCTGATGGTGACCGGCGACCAGAATATTGCCTTCCATCTCAGCGGCGGCAGTGACCCCGTTGCTGCCCGTCATGAACTTGCCCGGGCCGGCTTTACGGGAACGACCCGCCCGGAGCGGGTCGCCTTCCGGGTTTGTCCTGGAAACCACGAATGCATGGTCGGCCTCGCACCCACCCGCGACATCGCCGCCGTTGTTCTGGAACAGTTGGGACCGGTTGGCGAAGGGCTCAGCTGGGCCATCTCCGGCTGTCCCAACTGCTGCGCCCAGCCGCAGCTGGCTGCTGCGGGTATTGTCGTGTCGCGGTTGCTGAACGAAGAAGGTGGACGCATCCCCCGTTTCGATCTCTACCGGGCCGGTGCCGACCCCTTCGCAGTGCCGGTAGAGCAGAACCTTCCACTCGACAGGCTGCTGGAGGCCATCCGGTTGATTGGCTGATTTTGCAGGCTGCCGGGAGAGGGTCGGCTTGACGGGAAAAATATTTGTCGACTTAGTTGATAGGGTAATATTTTTTTTGCTTGACTTATCTGCTCAAGGTAGCTAAATTAACATTACAACTAATGCAGTCGCGGTGAAATCACCTCGGCAACAAAATTTTTCGTTACATTAGTCTATCAAAACTATAGGCAAAGATGTTAATCCTAAGGAGGTCGACCATGCATATCAAAAAAACAGCCGCAATCTTCAGTCTGCTACTCGCCATCACTGCTCCCCTTGCCGCCTTCGCCGCCGGAGAAACAACGCTTCTCAACGTCTCCTACGATCCGACCCGCGAACTGTACCAGGAGTTCAACGGTGCCTTTGCCCAGTACTGGCAGAAGAAGAGCGGCGACAAGGTGATCATCAAGCAGTCCCACGGCGGTGCGGGCAAACAGGCCCGGGCGGTCATCGACGGACTGGAGGCGGATGTGGTCACCCTGGCGCTGGCTTACGACATCGACGCCATTGCAGAAAAGGGGCTGATCAAGCCGGGCTGGCAGAAGGAGCTTCCTCACAACAGCTCCCCTTATACTTCCACCATTGTCTTCCTGGTGCGCAAGGGGAACCCGAAAAAGATCAAAAACTGGGATGACCTGGTGAAACCGGGAATATCGGTCATTACCCCGAATCCAAAGACCTCCGGCGGCGCTCGTTGGAACTATCTTGCCGCCTGGGCCTTTGCTCTTCACCAGAAGGGAGGCAACGACGCCAAGGCTAAAGAATTCGTAAACAAGCTTTTCAAGAATGTACCGGTACTTGACTCAGGCGCCCGCGGCTCAACCAACACCTTTGTACAGCGAGGTCTGGGAGATGTTCTGCTGGCCTGGGAGAACGAAGCGTTCCTGGCAATTAATGAGTTGGGACCGGACAAGTTCGACATCGTGACCCCACCGGAGAGTATCCTGGCCGAGCCGCCGGTTACCGTGATCGACAAGGTGGTGGACAGGCGCGGAACGCGCAAGGTGGCTGAAGAGTATCTGAAGTACCTCTATACCGATGAAGGGCAGAAAATCGCTGCCAAGCATTACTATCGTCCGATTAACCCCAAAATTCCAACCAAACTGGCCAAGATCAAAAAGCTTTATACTATCGACAAGGATTTCGGCGGCTGGCAGAAGGCTCAGAAAACACACTTTAGCGATGGCGGCACATTCGACCAGATCTACACACCTGCAAAATAGCTGGGTGCGGGGCAGTTTAAGGCTGCCCCGCAACTTCGATATCGTTTCAGTATGATCCCGAGAAAGTGGAAGTACTTGAAACTGACATACCCCAAAACCCTCTAGTACGTCAGATTCATTCCTTCCTTTACAAAGTCCGCGTCACAGGAAGCACCCATGAAACTATTCAAGCGCCACAACAACGTCCTGCCTGGCTTCGGGCCAACCCTGGGCTTCACAGTATTCTATCTGAGTTTGATAGTGCTGATTCCGCTCTCGGCGCTGGTATTCAGAACAGCCGGCCTGACCTGGGGCGAATTCATCAGCACAGTGACCGCTCCGAGAGTGCTGGCCTCTTACAAAGTGACCTTTGGCGCGGCCATTATTGCGGCGGTGATTAACTCGATCTTCGGCGTACTGGTGGCCTGGGTGCTGGTTCGTTACCGCTTTCCCGGCCGGCGGATTGTGGATGCGCTGGTCGATCTCCCCTTTGCCTTGCCGACGGCTGTGGCCGGTATCACCCTGGCCACGATCTACTCCCCCAACGGCTGGGTGGGGCGTTATCTGGAGCCGCACGGCATCAAGGTGGCCTTCACTCCGCTTGGCATCGTACTGGCCATGACCTTCATCGGTCTCCCCTTCGTGGTGCGCACCGTTCAACCGGTGGTGGAGGAAATCGACACCGAACTGGAGGAGGCTGCTGTCTGCCTTGGGGCCAACCGCTGGCAGACCTTGAAACGGGTAATCTTTCCGATGCTGCTACCATCCATCCTGACCGGTTTCGCCCTGTCATTCGCCCGTGCTGTCGGCGAATACGGTTCGATCATCTTCATTGCCGGCAACATGCCGATGGTCTCGGAGATCACACCACTGTTGATAATTACCAAGCTTGAGCAGTTCGATTATCAAGGGGCAACGGCCATCGCCTGTGTGATGCTGCTGACATCATTCTTGATGCTACTGGTGATCAACCTTCTGCAGAAATGGAGCAGAAGGTATGCAGAGTAGATAAGCAAAAGGCGAATGGAACGCGCAAAAAGCGGATTGACCCAAACTACGGGCCTAAAGAACGGATTTTCACGGATCAAAAGAGGAACTCCATGTCAGCATCGGTATCGACCATCCACAAATCAAAAAAATCTAAAGGCCGGGCCCAGACCGAACCGACTGCGGTGCGCTGGGGGCTTACCGCCATTGCCCTGGTCTTTCTGGCCCTGTTCCTGGCACTGCCGCTGGCGGCAGTTTTCAGCCAGGCCTTTGAGAAGGGTCTCTCAGTCTATCTGGCCGCCTTACGGGAACCGGATACCCTGTCATCCATCAAGCTGACACTCATAACCGCCGCCGTGACCGTGCCGCTCAACCTTTTTTTCGGGGTGACCGCGGCCTGGGCCATCGCCAAGTTCAGTTTCCCGGGCAAGAACCTGCTGATCACCCTGATCGACCTCCCTTTCTCGGTCTCGCCGGTCATCTCCGGCCTGATCTATGTCCTGATCTTCGGGCTGCAAGGGTGGATTGGACCCTGGCTGCAGGAGCACGACATCAAGATCATTTTCGCCGTGCCGGGCATCATCCTGGCCACGATCTTTGTCACCTTTCCTTTCGTGGCCCGCGAGCTGATACCGCTGATGGAGGCCCAGGGCAAGGAAGAGGAGGAGGCGGCTCTGGTACTGGGCGCCAGCGGTCTGCAAACCTTTCTCCGCGTCACGCTGCCCAATATCAAATGGGGCCTCATCTACGGCGTGATCCTTTGTAACGCCCGCGCCATGGGTGAGTTCGGCGCCGTGTCGGTCGTCTCCGGCCATATACGCGGCATGACCAATACCGTCCCGCTCCATGTGGAGATCCTCTACAACGAATACAACAATTCGGCTGCCTTTGCAGTGGCCTCGCTGCTGGCCTTTCTGGCGTTGATAACGCTGGGGGTGAAGACGGTGGCGGAGTGGAAGGTCCGGCAGCAGCTGGAAAACGAATAAACAAGACTGAAGGCTGAAGACTGAAGGTTCTGATTTATTACCTTCAGCCTGAATTGCTTCAGTCTGAACACCTGAGGTACCTATGAGTATAGAAATCGAAAATATCGGCAAGCAGTTCGGCAGCTTCACTGCCCTGAAGGACGTCAGTCTCTCCATTCCTTCGGGCGAACTGGTGGCGCTGCTCGGTCCCTCCGGCTCGGGGAAGACAACCCTGCTGCGGATCATTGCCGGACTTGAGACCCCCGATGTCGGCAGAATTCTCTTCAACGGCGAGGATACGACCAGCCGCCATGTGCGCGAACGCCGGGTTGGTTTCGTCTTCCAGCACTACGCCCTTTTCCGACATATGACGGTCTTTGATAACATTGCCTTTGGTCTGAACGTGAGGCCACGCAGCACTCGCCCCTCCAAGTCCGAAATCAGGGACAAGGTGATGGAGTTGCTGCGGCTCGTACAACTGGAAGTTCTGGCGCAGCGTTATCCGGCACAGCTCTCCGGGGGACAGCGCCAGCGTATTGCCCTGGCCCGTGCCCTGGCGGTGGAGCCCCAGGTGCTGCTGCTGGATGAGCCTTTCGGCGCCCTTGATGCCCAGGTGCGTGCCGAACTCCGCCGCTGGCTGCGTAAGCTGCATGACGAGATCCATGTTACCAGCGTCTTTGTCACCCACGACCAGGAGGAGGCCCTTGAGGTGGCCGACCGCATCGTGGTGATGAACAAGGGCAGGATCGAACAGGCAGGGACACCGGACCAGGTTTACGAGCATCCGGCTAACCCCTTCGTCCTCAACTTTCTCGGTAACGTCAACCTGTTCCACGGCCGGGTACACCAGGGGCAGGCCAGCCTGGGGAGCTTTCAGCTCGATACGCCTGAACATGCGGGGGCCGACGATGCAATGGCTGTTGCCTATGTCCGCTCCCACGACCTGGAAATCGATCGCAGCCAGTCTGACGCCACTGCCATGAAAGCCCGGATCAAGCACATCCAGAAACTTGGACCGGCGGTCCGGGTAACACTCACCCTTGAAAACGGAGAATTCATCGAGGCAGAGCTGACGAGGGAGCAGTATCAGAACCAGGGCCTGCAACAGGGTGAATCCGTGTTTGTCAGGCCACGTCAGGTACGGGTCTTTGTAGAAGATTTCCAGATTTAGGAGCAGTTTATGTCAAACAAGATTCCCCATATTTCCCCGGATACCGCACCACAGGAGATCCTCAGTGCAGGGGTGGCGGCGGCCAATGGCCCGGTCTCCCTTGCCTGTTCCTTTTCTGTTGAGGACGTGGTGATTATCGATATGGCGCACGAGCTTTCGCTCCCCATCGGCGTCTTTGCCCTTGACACAGGCCGTCTTCACGAGGAAACTTACGAAGTGGCGGATGCCATCACGGAGCGTTACCGGCTCAAGATCGACTGGTACTACCCGCGCCACGAGGCGGTGGAGAAGCTCCTCCGGGAGAAGGGGACCTATTCCTTCCGCGAGTCCCTGGAAAACCGCCACGAGTGTTGTCATGTCCGCAAGGTCGAGCCGCTCGGACGGGCTCTCAAGGGGCTCGCCGGCTGGGTAACGGGCTTGAGACGGGAACAGAGCATGACGAGAACCGGCCTTGCCCCCATCGAGCTCGACGCGGCCAACGGCGGTATCCTGAAACTCAATCCGCTCCTGGAGTGGACCGAAGACCAGGTATGGGAGTACGCGAAGGCGAGGCGTCTCCCCGTGAACCGTCTCCACAGCCAGGGATACCCCTCCATCGGCTGCGCTCCCTGCACGAGGCCGGTGGCTCCGGGCGAGCATCCGCGGGCGGGAAGATGGTGGTGGGAAAACCCGGAGCACAAGGAATGCGGTTTACACCGGCGGTAAAGCCAAAGTATGAATTATGAATTATGAAGTATGAAAAAAGGCTGAATTCATAATTCATCCTTCATAATTCATAATTTTCATTGATGCATGGAGATACAGCAAAATGACGAAAAATCTGACCCACTTACAACAACTGGAAGCTGAAAGCATCCACATCCTCCGCGAAGTCGTGGCCGAATTCAGCAATCCCGTGATGCTCTACTCCATCGGCAAGGACTCGGCGGTCATGCTGCACCTGGCCCGCAAGGCCTTTTTCCCTGCCCCACCCCCCTTCCCCTTGCTGCATGTGGACACCACCTGGAAATTCCGCGAGATGATCCAGTTCCGTGACCGGATGGCAGCCGAATGCGGCCTCGACCTGATCGTGCACGTGAACGTGGAAGGGGTGAGCCGGGGAGTCACCCCGTTTACCCATGGGTCGGCGCTCTATACCGATGTCATGAAAACCGAGGGGCTGAAGCAGGCGCTTGACCGCTACAAGTTCGACGCGGCCTTTGGAGGTGCCCGTCGGGATGAGGAAAAATCGCGGGCCAAGGAGCGGATCTTCTCCTTCCGCAGCGAGCACCACCGCTGGGACCCGAAGAACCAGCGCCCGGAACTCTGGAACCTGTACAATACCCGGATAAAGCCGGGGGAAAGCATCCGGGTCTTCCCCCTCTCCAACTGGACCGAGCTGGATGTCTGGCAGTACATCCACCTGGAGAACATTCCGATCGTGCCGCTCTACTATGCGGCCGTCCGGCCGGTGGTGGAGCGGGACGGCATGCTGATCATGGTGGACGATGACCGCCTGGAACTGAGGCCGGGGGAGAAGGTGCAGTACAAATCGGTCCGCTTCCGTACCCTGGGGTGCTACCCCCTGACCGCTGCCGTCGAATCCGAGGCGGATACCCTCCCTGAAATCATCCGGGAGATGCTCTTGACCCGCACCTCTGAGCGCCAGGGACGTTTGATCGACCATGACCAGGCCGGGTCGATGGAGAAGAAGAAACAAGAAGGATATTTTTAAAACAGACTGAAGACTGAAGGCTGAAGACTGAAGGAAAACCGACTTTACCTTCAGCCCTCAACCTTCAGCCTAAAATCGAGGTTTTATATGGCACACCAATCCGAATTGATCGAAAAAGATATCCTCGCCTATCTCAAAAGCCAGGAAGAAAAGTCGCTACTCCGCTTCATCACCTGCGGCAGCGTCGATGACGGCAAGAGTACCCTGATCGGGCGATTGCTCTGGGATTCGAAGATGGTGTTCGAGGACCAGCTGGCAGCGCTGGAGGCGGACAGCAAAAAGGTCGGCACCCAGGGGGGCGCCATCGACTACGCCCTCTTGCTGGACGGTCTGCAGGCGGAACGGGAGCAGGGGATCACCATTGACGTGGCCTACCGCTACTTCTCCACCGACCGGCGCAAGTTCATCGTCGCCGACACCCCCGGTCACGAGCAGTACACCCGCAACATGGTTACCGGCGCCTCCACCGCCCAAGTGGCGATCATCCTGGTGGATGCCC
>Ga0210377_10002467_pt1 | contig 16197 bp, 12 predicted proteins | sample PLM4_65_b1redo_FD_155480 | JGI IMG/M metagenome (GOLD analysis project Ga0210377, IMG submission 155480) | Groundwater sediment microbial communities from an aquifer in East River, Colorado, USA - PLM4_65_b1 redo | ecosystem: Environmental > Terrestrial > Soil > Riparian zone | place: USA: East... | reverse complement strand
GCCACGTCGACCGGATGCTCGAGATCGCCGCCGTGGTCGCGGCCCGCGTGCCGGCCCTGCGCGGCATGGAGATGACCTCGGCGCCGCCGTATCTGCGCCACTTCACCGCCAGGTTCAGACCGCTTGCCCTGGCCGCGACTCCTTGACTAGACTGCGGCGGAGGAGCCTGTCATGACGACGACGCAAGGCCAGACCATCACCCTGAAGGACGGCCGCCTGAACGTGCCCGATCACCCCATCCTGCCGTTCATCGAGGGGGACGGCACCGGCCCCGACATCTGGCGGGCGTCCGTGCGCGTGCTCGACGCCGCCGTGGCGAAGGCGTACGGCGGCAAGCGCGCCATCGTCTGGAAGGAGGTCCTGGCCGGGCAGAAGGCGTTCGACCGCACCGGCGAGTGGTTGCCGGACGAGACGGTCGACGCGTTCCGCGCCCATCTCGTCGGCATCAAGGGGCCGCTGACGACGCCCATCGGCGGCGGCATCCGATCGCTCAACGTGGCGCTGCGGCAGATCCTCGACCTCTACGTCTGCCTGCGGCCGGTGCGCTGGTTCAAGGGCGTGCCGTCGCCGGTGAAGCATCCCGAGAAGGTCGACATGGTCATCTTCAGGGAGAACACCGAGGACATCTACGCCGGCATCGAGTTCAACGAGGGGACCGACGACGCGAAGAAGGTCCTGGCGTTCCTGCGCGAGTCGTTCCCGGCGCTGTTCAAGAAGATCCGCTTCCCCGAGACCGCCTCGATCGGCATCAAGCCGGTGTCGCGCGAGGGGAGCGAGCGGTTGATGCGCGCCGCCCTCGAGTACGCCCTGAAGAACGGCCGCAAGAGCGTCACCATCGTGCACAAGGGGAACATCATGAAGTTCACCGAGGGAGGCTTCCGCAACTGGGGCTACGCCCTCGCCGAGCGCGAGTTCGGCGGCCGTGTCCACACCTGGGAGCAGTGGGAGAGGACCAAGGCCGCGAAGGGCGAGGAGGCCGCCAACGCCGAGCAGAAGGCGGCCGTCGCGGCGGGGAAGGTGATCGTCAAGGACGCCATCGCCGACATTTTCCTGCAGCAGATCCTGACCCGCCCCGACGAGTTCGCCGTCATCGCCACGCTTAACCTGAACGGTGACTATGCTTCCGACGCCCTCGCCGCCCAGGTCGGCGGCATCGGCATCGCCCCCGGCGGCAACATCAACTACCGCAGCGGCCACGCCGTCTTCGAGGCGACCCACGGCACCGCGCCCAAGTACGCCAACCAGGACAAGGTCAACCCCGGCTCGGTCATCCTGTCGGGCGAGATGATGCTGCGCTACATGGGCTGGACCGAGGCCGCCGATCTCATCATCAAGGGGATGGACGGCGCCATCGCGAGCAGGAACGTCACCTACGACTTCGCCCGTCAGATGGAAGGGGCGCGCGAGGTCAAGTGCAGCGAGTTCGGGGACGAGATTATCGCGCACATGTAGTGTGTGGCTGGCGCGGCATCCCCGATCGCGTCGGGGGAGGTTTCGCCATGATGCATACCCGTCCGGGACTCGTTCCGATCGTCGTCATCCTGCTTTCCATCGGCGCGTCGGCCGCGGTGACGGCGGCCGAGCCGGCTCCGATCGCCGACGAGGAATACAAGGCGCGGTTCGACGCCGCCATCGGGCTGCACGATCGCGGCCAGTATGAGGCGGCCATCGGCGCGTTCGGCGACCTGCTGGCGGCACACCCGGATAGCCCGACGCTCCTCTGCGAGCTGGCCAACTCCTGCATGGCGGCGGGAAAGTATGACGACGCGGTGCTCCAGGCGGAGCGAGGGTTGGAGTACCCGGGCGTCACGCGCCCTTTCTGCGCCAACGTGCTCGGCTCGGCGCTCGACGCCAAAGGTGATCTCAAGAAAGGTGAGAAGGTCTTCCGCAAGCCCATCAAGGAGTCGCCGGATGTCGCGCTCCTGCACTTCAACCTCGGCATCAATCAGTCACAGCAGGAACGCATCCCCGCCGCCATCGAGGAGTACCAGGTCGCGCTACGCCTCAACCCGAGGCACGCCGGCGGCTGGCGCGCCCTTGCCATGGCCTGGCAGAACACCAAGGTGCGGCCACGGGCGTTCGCCGCGTTCGCGCGCTTCCTGACCCTCGAGCCGACGGGCGCCCGCGCCGAATGGGCGGCGAAGCAACTGGAGGTGCTCTTCTTCCAGGGGGTCGAGAACAAGGGGATCGACCCGTCCACCGGCAAGGGAAACATCAACATCACGCTGGATATCGGAAACGGCAAGAAGAACGAGGCGACCGATGCCCTGAGCACCGGAATGTCGATTGTCGCCGCCAGCCGCTGGATCGAGGAATGGGAGGACCAATCGGACAGCGTCTTCTTCGCGCATGCATTCGAGAGCGTGATGTCGATCTTCGAGGAGACGGACGCCGCGGACGGCAAGGAAGCCCCCTTCTGGCGCGAGTCGGTGCTTCCCTACTTCCGCGAAGCGCGCCAGGCCGGGCACCTCGAGGCGATGGCCTGGGACATCCGCCGCTCGCAGAAGGACACGGAGATCGCCGCCTGGCTCGAGGCGCACGCCGAGCAGGTTCAGGGCTATCGCACCTGGTCGTCCGCCTGGAAGCCGGCCAAGCAGTAGCCCGCGGCAACAACAGGGAAGCCGGCAGGCGAATCGCCGACCCCCGCGCCCCCTCCGCGGGCGTAGAATGACCGTCGGCAGCGCTCCCGGGGACGGAACAAGGAGAGCGCCATGCCCGTTTACGAGTACATCTGCAAGGACTGCAAGAAGGAGTTCGAGGTCCTCAGGGCCGTCAAGGATCCACGGACCAAGATCGCCTGCCCCAAGTGCCGCAGCCTGAATGTCGATCGGCACTTCACGAGCGTGTTCGTCGAGACCGCCAGGAAGACCTAGATCAACATCACGCAACTGCCGGGTTCCGACTCCACATCAGCAAATCCGGCTCGGCCTGAACGAGTGGCGAGCGCAGCCCATACGGGCGCGTGTATCTGGCGTGAACGGCAGCGACGTAAGCCGGAGCGGGATAGCGTAGGAGCACGACACATGCGATTGCCTTGTCGGCTGCCACGTGTGGGGCTTCTGGCGGTCACGTTTGCTTGGCTGCTCCCATTCGGCTCGCCCTGCCGCGATGCGCATTCGATGACAGGTCAGTCGGAGGCGAGGACGCGCCAGCGTGACTCCTCCGCCGCCGGTTCTGATGGCCAGCCGGTTGAACCTCCTAAACCACTGACGATCGGCGGAACAGTGTCAGGCGGCCCGATCGGGCCGCTTATGCTCATGGAGCAGAGAGATCTCGAGCGGAGACTCGGGTACAAGTTGTGCGACGAACGCTGGCTACGGATTATTGTCGAGCCAGGCTTCGGGCACGGCGGTGTGGCAGCAGAGATCGTGAGTCGCGATCGCTGTGTGAACCTGGGTGTCGGTGTTGTTGCGCTGGCCGCAAGTCACGATTCGGATGTCCGTGCACGGGCGGCGATCTTCCTGGGCAGCGTCCCGATCCCCGGCGCAGGCGAATATTTGCGAAGCCTGCTGCGCGATCCCGAAGTGTCCGTAGGGACGATGGCTCTCCGGAGTCTGTGTCGGATCGACGCGGGGGCATGCCTCCAGGCGATGAGTGAAGTATTGGCCTCGAAGCGGCGAGATCAGCTCTACAGAACAGCACAGTTGCTCGAGAACGACTGGGGCCCAGGTCTGTGCGAGCGCGGCTGGGGCTACGAGCTTCATGTCGAGCCGGTGCGGGACCGCTTCCGGGTCGACGAAGCGATGCCTGGCACGATCTCCTTCGCGAACAACTGCACGAAACCGGTCGTCGTCATCGAGCGACTCATGCCAGCCAAATGGTGGGTCCGGTTCTATGGCCAGACCTATGGCCCCGACTTGATGAGGGTCTGGATGGGTGACGTCAATGAAGGCATCCCGCCACCCGATCAGCCTCCTCCCGCCGTAGTGGTAGGGTCCGTTGATGTCGGGGTCAGTCAGAGTTACAGCAAGCCGATCGATCTTGCCACGTATCTCCGCAGCCCGGACGGCACCATGGCAGCGGGATGCTACGGGGTGACGTTCTGGTACAAGGACCGCGCGGCTGACTTCATGGACGCCCCGGGACGCCTGCAGATGGCGCTGGTCTCGAAGGAGATGCGCATCTGCGTCACGGATGGCAAGTGACGCACAGTGGCCGACACAAGAGGCCAATCCTGACTCCTCGTACCTGGATTGGTGTCCCCACTGGATCGCACAGGCCAACATCGGTATTCTGACGTGCGTGGACGGCAGGCTGGCCCGACCGGGCGAGGCGGAACGCCCGCCGGGACTGGCTGAAGGGAGTGGCATCGTGAGTGGTGCGGTAACCGGACCGAACCTCGATGAAATCGTTGAGCGCCTCCGTCAGGCGTACGCCCCAGAGCGCATCTACCTGTTCGGCTCGCACGCCCGTGGTGACGCGGGGCCGGATAGCGACTTCGACATCATGGTCGTGGTATCCGATGACGCTCCTCCCGAACGGCGAGGAAGCAGGCTCGCCTACCAGGCGCTGCGGGGAACAGGCGTCGCCGCAGATGTGCTTGTGTGGACCCGCGGCAACTTCGAGAACCGCCTGCACCTGAAAGCCTCGCTGTCAGCAGCCGTTGCCTCCGAAGGACGACTTCTCCATGCCGCCTGACCCGGCGCGTGTTGCCGAGACGCGTGAATGGCTGCAGAAGGCGTCTCTGGATCTGCGGGGTGCGCGGCTTCGACCTCGAAGCCCAACCCCCGCTGCTCGAAGACACGCTGTTCCACTGCCAGCAGGCCGTGGTGGGCACGATAAGCCCTTCAGGAAGACGCACAGTCTCGAGGAACTTGGGGCCGCGTTCGAACTCATTGATGTGACCCTGCGCAGCGTGATCGACCCGGCTGTCCCTCTGACGGAGTTCGCGTGGGCCTTCCGTTACCCAGGGGATCACCCGACACCGACTGTGGAGGAAGCCCGCCAGGGACTCGCCACCGCGGTGAGCGCGATCGCCGGGGTTGTACCTCGCTTCCCGCCGGAAGCCGTGCCACCCGCGCTCCTCGACCTGATTCGCTGACCTGAGGAAATGCCGCGCAAGGGCCGCTCATCGACAGTGACTCCACCCGCCACCGCGCTACCCGAGATTACCGAAGAGCCGACTCACAGCCCGGAAGGGGTCGACCTCACGCTCGTGCGCTGGATGCTGTCGCTGACGTCCCTCGAGCGCCTCGAAGTGCTCCAGGATACTTTGTGGTCGATCAGGAGGTTGCGCGAGGCGAGCCGGAAGCGTCGGGGGCGCTGAGGCTCGCCGTTGCTCAGGAACCCGTCAGACCGGCCGCGCTGCGCAGTCGCCCGAGGAATCCCTCGAGATCGACCCCGTGCATGCGGCAGGCCTGGCCGACGCTGACACCGCGCGCCAGCGTGCGGCGCAGCATCGGGTTCGCCAGCGGTGCGAAGCCGTTGGCGACGAAGACCGGCAGCAACCCCGGGTAGGCCTCGAGCAGCGCCCCGACGCGCGTTTCGGATGCGATCGGCGGCCGGTACGAGGCGGCGGCGCGGTCCTCGAGGGTCTCGGTGTTCATCGTCTTCCAGAGGTTGACGCCGAACAGCAGAAGCGCGGTCAGCTCGAGCAGGCCGGAGACGCCGGCGACCCGCAGCCACTCGGGGCCCGCGGCCGCCGACAGGCTCTGGAACAGGACGCGCATGATGTTGCCGACCGCCAGCAGCCAGAAGGTGATCTCGCGCAGGCGCGTCGACCAGAGCGGCACGCCGCGGAAGACCGGGATGATCCGCAGCGCCATGCCGATCATGATCGTCGTGATGAATCCCACCGTCAGGGCATGGCGGTAGGCGCCGACATAGGCATGATCGATGGTGCGCCCACCGAGGGTCAGCACCGCGAAGACCGCCAGCATCAGGCCCGACACAATCAGCCACGCGTACGCCAGGCGGATGAACTTCTCGTAGCCATGGTCCGCGCCCGGTTCCGGTTCGTCATGCGCCGGCGACAGGATGCCGAGCGCCCAGGTGTAAACGACGAGCAGCAGCGCGATGGCCAGGCCGGCGACGCCGAAGCCGACACGCGGGGCCTCGGTCCCGTTGCGCAGGAAGAGCGCCTCGGAGACCGCGAAGACCGCGATCGCGACGGACAGGGGGGGTGCCACGATCGCGGCCGTCCGCGGCCGGCTGCGCAGACCCATGAACACGGGGAGGGTGCGCAGCGAGACGCCGAGGATCCAGAAGGTCACGAAACCAAGAAGGAAGACGCTCAGGTACGGGACGTTGAGCCAGGCCGCCACCTCGAACCGGCCGCTCGCGACCAGGTCGTAGGCGTGGGCGAGGTTCAGCAGCGCCGAGACCAGAAGCCACGCGGTGCCATGCGCGAGGAAGGTCTGATACGGCATCACCTTGCCGCCCTGCAGCGCCAGGATCCGCCCCACCGTCCAGGCGAAGATGGCGCAGCCGGCGATTTCGAGCAGCGCCCCGCCCATGAGAAGCCCGGTGCGCGCCGCCGACGGATCGAGCGACTGGCCGAAGCGCATCACCGTCCCCACGGTCAGGGCGACGAACGACCACGAAGCCAGCCGGTACGACGGCAGCGGCACGGCGGTCAGCCGCGGCAGGATGTGGTAGGCGACGCCGACGACGAACAGGCCGACCCAGCCGAAGAGCTGCCAGTGGCCGTGCACCTGGATGACACCGCGCCCGATGCCGCCGAGACGCTCGCGCATCGCCATCACCACCAGCGCCCAGGCGCCGAGCGCCGTGCCGCCGGTGAAGGTGAACAGCAGCGCCGCCTTCAGGAAGCGGCGATAGAGGTTCTCGTGCGCCAGGTCGGCCGGCGAGATCGCCGGCGCGGTCGGGGCGGCCCCGGAGGCGGCCGCCTGCTCGAGCTCCTCGAGAAGCTGCGGCAGGTCGACGTGGTGCACCTTGGCGAACCAGCCGACCGGCTCGACCGGGCCCTGCATGCCGCCGCACCCCATCAGTCCGTGGCGGCCGAAGACCGCCGCGGTCGCCGGCCAGGCGGCGATGATGTCGCGCAGCGTCATCTCGGCGGTGATCAGGCGGGGGGCGCCCGACGCCGGGATGGCGCGCGCCGCCCCCGGAATCTCGATGGAGAGCAGGACCGGCGCGGTTGCCGCGGCCGACGCGCACCCAGCGACTGGCCCCGCCGGCGCGACGGCCCCGAGCGCCCGCAGCACCTCGCCGAGATCCACCTTGTGCGCTTTGCAGGCGAACTCCAGCGGATGCGAGCCGCCGCAGCAGGTGTCGAGCCCGAAGCGCGCCAGGATTGCTCCGGCCCCGGGAAAGCTGCGAACGATCTCCGCCACCGTCATGCGTGGATCGAGGCTCATCGTCGGCTCCTTAGGTGTCGTCATCGGGCGATCGCGTGCGCGCCCTGGCCGGCGGGCTCGTAGGCGCACAGCGGATCCTCGGCCAGGTAGTCGCCGGTCAGGCCGTAGGCGCGGGCGCGCGAGCCGCCGCACGTGCTGCGATACTCGCAGCGGCCGCAACGCCCACCGAGTCGATCGGGGTCCCGCAGGGCGGTGAAGATCGGGTGGTTGCGGTAGACATCGACCGGCGAGTCGTGGCGCACGTTGCCGGCGGTCAGCGGCAGAAAGCCGCTCGGCTGGATGTCGCCGAGCGAGTTGATGAACAGGAAGCCGCTGCCGTCGTTGAGCCCCGGGACGAAGCGACCGCCGCCGGAGACGGAGCGGTGGGGCGGCGCCGCCGCATCGGCGCCGCCCGCGGCCGCCCTCCGTGCGATCTCGTCCGCCTGGTGCTGCAGCGTGACCCGGCGGTAATGAGGTCCCTCGGTCGTCTTGATCTTGAACGGCGCGGTCACCGACAGATCGTGCAGCCAGGCGAAGACCCGCTCGCACTCGGCCGCCGTGACCTGCTGGTCGGCCTGGGCGCGTCCCGTCGGCACCAGCAGGAACAGCGTCCAGCGCTGCGCCTCGAGCGAGGCCACGAGCGACGCGATCGCCTTCAGGTCCGACAGGTTGTGGCGCGTCAGCGTCGTGTTGATCTGCAGCCGCAGACCGAGCGCGGCGGCCGCCGCGGCGCCCTCGAGGGACCAGTCGAACGAACCCGGCACCCGCCGGAAGCGGTCGTGGATCTCGGCGTTCGAGCCATCGAGGCTGATCGACACCCCCGACAGCCCTGCCTGGCGCGCCCGCAGCAGCGCGGCGTGGGTCAGGAGCGGCGTGCCGGACGGGCTGAGGAAGGTCGGCAGCCCCTCGGCCACGGCGCCGGCGATCAGGTCGTGGATGTCGTCGCGCTTCAGCGGGTCGCCGCCGGTGAGCACGAACACCGGGTGGCCGAAGCCGCGCAGTTGCCGGACCAATCGAAGCCCCTCGGTGGTCGTCAGCTCGCCGCTCTCGCGCACCGGGATGGCGGAGGCGCGGCAGTGGACGCAGGCCAGGTCGCAGGCCCGGCTGACCTCCCAGATGACGACGATGGGGGAGGTCGCGAACCTCTGCCGCGCTGCGCTGTCCCCGGTGCCCGGCCTGTCCATGTCCCCCGTCCCTCCGGAGCGCGTGTCGCCGGCGCTCGGGGGAAGGATCGGGCCGGGGCGTCGTGACGGGTATGATCGGGATCAGCCGATGCTATGATGCCGTCCCATCAAGGCACCGCAGCCCCCTTGAGCGAGGCTCGAAACTGACACACGACCAGCGCGGCGAGCGCGCCATCCCGTGGGCCGTCATCCCGCTCTTCCAGGCCCTCAAGCCGGCCGAGCGCGAGGCGCTGCGCCCGCTCGTCCTCATGAAGGCGTACGACGAGGGGGAGACGATCTTCCACGAGGGTGATGCGGCGGTGATGTTCCACTTCGTCCTCGGCGGCCGGGTCAAGGTGCAGAAGGCCGCCGCCGACGGCCGCGACGTCATCCTCGAGATCTTCGGGCCGGGCGACCCGGTCGGGGCGCTGGCGGCCTACGAGGAGCGCGACTTCCCGGCGACCGCCGTGGCGATGGAGGCGAGCACCCTGCTGTCGCTGCCGCGCCAGGAGTTCTTCGCCGTCCTGGCAGCCAACCCGGTGCTGGCGCGCGGGCTGCTGGTCGGTCTCACGCGCCGGATGATGGAGCTGACCCGCCGCCTCGCCGAGCGCTCGGCGCGTGTCGAGTACCGGGTGGCGCGCCTGTTCCTGACGCTCGCCGACCGGGTGGGCCGCCCCGAGAAGGACGGAATCCTGGTGCCGGTGTCGCTCAGCCGCCAGGAGATCGCCGACATGGTCGGCACCACGCAGGAGACCGCGATCCGCATCATGAGCCGGTGGGGGAAGGACCGGGTCGTGGTGACCACCGACGCCGGCTTCCTGATCCCCGACCGCGCCGCCGTCGAGGCGATCCCGCCCGCCGACTAGCCCGCCTCCCGCCCCCGGCGCACCCGCCGCCGGCCGTGGTCCGCGCCCTGCGACACGTTTCAGGGGGGCTCGGCACAAGTAGGTAAGGGAAGGGGGGGTCTGCCGTGACCAACGACGCACGAGACGGGAAATCTGCAGGCGGATGGGAGCGCCACGCATTGCGTGCCGTGGCCCTGGCGGGGCTGTTCCTTGTCGCGCAGGCGGGATGGGCGTCGCCCCTCCTGGCCGTCGTCGCCGGTATGGTGATGGACAACCGAGCCGGCCGGGCGTTCCTCTTCGATGCCGAGACCGGCGCCGTGACCGCGTCGGTGCCCTTCGGCCCGAACTACCAGGGCACGGGCGACTGCCTGATGCTCGGCGACCGCGGCCCCGCCTTCGCCACCGATTTCAACTCCCGCATCTGGGCCTTCGACCTCGAGACGACGCCCGCCGCCCTGGCGCCGCCGCCGAACCCCATCCGCATCTCGAACCCGGGCGAGGACCTGGCGCTCAGCCCGGACGGCCGGTTTCTCGTCATCTGCGACGGCAACGGTCCCGCACCGGTCTCGGTGGTCGACATCGCCGCCCGCAGGGAGGTCGGTACCCTTGACCTCGGGTCCGACTGCAACGCCGTCGATGTCTGCGACGACGGCTCGGTCCTGGTTTCGTCGATTCGCCAGCGTCTGATCCGGCGGCTTGTCCTGAGCCCGGACGGGACCCTCGTCGACACCGGCGAGAGCATCGCCGCGGGCAGCCCGATGAACGTCGACTGTGCCCCCGGTTCCGGATCGGGCGTGATCGTGAATTACAGCCCGGCGAGCGTGCAGTCGTTCACGATTCCGGGTCTGGTCGCCGTCGATACGCGGCTCGCGGAGGAAACGACGGGGTCGGTCGCCCAGTCGGTCCTGGTCCACCCGTCGGGGAGCCCGGTGTACGTCCGCGGGTCGTACGGCGTCGCGGTGTACGCGTTCGATCCGGCGACCGCCATCCTGGGGCCCGAGCCGGCCTTCAGCTTCCCTTCCGGCCCCATTGGCGGTTTCTTCGGGATGGACCAGATCGCCATCGATCCGGCCGGTGAGAGGGTGTACCTCCCTCATTCCTCCTATCCGACGCCGGGGGTCGACGTGCGCAGCGCCGTCAATGGCGACCTGCTCGGCACGATCACGCACCCCGACATGGGCTGGCCGACCGGCGTATGCCTGGCGCCGGCCGTCGATCGGGACGACGACGGCCTGTCGGACGCGCGCGAGGCAGCCCTCGGCACCGACCCGACGAATCCCGACAGCGATGGCGACGGGCTGCTCGACGGCTTCGAGGCGGGCTTCGGCCTGAATCCCCGCGCGGCGGATGGATCGCTGGACCCGGACGGAGATTGATTGGACAACCTCGCCGAGCAGACGGCGCGCACCAATCCGACCGCGGCGGACACCGACGGGGATGGTCTTCCGGACGGCCAGGAGGTGCTGGTGCGCGGCACCGACCCGCGCAATCCCGACAGCGACGGCGACCGGCTTGCCGACGGCGCCGAGGTGGCGCCGTACGGCTCCGATCCCAACGACCCCGACACCGATGACGGCGGGGTGCGGGACGGGGTCGAGGTCGCCCGTGACGGCACCAACCCGACCGATCCGGCCGACGATCGCCCCGCCGGCCGGGCGATGGTGATGGACGGCACCAACGGCGAGGCGGTGATCTTCGATCGCGACACCGAGTCCGTGGTGGGGAGGATCGAGGATGTCTGGGGCTCGGCCGTGGGCGACTGTGCCATCCAGGAGGACGGTCTGCTCGGATTCGCGACCACCTTCAGCCATGAGATCCATGCCATCGACCTGGGAGCGACGCCACCGGCGCGCACCCCGCCGCCCAACCCGATCCCGATCGACAACCCCGGCGAGGATCTGGCGTTCACCCCCGACGGCCGCTTCATCGTCGCATGCGACGGCAGCAACGTCGCCCCGGTCGTGGTCGTCGACGTGGCGACACGGACGCAGATCGCCGCGCTGGATCTCGGCACCGACTGCACCTCGGTGGACGTGTGCGCCGATGGGTCGGTGCTCGTCACGTCGGTGACCGCCGGCGTCGTGCGCCGGCTCGAGATCGACGCTGCGGGGCTCCTGAGCGACACCGGCGTGCGGCTCGTGGCCGAGCGGCCGGTCAATGTCGTCTGCGCGCCCGACGCCAGGAGCGGCGTTGTGCTTTCCGGAGCGCCCGCCGCGGCCGTCACATCGTTCGCCATGCCGGGCATGGAGCGCGTCGATGAGCGCGTCATCCCCGACTGGCCGGTGGCCGCGGCCTTCGGAGTGATGGGGGACATGGTCTATGTCCGCCACGCCAGCGACGACACCGGCGGCATCCAGGCCTTCGGCTTCGACCGCCACACCGGGCACCTGAGCGCCGAGCCGTCGTTCGCCTTCCCGGTCGCACCCGCCCGGCGTTTCTTCGGTATCGACACCATCGCCGTCGATCCCACCGGGACGGAGCTGTATGTGACCGAGAAGGGCGCGCTGACGGTGTTCGACGCCGCCACCGGGCGGCCGGTCGCCGGCATCATGGACCCCGCCATCGACACCCCCACCGGCGTTTGCCTGCGTCATCCCGACCGCGATCACGACGGGATGACCGACGAGCGCGAGCGGCGCCTCGGAAGCGACCCGGACGACCCCGACAGCGACGACGACGGCCTCCTCGACGGCTTCGAGATGCGCCACGGCCTCGACCCGCTGTCGCCGCTCGATGGCGCCGCGGATGGCGACGCCGATGGCCTCGACAACGCCGGGGAGCAGGCCGCCCGCACCGACCCGGCGAATCCCGACACCGATGGGGACGGTCTGCGCGATGGTGAGGAAATCGCGACCTTCACGACCGATCCGCGCAACGGCGACAGCGACGACGACGGCCTGACGGACGGTGACGAAGTCCATGTCCATGCCACCGACCCGCGCAACCCCGACAGCGACGGCGGCGGGATCCTCGATGGCAACGAAGCCACCCGGGATCTGACGGACCCGCGCGACCCGGCGGACGACCTCCCCGCCGCGCGCGCGATCTTCACCGACAGTTCCAACAGCGCAATCGTCGCCTTCGATCAGGAAACCAGCGCCGTCCTGGCGTCACTCACCCCGGCGGCAGGGTCCTACGCCATGGACTGCGTCATCCCGGCCGGGGGCCGCGAAGGATACGTGGCCAGCTACTTCACCCACCAGATCTCGGTCGTCGATCTCGCCGCCACGCCGCCCGTGCTCGAGGTCTCCACGGATCCCATCTCGATCTCGAACAACGGGAAAGACCTGGCGGCCAGCCCGGACGGGCGCTTCCTGGTCGCCTGCGGAGGGGCGGGCGGCATCTCCGTGGTCGATCGGATGGCGCGCGCCGAAATCGTGGTCTCCCGCCTGGTCGAGAGCTGCGACGCGGTCGATGTCTGCCCGGACGGTTCGGTCCTGGTCACGAGCGGCGCCCGGCTCCACCGCCTGACGATCGATTCCACGGGAGATCTCGCCGACACCGGCGATCGCATGGACATTCCGGCGCCGCCCAGCCACTCCTGGTCGAATGTCCATTGCGCGCCCGACGGCGACCACGCCATCGCGCTCGGCTCCGACTCGACGGCCCGTTCCTTCCGCCTCCGGGGGCTCGAGCCGGTCGATACCCTCGGCGTTGCCGGCTGGGCCTCATCGGCCGTTTTTCTGCGCACCGGGGGCGAGGCGGTGATGTTCGTGTCGCTCGGGCATCCCTTCGAGGGTGTTGCCGCGTACACCTTCGATCTCGCGACCGGCCGATTCGGCGGCCAGCCGCTGTTCACCCGGGCGATCCCGGGTCTGGGCGGGACCAACACCATCGAGACGTTGGCGCTCGATCGCACCGGAGAGCTCCTGTACGTGGCGCGGGGAAACGGCCTGTACGTCTTCAGCACGCGCGACGGCAGTTTCCAGGACGCGATCCATGCGGCCCGCTATGGGCAGGGGCGCGGGGTCTGCGCGGCTCCAGCCGGCGACCTCGACGGCGATCCCCTGCCGGATGACGAGGAGCGGCGGCTCGGCAGCGACCCCCGCAGCGACGACACCGACGGCGACGGGTTGCGCGACGGTTTCGAGGTGCGCAATGGGTTCGATGCGCGCGCGCCGGGGGAGCCGGACGACGATCCGGACGCCGACGGGCTCGACAACCTCGGCGAGCAGGCCGCCGGGACGGGACCGCGGAACCCGGACACCGACGCCGACGGTCTGAGCGACGGCCAGGAAGTCCTGGTGCACGGGAGCGACCCCCTCGATCCCGACACGGACGACGACGCGATCCCGGACGGGGCCGATGTCTGCCCCCGCGACATCGGGAACGATCCGGACGGCGACGGTGTCTGCCAGGGCGTCGACACCTGCCCCGGTGCCTTCAACCCGACCCAGATCGACGGCGACGCCGACGGTCATGGCGACGCGTGCGACATCTGCCCGCGCATCGCCAATGTCGAACAGAGGGAGCAGGTCGCCTGTTTCTCGATGGGCGCCGGCGACGACACTTGTCTCGAGACGACGATCGATCTCGTCCGCACCGCGGTCGATGGCGCCATCATTATGTTCGACGGCGGCAGCGCGCCCCCGGAGGCGATCGATCTCACCCTCCTCGACAGCGCCTGCGCCACCGGCGACCGCTTCGAGTTCGAGCTCAACGGGGTGCCGCTGGGCGGGATCGATGCCGACCCGACGCTCAGCTGCATCTGTGGGGCCCCGATCCAGACCCTGACGATCGACGACGCGACGCTCCTGTCGGCGGCGTGGCGCACGGGGAACGTGAACGTCGTCACCATCCGCAAGCTCGGTTTCAACAGCGGCCTGGGCTGGGTCAGGCTGACGGCGTGGCGCGGTGCCTACGCGAGCGTCACCTGTCTTTACGACGAGGGGGGCGGGGATTGCGACGCCACCGATCTGTGCGCCGGCGGCTACGCCCTGGAGCCGTTCGAGCGCACGAGTTCCTTCTTCGATCCGCTCGTGGGCGTGGGGACGCTCGTGATCGACGCGCCGTTCGCCGCGTCGGTCCTGCCCGAGACGATCGACCTCACCGGGCTGGCGGAAGGACCCTATCTGCTGTGCGTCCGCGACGACGGGACGGTCCCGCCGAGTGTCGAGTGCGGCCCGATCGCACTACAGGGCGAGACGCGCCTCGTCCTGGGCGGCGACGGTTGCGGCGCCGATCCCGTGGCCGCGATCACGGGCGCCGGCGGGTTCGAGTGCCAGTCGCCCGACGGCGCCGTCGTCCTGTTCGATGGCACGGTCTCGGGCGACCCGGACGGCGACATCGCGCTCTTCGAGTGGTTCGAGGATTTCGGGTCGGCGTCGGAGCGCCTGCTCGCGACCGGGGAGTCGGTCCCGGTCGCGCTGCCGTCGGGCGCGCATGCGATCACGCTCAGGGTGACCGACAGCCGCGGGCGGATCGACACCGCCGAAGTGGTATTCACGGTGCGCGACACCACGCCGCCGGCCATCGGTGTCTCCGTGAGCCCGGCCACCCTCTGGCCGCCCGCGCACCAGATCGTGCCGGTCACTGCGGCCGTCGCCGCGACCGACCTGTGCGGAGGCGTGTCCGTCGTTCTCGTGTCGGTCGCCAGCAGCGAGCCGGATGATGCCCCCGGCGGCGGCGATGGCCAGACGACCGACGACGTGGACGGCGTCGAGCCCGGCGCGGCCGACCTCACATTCGGCCTCAGGGCCGAGCGCGCCGGCGACGGGCCGGGCCGCACCTACACCGTGACCTATCAGGCCCGCGACGCCGCCGGCAACACGGCGATGGCGACCGCGAGCGTCACCGTGCCGCACGACCGGCATGGGCGCGTCGATCCGATCGATCTGCGTGTGAGCACGAATCCGGGCGGCACGGTGCTCGACTGGACCGACGCCGCCGGGCTCGAGCACTACAACGTGGTCCGCGGGGAGATCCACCGCGTCCGTGAGCTGCCGGCCTCGATCGATATCGGACCGCTGACCTGCGTGGAGAATCAGTCTCCGGACCGCAGCACGCTCGGGCGGGAGGACGCCGACAATCCGCCGCCCGGCGAGGGCTTCTTCTATCTCATCGAATACGACGACGGGGTGATCCGCACCTTCGGCAGCGATACGGTACAGAAACCGCGCCTGCCGGGGTCGGGTGGCGGGGCGAGCGGCTGCTGAATGACCGGCCACGATGCCGGCCCGCCGCGGGCTGACCCGCGGCGGGCGGCGCCGCCGCCCCCTCCGGCCGCCGATTCAGAGTAGGATCCGCGCCGCGCGACGGCAGCGAGCCCTTCTACATCGCCCCCGACGATCGTCCTCGCCCCGGCCGCCGGGGCGGGGAGGTAGGCGGCAGCCCGGCGTTCACGCCGGTCGCCGCCCCGGTGCTTTCTCGATCTTGTGGGTCTGCCAGCCATCCCTCGTGCCCGAGAGCTTGAGCACCCGCTCCCAGGCTTCCGCCCCGAAGATCTTCTCCATCTCATCCTGGCGTCCCGTCAGGTAGGCCTCCAGGAGCACATCGAGCGCCTCGTCACGGCTCCGGGCGGTTCGTTCCACGATCCCCTCGAGAACGAACTCGACCCCCTTCATCTCGTCGAGATACGCACCGGCCCGGTTGACCTTGCCCGCGTCAAGCAGTTCGTACTCGAGGACGAGGTGCCGCGCGGCGGTCTCGGTGACCCCCTCCTCCAGGCGGCTGCCGAACGGCTTCCCGACCGCGTTGAAGTGCAGGCTCTCGTGCACGAGGATCAGCTCCATCGGGACGGGCCAATCGACCGTGGCGAAGAAGGCGTCCGCATCCGTGATCGGTTAAGCGATCTGTTTTCAGTGAGATAGCCTGATGGGCGCGGGGTTCCGGCGATCACGAGGTGGCTCTATTCTCGACGCGCGCGAGGAGCAATTGTCGCGACAGGTTGGG
>Ga0210377_10002466_pt1 | contig 16205 bp, 9 predicted proteins | sample PLM4_65_b1redo_FD_155480 | JGI IMG/M metagenome (GOLD analysis project Ga0210377, IMG submission 155480) | Groundwater sediment microbial communities from an aquifer in East River, Colorado, USA - PLM4_65_b1 redo | ecosystem: Environmental > Terrestrial > Soil > Riparian zone | place: USA: East... | reverse complement strand
CCGCCGCCCGGCCCTGCGATGCCGGTGATCCCGAGGGCCAGATCGGTCCTGGCGGCCTCCCGCATCCCGGACGCCATCGCTTCGGCCACGGCCCGGCTGACTGCTCCGTGTCTCGCAATCAGCTCATGCGGCACGCCCAACCTGTCCTCCTTGGCCCGGTCGCTGTAGACCATCTCTCCCCGAACGACGTAGGCCGAGCTTCCAGGTAGATTCGTCAGGCGGTGGCAGACCAGCCCCCCGGTGCACGACTCGGCGACGGCAACAGTTTGCCCCGCATCCAGCAGGAGCCGCCCCACGACCTCCTCGAGTCGCTCCCCGTCCCGCCCGTAAAGCAGCGCGCCAAGCCGCTCGCGCAGCCTGGCCTCGAGATCGTCGAGACGTCGCTCACCCTCCTCATGCGACTCGCTCTTGACAGTCAATAGAATGTGGATCTCCCCAGGATGGGCGAGCAACGCGATGGTCGGATTCAGTGATGAACGTGCAAGATCGCCGATGGCTTCGTCGAGCTGCGATTCGGTGATCCCGCAGGTCTTCAGAATCCGCGACCTGATTCGCGCACCGATCTCGAAGCGCTTGCGAAGTCTCGGGATGACCTGCTCAGTGAGCATCGGCTGCATCTCAGAGGGAACCCCTGGCATCGCCACCACCATTCGCCCATCGCGCGCGGGAATGAGCAGACCCGGCGCGGTACCTCGAGGGTTTGGCAAGACGGTGGCGCCCTCCGGGATCAGGGCCTGCCGCTCGTTGTTCTTGGACATCACCAGTCCTCGATCGGCAAAGCGGCGACGGATAGACTCCAGCACTGTCTGATCGAGGACCAACGGTCGCGCCAGGACGGCTGCAATGACCCGGCAGGTCAGATCGTCCTCGGTGGGGCCGAGACCCCCGGTAGCGATCACGATCTCGGACCTGCTCAAGGCCTGCCGAAGCGCCTCCCCGATCCGCCCCTCGTTGTCGCCCACCGTCGTCTTCCAATAGACATCGATCCCGGCTGCGGCAAGCTGCTCAGCGACATAGGCGGCGTTGGTGTCAATAGTCTGGCCCAGCAATAGTTCCGTGCCGATGGTGAGGATCTCGGCGCTCATAGCCCCCTGCCTCGCGCCACTTAGCCCGGGAGTCCCGGTAGCCACCACCGCAGCACGCGGACGCACAGATTGGCGTAGCACCCTGCCACGAGATCGTCCAGCATAATCCCCCATCCACCCGGAAGAGTCTCTGCTCGGTCCGCCGGAAACGGCTTCCAAACGTCAAAGAGACGAAAAAGGGCGAACGCGGTCAGGAGCGATACGTGGTGTGGCGGGATCGCCAGCAGCGCCACCCAACAGCCGACGACCTCATCGATGATGACCGCGGACGGGTCCCTTGCGGCAAGCACCCGCTCCGCCCTACCGGCCGTGTAGGTGCCAACAGCAAAGAGAATCCCGACGATCGAGAGGTGGACGGTCCAGTGCAGGTGCCGGAATGGAAGGAACAGTAAGAAGGCCGCCAGGCTCCCGACCGTGCCCGGCGCGTATGGAAACCGGCCGAGGTGGAAGCCCGTGGCAACCAGCAGAGAAACTCTCGAGAACAGCGACCGATCCCGAGTTTCCCGAGACCTCATGAGCTGCGGTAGGTCCTGACCTTCAGGCAAGGGAGATCTGGTTGCCGCCCGCCGCTTTGGACCGATAGAGCGCCTGATCCGCGGCCCTGACAAGGTCTTCGACCTGGTCCATGTTCGGACCGAGACAGGCGACCCCGAGGCTCACGGTGATCCTCTCGCCCGCCGCCAGCTCCTGCCCGTGAGAGGGGACGCGTTCCATGGCGGAGCAGATCCGTTCCGCCTGCACCAGAGCCTGTTTGATCTCAGTCTCCGGCAGGATGATGCAGAACTCGTCCCCTCCGTATCGGGCCAGGATGTCCACCCCTCGCGTGTTACTTCTCAACCGGTTGGCGAGGAGACGAAGGGCCTCATCGCCCGCCAGGTGGCCGAGGAGGTCGTTATATCGCTTGAAGAAATCGATATCAAACATGATGAGCGAGAGTGGCCGATCGTACCGCTTGGCCCGCTTGAACTCCTGCTCGAGCTCGCGATAGAAATGCCGGTGATTAAAGAGACCGGTCAACTCATCGGTGATGGCCAGCCGGTTGGTCTCTTGAAACAGCCGCGCATTTTCGATCGCGATAGCCAGTTGCTCACCAAGCGGCACGAGGAGCTCAAGCTCGCGCTCCGCGTAGCAGTGGGGCGTCCTGCTGTCCAGGCAGAGGGCGCCGATCGCCTCCCCCTTGGCGATCAGTGGTAGGCGGACGGTGGAGCGGATCCCCGCCTTCAGGAGGACCTCATCCTCGACGAACCGCTTCGCTTCTGCCAGATCCGGCTCGATGTGGGCACGTCGCTGGGACATCACCCACTCGATGCCCGTCCCTTCTTTCGCCAACCAGACGGTGGCCGGCTCGCCTGTGCTGGGAGGATCGGTCGCGAGCTGGAACATCCTGAATCCCTTCCCTGAGCTATCCGGTACGACGACCCCCATCCGGTCGTACGGGATGAGCCGTTTCACTTCCGCGGCAAAGGTCTGGTAGACGACGCCGATATCGAACGAGGCGCTGATGACTCTGGTCAGTCGATTCACCGCCGCGATGCGCTCTGCCCGATCCTGAAGCGCGGTGTACAGTCGCGCGTTCTCAAAGGCGATCCCCAGATGATTGGCGTACGTCACAAGGGTTTCGACATCGAGGGGACGGAAGTCTTTGGGGTCTCTGAAGTAGAGAGCGAGGGCGCCGTGACGGCCGGACAGGCCCTGCACCGGAACGGCTAGCAACGCCTCGACCCCTTCCTCCAACACCGACGCCGGGACATGATCGGGAAGCTGGCTCGCACGAGGGATCAGGATCGGCCTGCCCGTATCCATGACCGCCTGGGCAATCGGGTCCGGAACCGATGAACGCTCGGAGCCCTGTCGGCCGCTCAGGAAGATTCCAACCCGGGTGACCGCGCCGTGGGCGGCGGCCTCCTGCAGCGAAATCAGGGTTCCATTCGCCTGGAAGGCCTCAAGGATCTGTTGCGCGGCTAACTGCAATGTTTCTTCAAAATTCTGAATCGCATGTAACTGGTTGCTGAGCTCGTAGAGGAGGTTCGACCTCGCCAAGGCCGCATGGGTTTCCTCGAAAAGGCGGGCGTTCTCAATCGCAACGCCGACTTGATGGCCGAGGCCGGCCAGCAGTCGCTCCTCTTCCTGAGAAAACTGGCGGGGATATCGCCCGAACATGCTGATGGTCCCCACCACGCGGAGCTTGGAGACGAGAGGGACCCCTGCTGCCGACCGAACGCCCGGGATCGCCCCGACGGCGGCGAGCACACCAGGAGCCTCCGCGACATTGGGGATGAAGATCGGCGCCTCTGCGCGGACGACGGTCCTGGCGAACTCCTCGCAGGGCCCCACCGACCCGATGGCTTCCAGTTCGGCAGCGAACACCCCTTTCCCTGCTGCGATTCTGAACTCGTGTCCGCCCTGATCCTCCAAACGGACGAATCCGGCATCCAGCTCCATCAGGTCAAGGACCTGTTGAAGGGCCTGCTCCAGCACTTCCTTCAGATTCAGGGAGCGACTCAGCGAGGTGGCGATAGCATACAGGGCGGACAGGGCACGATTCTTGGCCAGGGCTTCCCGTCGGAGGCGGCTGATCCGCAGCCACACCTCGACGCGAGCGGCCAACTCTTCAGGGTCAATCGGCTTGCCAATGAAATCGTCGGCCCCCCACCTCAGCCCCTGGGCGCGTTGCTGAGCGCTCACGCCTGTCGTGGATCCGATCACTGGCAGGTGTCGCTTCCCCTCGTCGGCCCTGAGGGCCGTGAGGATCTGACGGCCCTCGAGGTGAGCCTTATCGAGGTCCAGCACCATCACGTGCGACTGGCAGGTGACAAGCGCCTCCAGGGCCTCCTGCTTCGAGCGGGCCACCACGATGGAGAACCTCTGGCGCTCCAGCATCTTCTGAAATCTGCCGACCCACCCTGGCTCGTCATCGACGATCAGGATCGTCGCGTTCTCCTCGTTCCGACCTTCCTGCATGCGATCACTCCAGCTCAGTCACGCACTCGGATCTTACTTGATTTCGTCTCCCCGACAAAGGGAAAACACACAGGCAATCCTCATCCTTACCGATAATTGCCGAACTGCAGGTCAATGCCAAAATCGTGCGCCTGCAATGGCTGGATGACGGCCTGCAGGTCGTCCTTGCTCTTTCCAGAAACCCTCACTTGGTCCCCCTGGATCTGTGCCTGGACCTTGTGGCCAAGTCCCCTGATGGCCTTCACGATCTCGCGGGCCTTCTCGGCAGAGATCCCCTGTTGCAGCGTGACTCGTTGCCGAATCGTCCCCTTCGCCGCCGGCTCGGGGGCCTCGTAGACAAGCGCCTTCAGTGAGACCTTCCGCCGCACCAGCTTCGACTCCAAGAGGTCCACCACGGCCTTGAGTTTAAAGGTGTCGGCGGCGTGCAGAATGAGGCCCATCTCATCACGGACGATGCGGCACTCTGTCCCCTTGAAGTCGAACCGCTGCCCGATCTCCTTCATCGATTGCTGAACGGCGTTGTCCACCTCTTGCAGATCGACCGTGGAACTGATATCGAATGAACTCTCTTTGGACACAGGCGATTTCCTTCTCCCTTCAGGATGCGAGCCCCTCTGAGGACAGCAGGGCCGCAATGCGAACCAGTGGAACTGATGTTGCAATGATCGTGCCCATCATTCCGAGAGGGCTTGGCCGAGAATGATCGCCATCGCCCACGAAAGGCTAGGACCTCGAAACCGGTGGGAAGAAGTATGACTGCGCAGATCTTACGGGACGGGGCGTCTTGGAGGCGCCACCAGATCGGTGCCCGGGGGTGGCGAAAACTTGAAAAGTGCGTCCTCCAGTCCACCGTTGACCTTCAATTCGGACAGATCGACAACGGTGGTGTTCCCGTAGAGATCGAAGACCGTCAGTCGTTTGATCAAGAAGCTTTCCTGGTCAATCGCCAGGATCACGCGTTTGAAGGAGAGATCCTGTCCTTTCGGCGCAAGGTCCAGGAGATGCTCCCGACCTTCCCTGGTTCCAGCGTGGAGGATCTTTCGGACTCGGAAATCTCGCCGGAGGCTGCCAACCCCAAAGAGGATCCCGATGGGCCCCGTGCTGAGCGAGCCGCTCACGTCTTGCGCCACCGCTTGCCGTTCCAGCGGGCTATGGCTCCAGAGGGTTTTGCCGTCGACGAGGAACAGCCTGGGTTCCGGATTGTCATACTCCCATCGCATCTTCCCAGGCCACTTGAGGAACAGACGACCTGACGCCTCTTGGCTCATCCCGCTCAGCCGATTGGTCGCCCGCTGGACGAATCCGGCCTGGAGGTCCGAGAAACCTTTGTAGGTTTCCTGCACCTTGTCGGCCACCTCCTCGGCCGTCAGGGCCGACGCAACCAAAGGGACGAATAGCGATACCATGGTCAGTGGGATTGTCAACCATAGTGTCAGTCGCGAGGTGCGGCTTCGCGGTTCCAGGTTCCGAGTTCCGGGTTCCGGGTTCTTAACTTGGAACTTGGCACCTGGAACCTGGAACTTTTTTTCACCTCGCACTTTGGACATCGCACATCGCACTTTCAGGTTGAGTGACCACCTCATGAGCTAAGGGTCCGGTGCTCCACAAGCACCTCCCGCGGCCGGCTTCCTTCAATGGGACTGACGATTCCTTCTCGTTCCATCCGCTCGACCATTCGCGCCGCCCGATTGAACCCGATCCGCAACCGCCGTTGTATGAGCGAGATGGAGGCCTGCCGCGTCGACACCACCAATTCGACCGCCTGTTTGTACATCTCGTCCTCTTCATCACCGGTCGATTCCTGTTCCTCCTCCGCAGGGAGCAACGACCACGGAAATTCCTCGGCCTTACCCTGAGCCTTCAGAAAATCGACAACGCGTTTGATCTCGATATCGGACACAAACGAGCCATGGATCCGGATCGGCTTGGAACTACCGGGCGGGATGAACAGCATATCCCCATCGCCCAGCAGATGCTCGGCGCCATTCATATCGAGGATGGTCCTGGAATCCACTTTAGAGGAGACCTGGAAGGCTAACCTTGCGGGGAAGTTGGCCTTGATGATCCCAGTGATCACGTCGACCGAGGGCCGCTGAGTCGCCACGATCAGGTGAATCCCAACCGCCCGCGCCATCTGCGCCAGCCTGGCGATGGCGCCCTCAACCTCGGCGGCGGCGGTCAGCATCAGGTCGGCCAGTTCGTCGATGACCACCACCAGGTACGGGAGCGGACGGAAGACCTCCCCACCCCCCTCCCGCCTGGCGATCCGGATCAGCCGGTTGTAGGTGACGATATTCCGCGCACCGAGCCTGGCGAACAGTTTGTATCGGCCCTCCATATGGTTCACGAGACGATGAAGTCGCTTCGCCGCCTCCTTTGGATCGGACACGACCCGATCGGCCAAGTGCGGTACCCCGTCGTAGATCGAAAGCTCCACCCGCTTCGGATCAATCAGCAGGAGACGCACGCTCTCCGGCGTGGCCTTGTACAGGAGGCTCAGAATCAGGGCGTTGATGCAGACACTCTTGCCCGAACCCGTGGCCCCAGCGATCAGCAGGTGAGGCATCTGGGCCAGTTCGGCCACAAACGGCTCACCGGCGATGTCCTTCCCCAAGGCCAGGGGAAGATGTGCGGCAGACCCATCGAACGCCTTGGACGACAGCACCTCCCGAAGGTGAACGACAGCGCGATGTCGATTCGGGATCTCAACGCCGACGGCCGCCTTCCCCGGGATCGGCGCAACCACACGCACGGTCAACGCCTTGAGGGCCAGCGCCAGATCGTCAGCCAAAGCGACGATCCGATTGATCTTGATCCCCGGCGCGGGCTCGATCTCATACCGAGTGATAACGGGCCCCGGCTGGACCTCGGCCACCTTCCCCTCGACGCCGAAGTCGAGGAGCTTTCGCTCCAGGATCCCCGCGTTGGCCTCAAGCTCCTCCTTGGAGATCCCGGCATCGATCGAACTCGGCATGTCGAGGAGCGACAAGGGTGGCGCCTGAAACCCCTCCTTCGGGACGACGAATGGGAAGAAACGTTGCACCGGTTTCTCCATCGCTGGCGCCTCAGGCTCAGATGTGCCAGGTCCCGGGCCAGGCTCCGACAGGATCGGAATCGGTCGGCTCTCGACCCTTGGTTCCTCCTCGGCGGGAGGGGTGTACGGCGGCCGGATCCGGCCGGGCATCTGCGTCTTGGCGCTTTTCCGCTCCCGCCAACGCGCAGCGACCCGGCCAAAGAACCCGCCCCAACCGGAGGAGAAGCCTACGAGCGGCCGAGAGGTCAAACACGCCACAGCGAGTGAGAGTGCGGTCAGTCCGAGCAGCGGCAGACCCACACGGCCGACCAGCGGGCTGAAGATGCGATGGAGCTCTTTGCCAACGAAACCTCCGGGCCGCTCCGAGGCCGGGCCGATAGAAAGGCCCTCTCTGGCCAAGAGCTGGGCCAGCAGACCGAGACTCAGCAAGAGCAAAAGGAATCCCACCAGCTTCACGATCAGTAAGTGGGTGGTCTTGGCTGTCACCCGCCTCCAGCTCAGGAGGACGAGGAAAAACGGCAGGGTCAGCGCGCCAACCCCCAGCACCTCGAGAAGATCGCTGGCCAGTTCCGCCCCCCACCGACCGCCATAATTGCGCACCTGATGCTCGGGGCCGCCTCCAGAGTTGAAGAACGAGGGGTCGAGGGGATCGTACGAGAGAAGGCCGGCCAGGAGGAAAATGGCAACCGCGATCCCGAGGATGCCCAACACCTCCTGGGTCTTGGGGTGAGTGAGGATCTGTACGCGCGGCGATCGATCTCCTGCCGCCTGCCGCCCTTTGGCCGTCACCGGCTCCGACTCGCCGCCCGTCGCCATCAGTCGCCTCCTTCCTCAGACCTCGATGATCACCGGCACGATCACGGGCCGCCGTTCGAACTCCCTCTGCAGGTGCTTTTTTAGCGCACTCTTGATCCGCTGCTGGATGAGGGGGCGGTCAGCCCACTCCTCTTCGGAGGAGCGCTCCACGACCGAGACGATCAGCGCTTTCATCTCATCCATGAGCGTCTCCGAGGCCTGTTCGTACACGAACCCGCGAGAGAGGATCTCCGGCCCCGCGACCAGTTTGCCGCGATGTCGGTCAACGCCGATGACCACGACGACCACCCCATCTTGCGCCAAGTGCTGTCGGTCGCGAAGCACGGACTCCCCCACATTCCCGATCCCCTTCCCATCCACGAAGACCCGACCGACTGGCGCCCTGCCGACCACCTGGCCGACCTCGCCGCTGAGCTCCAAGATGTCGCCGTCTTCGATGACAAAGATTCGGCCCTCCGCTATTCCAACCTCCCGCGCAAGGGCCGCGTGCAGGTGCAGATGGCGGGACTCTCCGTGTATCGGCACGAAGAAGGCGGGCCGGGTCAGATTCAACATCAGCTTGAGTTCCTCTCGACTCGCGTGACCCGACACATGGACCAAGGCCACCTCTTCTGTAATCACACGGGCTCCCTGCCGTAGGAGTCGATTGATCGTCCGACCGATCGATTTTTCATTGCCCGGGATGACCCTCGCAGAGAAGATGACGGTATCGCCGGGCGCCACCTGGAGCTGTTTGTGCTCGCCCGCAGCCATCCTGGAGATGGCGGAAAGTGGCTCACCCTGGCTTCCTGTGGTGACGACCACCCCCTGAGCGGGGGGGAGGCGTTGTAACTCCTCTAGACTGACGAGCGTGCCCTTGGGGATCCGCAGGTAGCCCAACTCGCTGGCGATCCGCGTGTTCGCCACCATGCTCTTGCCACTGATCGCCACCTGCTTTCCAAGCGCTGCCGCCACATCCAAGACCTGCTGGACCCGATGGATGTTCGAAGCGAAGCAGGCCAGCACCACGCGGCCGGCAGCCGACCGGAAGATCTCTTCGAACGCCTTGCCCACTGCCCTCTCGGAGGGCGTGAACCCATCCCGCCCGGCATTCGTGCTATCCGAGAGCAGGGCCAACACACCGCCATCGCCCAGTTCAGAGAGCCTCCGGTAATCCACCAACTGCCCATCCACCGGGCTCTGATCAAACTTGAAATCGCCGGTGTGCACGATCATGCCCGCGGGAGTCCCGATCGCCAGCGCGACGCCGTCGGGGATGCTGTGACTGACCCGAAGGAACTCGACATCGAAGGCGCCGAGTTGAAGGCGATCCCTGGGGCGAACAGGTCTCAGGTCGGCCTCCGACAGGAGATCCGCTTCTTTCAGCTTCTCCCCGGCCAGCCCCAGCGAGAGGGGCGTCCCGTACACCGGGACCTTCAACTCGGCCAGCAGGTAGGGAAGGGCGCCTGTGTGATCTTCGTGGCCATGCGTCAGGAGGACCGCCCGCACCTTCTCCCGACGAGCCAGCAGGTAGCTGATGTCTGGGATCACCAGGTCGATCCCTAGCATCTCCTCGTCCGGGAACATCAGGCCCGCATCGATCACCACGATCTCATCGGGCGCCTCTACAACCATCATGTTCAGCCCGATCTCCCCCAGGCCCCCCAGGGGGATGATGCGGACCGTCCGATCGTTAGACACCGTAGCGACGCCCCCGCGCAGTCCTGGCGAGGCTGAGCTGCCTCTGTGAGGCCGTTGCCCGCTTGGCGCTGATAGCCACCTGGAGCCGACGCTTGGCCCTGGCCTGCGTGGCCAAGGCCCCTTCCAACACCCGGTCCATGTGGTCCACTAAGATGAATTCCATCCCCCGTTTGACATTCGCCGGAAGTTCCTTGACATCCTTGTCGTTTCTCGCGGGGATCAGGACCGTGTGAATCCCCATCCGTCGCGCCGCCAGCACCTTCTCTTTGATCCCACCCACTGGCAGGACCTTGCCGCGAAGGGTTATCTCGCCGGTCATCGCCACGTCCCACTTCACAGGCACCTTGGTCAGGGCGGAGATCAGCGCTGTGGCCATGGTGATGCCGGCCGACGGACCATCCTTGGGGATCGCGCCGGCCGGGACATGGATGTGGATGTCACACTTGGTGAACACGTCGTCCTTGATCCCCAGATCGGCCGCCCGCGAGCGAGCATAGCTGAGCGCGGCCTGGGCCGACTCCTTCATGACCTCCCCCAGGTGACCCGTCAGGGACAGATTTCCCTTCCCGCGCAAGATACTGCATTCGATGTAGATGATGTCCCCGCCCGCCTGGGTCCACGCCAAACCGGTGGCCACACCGACCTCATCGGTCTCCTGTTCCGGGTCGGGCAGGAACTTGGGGGCTCCCAGATACCGTTGGAGGACCGTCGCGGTCGCCCGGGTCTGGCCCCGTTTCCCCTCCGCCACCTCGCGGGCCACCTTGCGGCAGACCCTGGCGATCTCCCGCTCGAGATTTCTGAGCCCGGCCTCCCGGGTATACTCGTCGATGATCTTGAGGATCGCTTCGTCGGTGATGAGCAGCCGCTTCCCGTCGATGCCGTGCTCCTGATACTGCCGAGGAATCAGGTACCGCTTGGCGATATGGAGCTTCTCCTCCTCGGTGTAGCCGGAGATGTCAATGATCTCCAGCCGGTCTCGGAGGGCGGAGATGATCGGGTCGGCAAGGTTGGCCGTGCAGATGAACATGACATTGGAGAGGTCGAACGGGACCCCCAGGTAATGGTCGCTGAAGCTGAAATTCTGCTCCGGATCCAAGACCTCCAGGAGGGCCGAGGAGGGATCGCCGCGAAAATCGGTCCCCACCTTGTCCACCTCGTCGATCATGAACACCGGATTGTTCGACCCGGCCTGTTTGATCCCCTGGACGATCCGCCCAGGGAGGGCGCCGATATAGGTCCGGCGATGGCCGCGGATCTCTGCCTCATCACGAACTCCACCCAACGAAATCCTGATGAACTTGCGTCCCATGGCACGGGCGATGGATCGACCAAGAGAGGTCTTCCCCACACCCGGCGGGCCCACAAAGCAGAGGATCGGGCCCTTCATCTTCTTCTTCAGCTTCCGGACCGCCAGATACTCGAGGATCCGCTCCTTCACCTTTTCCAGGTTGTAGTGATCCTCATCGAGGATCTTGGAGGCCTGCTTGATGGACAGCTTGTCCTTGGTCTGCCGACTCCATGGCAGCTCGATGAGCCAGTCGAGATACGTGCGGATCACGGAGGCCTCGGCCGCGTCGGGGTGCATACGGCTCAGCCGACCGAGCTGAGCCTTCGCCTCGGACTCAACCTCGGCCGGCATCTTCGCCTTCTTGATCTTCTGCTCCAACTCCTGGAGCTCCTGGCCACGGTCGTCGGTCTCACCAAGCTCCTTCTGGATCGCCTTCATCTGCTCCCGGAGATAATACTCCCGGTGGGTCTTATCCATCCCCTCCCGGGCCTGGCTCTGGATCCGCTGCTGAACCTCCAGGAGCTCGATCTCCTTGCTCAAAAACTCACCGATCTTCTTCAGTCTCTGGATCGGATCGAAGAGATCCAGAACCTCCTGGGCCTGCTCGATCTTCAGATCCAGATGGCTGGCCACGAGATCGGCCAAACGCCCCGGGTGATCAAGGTTGCTGACAATCACCACCACATCCGGTGCGATCTGCTTTCCCAGCGTGACGCTCTTGCTCACCAGCTCCTTGACCGATCGAATGAGGGCCTCCACCTCAATCGCCGAGGTAACTCCCTCCGCCTCATGGATCTCGGCAATCCGCGCCTCGAAGTAAGGATCCCGGCGCTCTATCCCGAGCACCCTGGCTCGGGTGAGACCCTGCACCAACACCTTCACCCGCCCGTCCGGCATCTTGAGCATTCGCATGATCATCGCGACGGTTCCGACTGAATGGATCTCATCGACGCCGGGATCCTCCTTCTCGGCATCCCGCTGTGCCACCAACAGGATCAGTCGGTCCCTCGACAGCGATTCATCAACGGCCCGGACTGACTTCTCGCGTCCGACGAACAAGGGCAAGATCATGAAGGGATACACCACCACATCTCGCACTGGAAGAAGGGGGATCGTGTCAGGTACCTTTCGGGCCTGCTCCTCGGTCTTGGCTTCGGCGATCTCTACCGCGGAAGCGGGCGCCTCCTCCGTGCCTCCAAACGTCTCTTCCTTGTCCACCACAGCTCTCAATGCTCCTTTCGGTCCGGTTCATCCATCTCTTCAACAGCGTCCAGGTCAAGGGTCTTCAGGTATGAGCGGAATCCAGGCGCCAGGTCGGGGCGCTTCAGGGCAAACTGCACGGTGGCCTTCAAGAAGCCGAGTTTGCTCCCGGCATCATATCGGCGCCCGCGGAACGCCAACCCATAGATCGCCTGTGTTCTCAGCAGAATTCTCAGGCCGTTCGTGAGCTGGATCTCCCCCCCCTCATCCGGCAGGGTCTGTTCAAGGGCATCGAAGATCTCTGGCGTCAGGATGTACCTCCCTATGATGGCCAAGTCGGAGGGGGCGGTGTCAGGGGTTGGCTTCTCCACCAAGTCCTCGATTCGATAGACCGAATCCTCCACCAGCTTGTGATCGATGATCCCATAGCTGCTGGTCTCCTCCCTGGGGACCTGCTGCACTGCAATGATCGATGAGCGATACTTGTCGAACACGGATATCATCTGCCTGAGACAGGGGACCTCTGCATCGATGATGTCATCGCCGAGCAAGACGGCGAAGGGCTCATTCCCCACGAGCGCTCTGGCTACGAGGATCGCATGCCCCAGGCCGAGCGGCTCCTCTTGGCGAACATAGCAGAAGGAAGCTAACTCGGAGATCCGCTGGACCTCCTTCAACTGCCCGTCCTTGCCCTTCCGCTCGAGGGCAATCTGCAGTTCCAGCGACCGATCGAAGTGATCCTCGATAGCGTTCTTCCCGCGACCGGTGACAATGATAATGTCCTCGATCCCGGAGGCCGCAGCCTCCTCCACGACATACTGGATGGTGGGCTTATCCACTATCGGCAGCATCTCTTTCGGCTGCGCCTTGGTCGCGGGCAGGAACCGAGTCCCTAGTCCCGCAGCAGGCAAGACCGCCTTACGGATGCGCATTGGTCGGGCCGTCTCCTGTTATGAGGTACGTGACAGTGGGGGAATGCGATCCAGTGGAATCTCTTGGGGAAATGGGCGGAGGGATCACCTTCGGCTTGGCCGCGAAGAGCAGGCCGAGACCGGAACTGGCGATCACAGCGCCCCGCCGCATTCCGACCCCGCACTCGCCGACCAAGATGAGCACACGCAACGGGGAGAACCGTACGATCGGACTTCGCTCCCGCGAAAGATCCTCAACTTCTCCGACTCATACGCCCTTTGTATCTCTCCCTTCTCTTATAGCATCTTTCGTCGAAAAGTCAAGCGCGGGCGCGAGATCGAGGCCGCCGGGACCCTCTATTTTCACGTTGACACCCTCGGCGATCTGTTGTAGGGTGAGGGGCTGGATTGGTGCCAAGCAACGGCCTATTGCTGTATCTTTAGATCTTCAATGATACAGACCTCTCAGTGCCCCGACGAGCAATCAACCTCGCTTTCTTGGGAGAATGTTAATGGAGAAGGAGCCGAAGAGCAACGGTGGTACTTCATCGCTGGCCATCAAAGCACTCATTCCCGATCTTCCTGAACCACAGCATCCCTACCTGCTCCCTCAGTCCAAGAAGTACAACACCCTTCGAGTCGTTCTTCTCAAACCCTCAAAGTATGACGATGAAGGATATGTGATCCGGTTCTGGAAAGGCGTGCTTCCCAGCAACACCCTTAACGTGTTGCGCGGATTGACCGAGGATATCGCAAGGCGTCGCGCCCTGGGAGGCATCCACATTCAGGTCGATGCCTTCGACGAGACAGCGGAACACATCCCCGTCAAGAAGATCGTTCAATGGAGCCGCCAGCCTGCAACAAAGCTGGTGGTGTGCCTGGTAGGGGTCCAGACGAATCAATTCCCGAGGGCCCTCGTTCTGGGAAAGCAGTTCCGTTCATATGGGATTGACGTGATTATGGGTGGATTCCACACCAGTGGGACCATCAACATGCTCAGCGAACAAGAACCGGACATCCAGGAACTCTTTCGGGAATCGATCATTGTCGTGTCCGGTGAGGTTGAAGGGTATTGGGAAGGGATACTGGCCGATCTGCTCAACGGGGAATTGAAACCCCTGTACTCCTTTGCGCAAGACCTCAAGAACCTCGTGGACATCGAGAAGGCCCCCCTTCCCGTGATAACACCCAAAATAATGAAGCGCTTCGCCAGACCCTCGTTCGGGACTGTTGAAACCTCGCGCGGCTGCCCCTTTGCATGCACGTTTTGCACCATCATCAATGTGCAGGGCCGAACGATGCGGGAGCGCTCTCCGGAGTGCATTGCCGAGCTCGTGCGGAAGAATTACCTCGAACATGGCGTCGATTTTTACTTCTTTACCGACGACAACTTTGCCCGGAAGCGGTGGTGGCGTGAGACCTTTGAAGCCATCATCCGACTGCGCGACGAAGGCATCAAGATCTCCTTTATGATGCAGGTGGACCTGGCGCGCAAGCCAAAGGACTTCGTGCGCCTCGCTGCTGAGGCTGGTTGCAGCCAGGTGTTCATCGGCATGGAGAGCGTGAACCCTGAAAACCTCAAGGCTGAGGGAAAGCCACAAAACAAGGTCGAGCAGTACGTGGATATCATACGCGAATGGCACGAGGCCGGCGTTGCCATTCACACCGGGTACATCATCGGCCTTCCCTTCGATACGAAAGAGGGGGTGGCCCGCGACATCCAGTATCTCATCGATGTCATCCAGCCGGATCAGGCATCCTTCTTCATGCTGACCCCGTTGCCGGGATCCCACGATCACCTGGAAATGAAGAAGCGTGGTGAGTGGATGGACCCCGATTTTAACAAGAGGGATTCTTTCCACGCGACGATCAAGCACCCACATATGACTGCCGAGGAATGGACTCAGGCGTATGAGGACGCGTGGACGTCCTTTTATAGCAAAGAGAATCTTACGGCCATCCTGTCGCGTTGGAGTCATAACCCCAGGGTGTATTGGAACCTCGTCCTTGTGCATATGTGGTACAAGAACGCTGCCCTCATCGAGAAGCAGCACCCCATGATTGCGGGCTTCTTCCGCCTGAAGGAGCGGCGATCGCGGAGACCCGGGTTTGCAATCGACCTCTTGCCGGTCCATCTATGGAAACGCGCCAAGGATGTGGTCAGCCTGTTCGTGTCATGGGCCCGCTTTCTCAAGGAAATGGAAGAGATATGGCTCCAGACACGCCCGAGGAGTGAGAGGGAAAAGCGAGCGCTTGAGGAGTTTCAGAGAATCCAGGGAGAGATCTGGCAGACCCTGAAGATCGCGGAATGGCAAAAGGCATATAACGATGCCAAGGTGACGCTCCCTGCCAAGGCCAGGGCCCTGCTCGATCCCTTCGAAGACCTCTCGTCGAGGATGTTACTCAGCGGCAAGGATCTGGATGCCTTCCTGAAAAAATGGGGAAGCCTCCAGACCAGGATCCAGAAACTCTATGGCCAATTTGCAAGGGAAGAAGGACCTGCCAAGAGATGGCTTGATCAACTCTATGGCCTCCACAGAGATGCCTGGCAGAGTCTGAAGGTCGAGGAATGGCAACAGGTGTACTCAGGCTTCAGGCATAGGCTCCCGTCAAGATTGCAGCTCCTCTACGTCAAATTCGATGCCCTGAGCAACCGGATCGTCTATTCCCGCCAGGATCTGAAAACATTCTGGGCGAGAACCCGGGAACACCTGCGCAGGAAACGATACTGGAATCTTCAACCTTCGAGGCTTGCGGTGACCTTGCTCAAGGAGCTGTTCCTGACAACCGCGTTTGCCCGGAGTGTCCTCTCCTCCTTCCACACCAAGCACTGGGGTTTCGCGAAGTCAGAATAGCGCCGCCAAGAGGCGGTGATCCGCCATTCAAGGCTCCAGCTTCAGAACGCTGACCGAGGGTCAGGAAGTGGAGTTTGAGGTGGTGGACGGTCCCAAGGGGAAGTAGGCCGCCAACGTCGTCAAGCTCTAGCCAGGTCCTGCCCAGAAAACAGATGCCCCCTGCGAACTGTCTCGCAGGGGGCATCTTTCTTTACACTGGCGGGGATTGCTCCGCGGCGACTTCAGGTTCGGCTCACCAACACATGACCTTCTTTCGGCGCAGGCTAACGCGTCAGGCTACTCAGCCTGGTTGATGGCGGACAAACGCCAGGGATTCGGCCCTACCGGGCGGGTGAAAGTCCAAAACTCCTCAAACTTGACCGGCTCGATCCGGCT
>Ga0210377_10002465_pt1 | contig 16207 bp, 13 predicted proteins | sample PLM4_65_b1redo_FD_155480 | JGI IMG/M metagenome (GOLD analysis project Ga0210377, IMG submission 155480) | Groundwater sediment microbial communities from an aquifer in East River, Colorado, USA - PLM4_65_b1 redo | ecosystem: Environmental > Terrestrial > Soil > Riparian zone | place: USA: East... | reverse complement strand
GGTCCCGAAACAGGCTTTCCAGCAACGTCAGCACCGATCCGCCCGTCCCGGACTCGACGATGACCGCATCGCCCCCGTAGTGTCGGACCTCGGCGACCACCGAGGGGGGCGCGTCCGGCGGAAACAGGACCAGGCTCCGCAAGCCTGCCGCGGCCGCATAGGCCGCCATGGAGACGCCGTGGTTTCCGGAGGAGGTGCAACAGATCCGGGTATACCCGAACTGGCGCGCGGCGGCAACGGCCACGGCGTTGGTGCGATCTTTATACGAGAGCGTCGGATTCCGTGCCTCGACCTTGACCCCGACCGCAGACAGCCCGAGGTCCTTCGCGAGGGAGGCAAACGGCAGGAGTGGTGTCCGTCCCTCCCCCAGGGTCACCACCGCCCCAGAGGACGTGACAGGGAGGAAGCGGTGGTACTCCCAGAAGTCCCGAAGCTCTCGTAGAATGGTTGCATCCTCGGCGAGGAAGGTATACTGGACGGCCAGGGCGCCTCGCCTCCCGCGCGCGCGGCAGGCCTCGCACCCGAGGAGGTGCGGCCCCAGCGGCAACGCAGTCCCGCAGGTAGTGCAGGCGAGTCCGGTGGCCGCAGAGTATGGGCGATCCATCACGTTCCTCCGATCGATACGAGCGTCCGATCGGCTGCCGTGAGGAACTGTCTTCCCGTGTCGGTGACGAGGACCGTATCCTCGACTTGGAAGCCCCCGTAGCCCGACTCGTAGTACGGGGTTTCCACGTTAATCACCATGCCCGCTTCCAGCCGCGCCTCCGAGTGTTCCTCGAGGAGCGGTGCCTCGTACATCTCCAGGCCAATCCCGTGGCCAACGTGATGGCGACGGTAATCCGGCAGACCCGACCGACGGATCGTGTCCACGGCCAGTGCAAACAGATCGCCGACCCGCGCGCCTGGGCGCACCGCCGCCAGTGCGGCCTCTTGCCCAATGCGGAGCGCTTCGTAAGTCTTCCCGTGGTCGCTTCGCGCAGAACCGACGACGCGCGTCCGCCCGGTGTCCGACCAGTACCCGCGGAACCGACAGCTGGAATCCGACCGGAGTAGGTCGCCGCCCCGTGCCTCGTAGGCCCCGGCGTGAAACGAGCCGCTACTCCGGGGGCCAAGCGTCGTCTCCCAGTGGCCGGGCACTGCGCCTGCCCCGGCTACCTCGGTCCGGAAGACGTCTTCCAGCGCCCGCTCGGGAACACCCGGGCGCGCGGCGTCGAAGGCGCGGGCCGCGGCTCGCTCGTTGATCACTGCAACCTGCCGGAGAAGGGCGATCTCGTCGGGCGTCTTGATGCGTCGGATCTCGGCAAAGATCGGATTCGCCTCGACGAGCTTGCTCCTCGCAAGGCGGTCGGAGAGCGTCCGCCACAGGGCCGGCGGGATCCCCTGCTCGTCAATCCCCAGCAAGCCACCCTCAACATCCCCCTCCCGCAGGACAGCAAGGAGCGCCTCCTCAGCCGATGGGTAGTGGGGACACGTGGTGCGCAGGGATTGCAGTTGCTCTTCCGCCGGCGACAGTGACGCGCCAGCCCGCCGCCCGACGAAGTAGGTCCCGGTCGTGCGCACGTTCCGGGTCGTCACGGGCCGTTCGACGAGATACTCCAGCCCCGAGACATGGATGATCAGGACGGGATCCTGGGCGGGGAAAGCGACCGCGTAGGCCCCGGGATACCGGTAGATGAAGAGCGCGGGCGTGTCGTAGTCGGTGAGATACCGGACGTTTTCTGCGGTGGCTGCCACCAGCGCTTTGAGGTGGTGCTCGGAAAGAGCCGCCTGAACGCGTTGCTGATCTCGTAGCATGGGCCTTCTCGCTTCATGCCGGCCGCGCCATCCTGCCCGCGCCCGGACTTGGTCGCGGCCGACCGTTGATGGGTGGGAGTCAGAGGCTGGCTACTTGAGATCCGCAGAGGCCAGCTGCCCGGATGGGCGTTGCGACTTGATCCGGTAATCCTGAATGGACTCATCAGGGGAGATGAAGAGGACAAGGCGAGAGTGGACGAAGCGTTTGATGAACATCCGGGCCGCCGAATCGAGTCTCCGCATGGGGCGTGAGATCTCCAACGCTAGCCTGGAACACAGAGGCAAGGGATTATGATGGGATACTACCCAACGAAGGAAACCACGGCAAGTGCTAAAGAAGGACGAACAGGGGTTTTTTGCGGACCGGACGGCAAATTGTCCATCTTAGATCATGCCTCTCACCCCCGGCTTATGGGGTGAAACCCTGCGGCCTAGAGCAGACACGGACTCCACCACCTTAGACGGTCGAGTGCAGATGCCAGCAAAGGTTTCCAGCCAGCCTATACTGTGTGTTGGGGGACGTTGTTGACTCAGTGGACGTATGGTCGCTCCGCCTTTCCGACAGCCTTCGCGATCCCCGAGGTGGAGACGCCGAGGTGGCGGGCCACTCTGCCCAACAAAGTCGTTGACTCAAACAGGAGGCTGGATGTAAACACGGTCATCCGGGACTACGTTACTTCCCGGGTATCCTTACGCGCAGTCCGGGCAGATCAGGGGATGAGGGCGAAGGTTTCGGTGGCATCAACGGTCAGGGGGACCGACGCCGTGCCGGCGGAGTGGATTTTGACCCCAGGGACCGCTTCGGGTAAGATTCCGCACGGTTGCTGCAAGGGGGCGCTGGAAGACGCATCGGAGCTTCGAGAGGTCTGCGTTGCCAACCAGAAATAGATATGCGACTCTTCCCTTATGCTCCGCCAGGCGGGCGTCGGAGCCCCGGGCGTCCTGTGCCCCACTTGAGCGTGTATGGATCAGATCCAGAGCTTGAGGGCCGTGTTGCAGGCTAAACCAAGATGCCAGTCCTATGAGATCGCGGTATGACCGGACAGAAGAAGATCGTCATCATCGCGGGACCGAATGGGGCAGGGAAGACAACCTTTGCGCGAGAGTTCCTTCCCCGCGAGGCGGAATGCCCGGATTTCATCAACGTAGACCTGATCGCAGAGGGCCTCTCCCCTTTCAATCCCCAGCGGGCCGGTTTCCGGGCAGGCCGGCTGATGCTTCAGGAAATCCATCGAAGAGTCCGTGCCAGTGAGAGCTTTGCCTTTGAGACGACGCTGTCCGGCCGGAGCTATGCCCGCCTGATTCCTCGTTGGCGTTCGGCGGGATACCACGTAAAGCTGATATTCTTGAGCCTTCCGAGTACGGACTTGGCTATCGCGCGCATTTCGGCGCGGGTAGTGCAAGGTGGCCACGACGTACCGGAACAAGTGATTCGCCGGCGTTTTGATGCTGGCTTGCGAAACTTCGAGAATGTTTACCGCGGCTTGGTCAACAGTTGGGCGCTATATGACAACTCGGAACCGACGCCACGGCTTATTGCTTCGGGAGACAACCCATGATTCGAGAAACTCAGAGGTCGAAGGATCCTGACATCTTGGCGGCTGACGCGGCCCTGCACCGAGCGGCACGGCGAGCTAGGGAACTCGGCCGCAAGACCGGCACCCCGGTTTACGTCCTGAAGAACGGCCGGATTGTTGACCTGACGAAAGAGTGGAAACAGCGGTCACGAACTCGGTGAGACCGTGAGGCTCGAAGCCCAAGTTCATCCGGGATGATGCTTCCCAGTTGTCCTTGCGCTCCTTCCCAACCGAGGCACATGGGAACCCAACGCAGCGGGCCCACGCGGCGCCTCGCGCCCGCTTCGTAGCCAAGCACGTCATATTGTTTCACGGTCACGCTACGGCTACGCACACCGTTCCCGCCAAGCAGGAGGATATTCCATGGCAGCCCTCGCAGATCTCATCGGCAAACGCGTCGCCCCCTCCGACCTCCAGCGGTTCTGCGCCGACGCGATGGTCCGCTGCGGCCTCTCGCCGGAGGACGCCGCAATGTCGGCGGAGGTCCTGACGACCACCGACACCTGGGGCACGCACAGCCACGGGACGCGGCAGATCCGGCCGTTGATGCGCGCCGTCAAGAGCGGTGGCATCCGCCCCGGCGCGCGGCCCACCGTCCTGCGGGAGGGGCCGGGCTGGGCGCGGGTGGACGCGCGCTTGGCGATGCCCATGGTGGTGGCGATCCACGCCATGGAGACCGCAATCGTCAAGGCGGCCTCGGCGGGGATCGGGTATGTCGGCGTGGCCCACAGCAGCCACTTCGGCGCGGCCGGCTACTACGCGACCCTCGCCCTCCGGCGCGACATGATCGGCCTCTCCATGACGAACTGTGATCCCTGCATGGCCGCCACCGGCGGTCGCCTGCCGGTCATCGGCACGAACCCGATCGCCTTCGCCATCCCAGCCGGTGAGGAGCGCCCGGTCTTCCTCGACATCGCCACGAGCGTCGTCGCCGTGACGAAGGTCATGATCGCGAAGGCCATGACCCGGCCGGTGCCCGCGGGCTGGCTGCGCGACCCGGAGGGCCGGCCGACGACCGATGCGAGCGGCTATCCCGACAGGAGCGTGCTCCAGCCCATGGGTGGCTACAAGGGGTACGGCCTCGCCGTGCTGGTCGAGGTCCTGTGCGGCATCCTGACGGGCGCATCCTTCCTGAGCGGCGTCCAGGGATGGATCAACGAGAGCGGGATCGCGGCCGACCAGGGCCACGCCTTCATCGCCATCGATGTGAACGCGATGATGCCGATCGACACCTTCAAGGCGCGGATGGACGCCATGATCCGCGAGATCAAGGGCGCGCCCAAGATCGCCGAGGTGGAGCGGATCTACCTGCCCGGCGAGATGGAGTGGGAGCGGCGGGACCAGGCCCTGCGGGACGGCCTGCAGCTCCCGGACTACGTCCTGACCAACCTCCTGGGCCTCGCCGAGGACGTGGGGATGGTGAGCGAGCTCGTGGGGCTCTTCCGGTAGGAGAGCCGGCTGCACGCTCAGGGGCATTATCCTCAGATTGAAAGAGCGGACGGGATTCGGATCCTACCCACAGAAATGATCCAAGTCACCCGCAGTCTCGCCATCGACGAACGCGAGATGCATTTCGACTTCGTTCGCGCCTCCGGACCTGGCGGCCAGAACGTCAACAAGGTTTCAACGGCTGTCCGCCTCCGATTCGATATCCTCGCCTGCTCCGCCCTGCCGGAGGATGTTCGCGCACGGCTGAGGAGTCTGGCGGGCAGACGCGTCGGGGTCGATGGCGTGTTGAGCATCGAGGCCAGACGGTTTCGTACCCAAGGAGCGAATCGCCAGGATGCGATTGAGCGGTTTGTGCGGTTGCTGCGCCAGGCGGTTGAGAAGCCAAGGGCGCGCCGCACGACCAAGCCATCCGCAGCTTCGAGGATGCGCCGACTGGAGGCGAAACGCCGGCGAGGGCAGGCAAAGCAGGCCAGGCGCCCGCTTGGGCCGATCGACGACTAGCGGCCTTGCTGACCATAAAGGGGACGTTCTTGACTAAGAACTCATCCGTAAATGGTATTCCCCCCTTTGTAAAGGGGGGTGAGGGGGGATTTTCCCAAGGCGTCCCAAAACAAATTCCCATGTTTCCCCCTTTCTCAAAGGGGGATTTAACAGCAATGAACTACTTGAGGATAAGCTCTAACTATTGACCCCTGCATAAATAATGCAATAATAGTGGCTGTCCCCACCGTCCAACTAAGGAGGGCAGCCATCATGCGTCCACGCGGCTCGGCAGCGGTGCTGGAAGCACGCCGACGGGAAGCACTAGCGCTCGTGAAGGAGGGCCACTCGCTCCAGGCGGTGGGCCGGTGGCTGCGCTGCGCGGCGAGTTCCGTGATGCGCTGGCGGGACGCGGTGCGGCGGCGCGGCGAGCGCGCGTTCCAGGTCAGGGCCTCCCCGGGCCGCCCGCCGAAGCTGCCGAAGCGGCAGCGACAGCACCTCGTGCGCCTGCTCCTCCAAGGGTCGCTCGCCCACGGGTACCGGACGGACCTGTGGACGACCGCCCGGGTCGCCGAGGTGATCGAGCAGCACTTCGGCATCCGGTACCACCCCGACCACGTCGGGCGGCTCCTGCACGCCCTCCACTGGACCCCGCAGAAGCCGGAGCGGCGCGCCCTCCAGCGCGACGAGGCCGCCATCGCCCGGTGGAAGCGGGAGGAGTGGCCCCGGGTAAAAAAAACGCCGCGCGGCTGGGCGCCCACCTCATCTTCGTAGACGAGTCCGGGTTCCTGCTCATCCCCAGCGTGCGCCGGACTTGGGCCCCCATCGGGCAGACCCCGCTCCTGCGCCACTGGCAACGCCACGACCGGATCTCGGTCATCTCGGGCCTGTCGGTCAGTCCGCGGGGGCAGCACCTCGGCCTCTACTTCCAGCTCCACGACCAGAACATTCATGCGGCGGCGGTGTGCGGCTTTCTCCGGGAGGTCCTGCGCCACCTCCGGGGCCCCGTCATCGTGCTGTGGGACGGTGGCAAGATCCACAAAGGCCCGCTCGTCCGTGCCCTGTGCGCCGAGTTCCCCCGCCTGCACCTCGAGCGGTTCCCACCCTACGCCCCCGAGCTGAACCCGGACGAAGGGGTCTGGGCCCTGGCGAAGGGCCGGCTCGCCAACGGCCGGCCCGACGATCGCGCTGTCCTCTGGGCGCAGCTGTTCGTCACGTTGCTCGGCATCCGCCACTCCCCGCGCCTCCTGCGCGGCTGCATCACGCAATCGGACCTGCCCCCCCTTTTTGCGCTGAGCGTTGCATTATTTATACAGGAGTCAATAAGTCGTTTGTCTTGCTTTGATCAGCGTATCAAATACGGTTTTCACTGTCGGGATTTTTTACAATCTTGCGCGCTATATACTGTCTCAAACTGCGCTTTACTTCACCATTAAGAAAAAGAATAAAAACTCCAAGAGCCACAAGAACATAATGTTACATGTTTCATAGTCAAGAATAACGCCGTATCGTCGTATCTCGCATATTTGTTGCACTGAATAATTCGCCGGGCCTTATGACAAACACGTGTATCGATGTAACGGTTATAAGGCAATCCCCGAGGGACTGCCTTGGGAAAAGCTGAAATAGTGCAAGAATATTCTACCCAAAAATGGGAGCACGATGCGTAGAGTTTTGTCCCCAGTTAGTACATTGTTTGCGCATCTGGGCGTGCTGTTAGCGAGCGCCATCTTCGCTACGACGGTCAATGCAACCGTCCTGTTCCAACATCATTTCCCCGACCCAGACGCCACAACACCTTGGTGCACCTCATGCCTAGGGGTAGCTAGGGAGTGGGACCAATTCATTCTCGGTTCTTCTTCCAATGTGACTCAAATCGATGCGCGGCTCGCTTTCTTGGTCCCGGCGAATGACGCGAACCTCGAGTATTCGGTCTGGAACGCCGATCGGACCGTCCAGCTCTTTGCCGAGAGCTTCACGCCAGGCGGACTGACAATTGGAATCTTAGGTGGTACCAATTACGACGTTTCCGCTGCAATCACGGGCCTCACCCTTGCGGCAGGTACCTATAACCTGAGCATTTACAATCCCGATCCCCAGGCTCAGGTGGGATGGTATGAGTCTGACTTGAATGTCGACGGCAAATCTTATCAGTGTGGAGGGGGCCCGTCGTGTCCAATTAGCGGCGGATCCGGGTTAGACATGGCATTCAGGATCATCGGCAATGCCGCCACGGCCGTCCCCGAACCCTCCACCCTGCTCCTCCTCGGCTCCGGCCTCGCTGGTTTGGGTGGGGTGGCTTGGCGACGGCACCGTCGCGGGTAGCCACGTTAACCATAGGTGTATCCCACGGGCGTCGGGACCTCCCGGCGCTCGTGGTGTTTTGGGGCGTCTTCGATCCGGCAGGTGGACCGCAGGTGAGACTTGCTCCTCCCCCCTTCGCCATGCCTCACAAACGCAAGGCGCCATACGAGCACTCCGTGTGCGCAAGGCCACTTTCAACCTGTCACTCTCCCTTACACATTGCGAGAATCGCCTATCTGCTCTGATTTCCAGGAGTGAGGTGACTCCCCCGTTCCCATTTCGACCGTGAGTGACGGGTCACCTTACACGTTTGACCCCAGAAAAAAGGTTTCCGGTACCTATTTCTATAACCCAACCCCCAAGATAGAAAACAGCAGGATGCTGAGGTGGCCACCGACGAAATTGGCAAGTTGTTTCAGAACATACGTCCCTCATGTTACACGGTGGGAAGAACCAACTGGAGCCCAGAGCTATAGAGGGCCGACAGGACCAACGCTATGCCTGAGGGGCTGGTCGTTCGCTATCCAGCATGGCCATCTGCGCCGGGCCGTAGCGGGCGCCGGCGACCTGGTCGGCCGGGACGGCGCGGGCAATCCGGTCCAGATCCTCCGGTCCGAGCGCGAGGTCGAGCGCGCCCAGCGCCTCGCGGAGCTGCGCCCGGGTCCGGGCCCCGATGAGGGGGAGAATATCCGTCCCGCGCGACAGGACCCAAGCGATCGCGAGCTGGGCGGGCGTGGCCCGCTTCTCCTCCGCGATCCCTCGCAAGGCCTGCACGAGCGTTAGGTTGCGCTGCAGGTTCCCGCCCTGAAATCGCGGGAAGTGGCCGCGGAAGTCCTGCGGGGGCGGCGGCTCCGCCCGCCGGCCGCTCAGGAGGCCCCGCGAGAGCACACCGTAGGCGGTGACCCCGATGCCCAGGGCGCGCACGGCCGGCAGGATGTCCATCTCGAGACTGCGGCTCATGAGCGAATACTCGAGCTGCACAGCGGTGATGGGATGCACCGCGTGCGCGCGGCGGATGGTGGCCGCGCCCATCTCGGAGAGCCCGATATGGCGCACATGCCCGGCGCGCACGAGGTCGGCGATGGCCCCGACTGTCTCCTCGATGGGGACGGTGGGATCGAGGCGCGCCGGCTGGTAGAGGTCGACGTAGTCCGTCCCGAGCCGCCGCAGCGTGTAGGCCAGGGCCGTCTTCACGGCCACCGGGCGCGCGTCGTAGCCCAGGAAGGCCCCCGCCGGATCGCGCTGCGCCCCGAACTTCACCTGCAGGAAGACGCGCTCGCGCTTGCCGCCCTGCAGCGCCTCCCGCAGCAACAGCTCGTTGTGGCCCATGCCGTAGAAGTCGCCCGTGTCGAGCAGCGTGATCCCAGCCTCCAGGGACGCCTGGATGGTGGCGAGGCTCTCCGCCCTATCCGCTGCGCCGTAGAAATCCGACATCCCCATGCAGCCCAGCCCAAGGCTGGACAGCTCGGGTCCGTTCCGGCTCAACCTGCGTTTCGCCTGAACCGTGTTCATGGTTGCTGGTCTCCCGGATGCCTACAGTTGCCCCACCGATCGGCGGACCCACCCCACGAGAGCCTATGTCGGTGGACCTGCGACTGTCAACTCGAATGCGGGGCCGACGAGGAACCTCACCGATGCACCGCTCTTCAGGCCCTACTGCGAGTGTCACTAAATTGCCACCTCCAGCCACTTCCAGCCCCCTGTGGCGGTCTTGCCTCAGAACTGGGAGTCCCCAAAAATAAAGCAACCCCTGGATTCCAGGGGTTGCTTTGGATAATGGCGGAGGCGTGTGGGAATCGAACCCACCTAGCACGGGTTAGGCGCCACGCTGGTTTTGAAGACCAGGAGGGCCACCAGGCCCAATCCGCCTCCGGATTGTCTGAGACCGCAAAACGCATCGGCGGCGGGCCGGGGGTGCGCCGCCGCCGATGCCACCCTAAAGATAGCGAACGCCCCTGCCAAAGTCCAGACCAATTGCGGGTATCCCCTCCTCATCCCCGTGTCTCGCCGAGAAGAACGAGACCCATCATGGCTCTTTTTCCCACGTAGCGGAGGGGGCGTTGGCCTTGACAAAGTCGGCGATAATCTGTTTGGGTTTCGGATCGAGATCGAGGAACTTGATCCCCATGCCGAAAGGGAGGAAGCTGCGGCTGGAGACCGGGTTGGACCAGACCACAATTCCACCGGTCTGAAACTGGTGGGTGATGCCGGGCAAGGTGAAGCGCAATCGGACCGTCTGGTTCAGAGGAAGTGGATGCTGCGTCTTGATGAAGATGCCGCCCCCACTGATGTTCCGGGAATAGGCCGACACGAACTCCTGCGCGGTCCGGTAGTGAACCTCAACATCAACGTCGGCTCTCGGCTCTGTCCGTCGGTCATGCATTCGCGTCGGGTCCTCTAGCAGGCTGCTGAAAAAGGCCCATCTGCGGCACCCATCCTCCGGATGGGTACCCGGTGCGCTCGCGCGGCGCTGCGACGTACGGACTAAGTACGCCTCGCACCTCGCATCGCGCGCCGCCTTGCATCTGGACCTTTTTGAGCAGCCTGGCGGAGAACGAATTTTTCAGCAACCTGCCAGGAGTCCGGCCCTTCCGTCTCGCACGGGACGCTACCAGAGGAATGCTCAGAATACAACGCAAAAGCCAGGCGTGGTCTCCACATTGCACGGGGGGGCGCTGTCGAGTATGATGCGCCCGCCTGAACCTCGGAGAGAAGATGCTCACCCAAGTCCCGGGAATCCGGGTCGGCCACGCCAGCGACATCGTGGGCTGCACCGGCTGCACCGTCGTCCTCTGCCCCGAGGGCACGGTCGGCGGCGTGGACGTGCGCGGCTCCGCGGCCGGCACGCGGGAGCTGGACGCCCTGTCCCCCCTCCATCTCGTGCCGCACGTCCACGGCGCCCTGCTGGCGGGCGGATCCGCCTTCGGGCTGGACGCGGCCGGCGGTGTGATGCAGTACCTGGAAGAGCGCGGCATCGGCTTCGACGTCCAGGTGACCCGCGTCCCCATCGTCCCCACCGCCATCCTCTTCGACCTCCGTCTTGGCGATGCCCGGGCCCGCCCGGATCCGCGCATGGCCTACGCCGCGTGCCAGCAGGCCGCAGCCGGTCCGATCCAGGAAGGCTCCGTCGGGGCCGGCACCGGCGCCACGGTGGGAAAGCTGTTCGGAATCACCCAGGCCATGAAATCCGGTCTGGGCACGGCGGGTCTCACGCTGCCCGGCGGCCTGATCGTGGCCGCGCTCGCGGTGGTGAATGCTTTCGGTGATGTCCGGGATCCCTCCGCCGGGCAGCCCCTGGCCGGGGCCAGGGATGCGCCCGACAGCCATCGCCTCGTGGACACCGCTGCGGCCATGCGGCGAGGCATCGTGCGCCGTGGCTACACCGCGGAGAGCACGACCCTGTGCATCGTGGCGACGAACGCCCGCCTGAGCAAGGTCCAGGTCACCAAGCTGGCCCAGATGGCGCAGCAAGGTTTAGTGCGAACGATCCTCCCCGTCCACACCACCCTGGATGGCGACCTGGTCATCGGGCTCGCCACCGGCGCGGTCGAGGCGGACCTCAACGCCGTGGGCCTCGCCGCCGCCGACGCCGTGGCAGAGGCCATCGTCCGGGCCGTGAAGACCGCCACAACCCTCGGAGGTCTCCCTGCGTGGGCGGATCTCGAGGCGTAGCCTGCCCGGTAGCGAGGCATCGTCACCCTTCCGCTCCGGACGGCGCCCGCGGGGAAGCCGAGGCCTGTCATGTGGGCCGCACTGGGCGAGCGCCGCGTGGAAGCGGGATCCTCGTGGAACCCCGGCGGCAGGACAACCGTGAGAGGTCGACGAGGAGCCGGACCGGAAAGAAGATCGCCTGTGGGGAAGGAAACCCGGGGAGGGCGAAGCGGGATGGAGAGATCCGGCGTGGCAGGGAGTGCGCCTTTCACCCCTTGCCTTGCTTGGAGTCCGTATCCTTCTTCGGCGTCACGTCAATGGCGTCCTTGCCCGACATCGAGTCCTTGAAGCCTCGAATCGCCTTGCCGAGACCACTGCCGATGTCTCCCAGGCGACTCGCGCCGAAGATCAACAGGATGATCACCATGATAATGAGCAGTTCCGGCAATCCCAACCCGAACATGCGGATTCTCCTTCTGGCAGGCTGCTGAAAAAAGCCCATCTACGGCACCCATCCTCCGGATGGGTACCCGGCGCGCTCGCGCGGCGCTGCGACGTACGGACTAAGTACGCCTCCGACCCACCTTCGGTGGGTGCCCGCGCATCGCGCGCCGCCTTGCATCTGGACCTTTTTGAGCAGCCTGGCGGAAAACGAGCTTTTCAGCAGCCTGCTAAGGCGTTCTGCAAGCCCAACATAGCATCCCCCACCGTCTCGAGGATGTCAACCGATTAATTGTACGGGACCCGCTCGTCTCCCTGCCGGCGCGTCACCCGGACGTCGTCCAGGTGCTCCAGGAAGGGAATGGCGTACTTCCGGGAGACGCCGAAGAGATCCTTCATCGTCCCCACGTTCATGCTCGGCTGGGTCTGGAAGTGCGCCAGCACGCGCTCTCGCATCTCCTGGTACCGGTCGCGGTGGAGAAAGATGTCCTCCTTGACCCTGACCAGGATCCCGTCATCCACCATCCGGCGGAAGACCGCTTGACCCGGCTTCCGCTCGGCCTGCAGGCTGCCGAGCACCCCCTCGGGGGTGGCCGGCTGGAAGGCGGCCGCCAGATAGGCCGCCTCGATCTTCCCCTTCAGCTCCTCCTCGATGGCCGACAGGGTCGGGCGATGCTCCGCCAGGCGGACCTTGTCCCGCTCGACGGCGATCCGCTTCGCCTCCGTCAGGCGTGCCAGGATCCAGCCGAAGGCCGCGGGCGTTAGTCGCGCCGGAAGCTTGCTCCGCAGCTCCTCCTTGGCCAGCCCATCCTTCAGCGGCTCTTTGGCGTGGAATTCGGCCAGGCGGGCCAGGACCTCTTTCTCGAGCTGGGCCACGCGCTCGGCGTGCAGGATGCCCCCCTCCCCCTTGCTGCCCACGAGGACGGCCGAACCCTTGGTCACCAGCTCCCGCAGGCTGTCCGCCGCCGCAGCAGGCTCCAGGTCGCTTCGCGCCCGCAGCTCCTCGCTGGTCGCCGGCGTGAATCCCGCAGCCAGCAGATGCCGTTCCACGCGGTCCGTGGCGCTCCCCCGCTCCAGGATGCGGAGGTGCTCGATCATCTTCGCCCGCGCACGCCGCTCGCGTGGCGGATTCGGATCCAGGATGCTTCCCCCGCCGATGGTGACGGCCGGCGAATAGCTCCGGATGACGTACCGGTCGCGCGGCAGGGCGGCCGACGGGGACTCCAGGCGCAGGTGGACATAGCTCTGCTCGCCCGGCTGCAACTCCTCGCGATCCAGCAGGACCACGCGCGCCAGGCGCTCGCAGGTCCCCAGGTGGAAGCGGACCCGCGCCCGATTGAGGAGCGGCCGCGGCGCATCCGCCAGGAGGGACAGCGTCGCATCAAAGACCTCCGAGGCCCGGAGCGTCGCGGGCAGGCACAGGACGTCCCCCCGCTCGATCTGGGATACCTCCAGCCCGGGCAGGTTCACCGCCGTCCGCTGCCCGGCCAGCGCCCGCTCCACCGTCTGGCCATGCACCTGCAAACGGCGCACGCGGGACCGCAGGTCCATGGGCAGGATCGCCACCTCGTCCCCCGTCGCCAGCGTCCCCGACCACAGCGTCCCGGTGATCACGGTCCCGAAACCCTTGATGGTGAACACCCGATCGATGGGCAGGCGCACTGTGCCCTCGGTCCGCTTGGGCTCGGCCGCGGCGGCCTGGGTCTGGATCGTCTGCAACAGCTCCGGCAGGCCCTGGCCGGTCACCGCAGAGCACGGGACCACTGGGCAGCCCTCCAGGAACGTTCCCCGCAGCGCCTCGGTGATGTCTGCCCGGACCATCTCCAGCCACTCGGCATCCACCAGGTCGGCCTTGGTCAGGGCCACCAGCCCCTGCTTCACCTGGAGCAGCTCGCAGATGTGCAGGTGCTCCCGCGTCTGGGGCATGACCCCCTCGTCCGCGGCGATCACCAGAATCACCAGATCGATACCGCCCACACCGGCCAGCATGGTCTTCACGAAGCGCTCGTGGCCCGGCACGTCCACGATGCCGGCCTGCGCGCCGTCGGGCAGCGTGAGGAAGGCGAAGCCGAGTTCGATGGAGATCCCCCGCTCCTTCTCCTCCTTCAGGCGATCCGTATCGGTGCCGGTGAGGGCCTTCACCAGCGCCGTCTTGCCGTGGTCGATGTGGCCGGCCGTCCCGATGATGAGGTGGCGCATGCCTGTGTGTTCCTCCCCGCCATCCACTATACCCCGGGGTCCGTGGCGAGACAAGTGCGCCACCGTTTCCCGCTATCGCGCCTGGGCGCGCCCCGCTCGGGCGGACCTCCCCCATCAGGGCCGGGGTGCAGGCCTCCCGGAGTGTCCGCCTCCCTCTGTCCTCCCGATGAGCAGGCTCGTGCCGAAGGCGGTATCCTGCCTCACGATGCCGCGCAGGCCCGCCTCTTCCATCCATCCATGCACCTCGGACTCGGTGTAGGTATCCCCGGCCTCCGTCGCCACCAGCATGTTCAAGGCAAACAGGGCCCCGAATGGCGGGCCGGTCCGATCCTCGTCCACGATGAAATCCTGCACCACCAGTTGCCCGTTGGGCGTGAGGGCCTCCACGCACTTCCGGATCAGCGCGCGGTTCTGATCCGGGGAGTTGCTGTGGATGATCGCCGAGAGGAAGACCAGGTCGAAGCCGCTTCCCAATGTCCCGACCTCATAATTCCCCACGACCGTCTCCACCCTCCCCGACAGGCCCGCCTGTCGGAGGTACTCTTCGGTCAGAGGGATGACGTTGAACAGGTCCAGGACCACGGCTGCGACGCCCGCTTTCGCGCGCACGAACTCCATGGCATAGGCCCCGGAACCGCCTCCCACGTCCAGCACGCGTGACACGCCGGACAGGTCGAGCGAGGCGACCACATCCGGCGCATGCTGGCGGGCACGCCAGTGCATGGCGGCGATGAACGCATTCAGCCAGGTGGTGTCCCGCTGGTCTACGGGGCGGGCGATCACGGACCGACCCCGGCCCACCGCCTGCGTGAGCGTGCTCCACGTCTCCCACAGATGAACGATGTGCTGCAACCCCGCCATGAAGTCAGGCGTCCCTTGGACCAGGAATCGGGAAGCGAGCGGCGTATTCGAGAACCGTCCCTCACGCTTCTCCAGCAGGCCGATGGCGCACAGGGCATTCATCAATCGGTCCGTGGCGCGCTCTGCGGACCCCAAGGCCTGCGAGACCTGGGCGGAGGATCGGCTCCCTTCTCCCAGGACCGTGAACACGCCCAGTTCGTACGCTGTCAGCAGGACCCGGCTCTTCTGGAAGGCAGAGGCCATATCCAAGATAGCCTGGGGTGAGAGAGGATCACCTGTCGCCGGTTTGGGCGTGTGCATCGCGTTTCCTCCCATTATCCTTTCGATCGAGTCGGACCATGAGTGGTCTCCCAACGGAGACGGGGTCAATTACCGGACCAGCGGGTTGAACAGGACTCGCGAATCCAGACCATTTCCTTGAGGCTGGCATAGGGGACGTTGCAGTCTACGCTGTCTTGTGTGTTTCCCCCAGGAGCCGCTGCCACTCCCCGGCCTGCGCCGCCCCCCGCCGCGCCGCCTGGTAGACCGCGGCCGGGTGGAGGCCCAGCATCGGGGCGAGGGGGCGGCCCGGGCGGCCGAGGCGTTCTACCCAGAGGTAGGCGATCCCCGCCCGGGCGCGCGTGACCGCCGGGGTGCGGCCGCCCCCCTGGAGAGCAGCCGGGGCGATCCCCACGTGCCTGCAGACGCGGCCGACCAAGGTAGAGAGCGCGAGGCGGCGCGCGGGCACGGGGTGGGCGGGCTCGACCTCCCGCCGGAGCTGCTCCACGAAGGCGGGGCGCCCGAGAATACGCTCATCCCCCGCGTACGCCTCCCGCCCCCTGCGGAGGGCGGCCACGGCGACCCAGCCGTCCAGGCTTCGGCGCAAGCCGCCCCCCTGGAGCTCTGGGCGCCGGCCCCGGGGGACCCCCGCGGCCACGAAGGCCCGGTAGGCCCGCCGGGCGCGGGTGGGCGTAGGGCCGAACTGCCGGAGGATTGTCCGGGTGTCCTGCCAGGGCCGAGCGACGGTCCCCACGATGGCGCTGTGGCCGGTCCAGGGATACCGAGCGAGGGCGGGGAGGGTGGGCACCACCGCTGCGCGGAGCGGGTTCAGGTGGAGGTAGCGGACCAGCTCCAAGAGGTAGGGTTCCTCCTCCACCACGACGGACATGTACCGGTTCTGGAAGAGGTGCCCCACCCGGTGGTGGCGGCGGTTGAAGGCGCCAGCGTAGCCGGTGAGGAGCGAGCGCATGGTCCGGGCGAGGGGGCGGGTCCCTGTCCGCACCAGGAGGTGGGCGTGATTCGGGAGCAGTGCCCACGCGTAGACGGTGAGGGCGCCCTGCGCGGCCAAGTCGGCCAGGCGGGCGACGAAGTCAGCCCGGTCCTCGTCGTCGCGGAAAATAGACGTCCGCTCGATCCCCCGTACCATAACATGGTGCAGGGCGTTGGGGGTGTCCAACCGGGCCTGGCGCGAC
>Ga0210377_10002464_pt1 | contig 16212 bp, 6 predicted proteins | sample PLM4_65_b1redo_FD_155480 | JGI IMG/M metagenome (GOLD analysis project Ga0210377, IMG submission 155480) | Groundwater sediment microbial communities from an aquifer in East River, Colorado, USA - PLM4_65_b1 redo | ecosystem: Environmental > Terrestrial > Soil > Riparian zone | place: USA: East... | reverse complement strand
CCGTTTGTAGAACAGGCAATACCCGCCGCTGGCGAAGAACAGGATCTTCAGGCGGTCGCCGCGGCGGTTCCGGAAAGCGAAGAGATGCCCCGACAGTGGATCCTGCTCCAGGGTCTCCCGGGTCAGCGCCGCCAGGCCGTCGAATCCGCGCCGCAGATCCACCGGCGACGTCGCCACGAACACTCGCACGCTGGCAGGAACCGAGAACATCAGCGCGTGCTGAGACGCCCGAGCACGGCCACGGCATCATCCAGTCGCGACGCCCCGGAGAAGCGCACCATGACGCCGCCGGGGAGCGCGACCTCGATCGCCGCCGGCGGAGGAACCGCCAGGCGAACCTCCGTGAACCGCGGGGGCGCTGTTGACGCAGTCGTCTTCTTCCCCAGCCGATGCTGCCACCGGTAGAGTCGCTCGGCGCTCAGACCCTGGCGCGCGGCGAACCTGTTCACCGAAAGCCCGCTGCGCTCGCGGGCTTCAAGCACATCGCGCGCGACCGCGGGCGTCCACCGCTGTGACCCAGAACCCGGCGATCCCTTCCCTCACTTCATGATCCCCTCCGCAAATGAGGGCGATCATGCCCCGCAGGGCTGCGGAGCGGTAGGTGTGGTTCCCCGGACGCTTACACCCCAGGTAGGGCTCCGGTTGACCGAATGGCCATTACCGGACCTAGAATCTCTGTCTCTACATCCTCTGGGCAACAGTGGGGGCGATATGCGAATCTCGCGAATCAATATCACCAACTTTCGCAATTTTCGGGCGCTCGATCTCGAGTTGGCCGGGAATGCTGTGATCGTCGGCGAAAACAAGATCGGGAAGACCAATCTGCTCCACGCCCTGCGCCTAGTCCTTGATCCATCACTGTCGGATTCCGCCCGTCAGCTCAAGAACGAAGACTTCTGGGATGGACTCCCTAGGCCCCTCACCAGAGCCGAAGCAATTACGATCGCCGTCGACCTAACCGACTTCGAAGGCAACGAAGACCAAGTTGCGTTGCTGGCTGAGCACCTGGTCCATCCAGAACCGATGACGGCGCGCCTGACCTACAGGCTCCAGCCACTTGAAGCGCTAGAAGGCGATCCGGCGAAGGAATCGGACTACGAAGTTCTCTCGTACGGCGGTGATCGTCCAGACAATCACTACGGTTTCGAGATTCGCCGGGGCCTGCCGATGGACCTCCTACCGGCCCTGCGAGACGCAGAGGGAGACCTCGCAAATTGGCGCCGTTCGCCGTTGCGGCCTCTCCTGGATGCCGTTGCCGGGCACATCGACAGGAACCACCTCGCGGAGCTTGCCGCCAGCATCACCGTGGCCACGCGTACGGTCGCCGACATCCCGGAGGTCGAGGCACTCGTTGACGCGATCAACGACCGCGTCCGGAAGATGGTGGGCCCGAGCCACGCTGTTGCGACGACCCTGGGGTTCTCCCCGACCGATCCGGACCGCCTCCTCCGCGCCTTGCGGCTGTTCATCGATGCGGGCAAGCGTGAAATCGGCGCTGCGAGCCTCGGGTCCGCCAACGTCCTCTACCTAACGCTTAAAGCGCTGGAACTCGAGCAGTTCGTCGCGGAGCGCCAGCGCCATCACACGTTCCTCGCGATCGAGGAGCCGGAAGCCCATCTCCACCCACATCTCCAGCGCCTGGTCTATCGCGATTTTCTTCGCTCACCCGCGGGGGGAGAGGGCACGCGGCCGGTGTCGATTCTCCTCACGACGCATTCCCCGCACATCGTCAGTGTCGCCCCGCTCAACTCGATAGTCCTGCTTCGGAAAACCGCGGACGGCGCGAGCAGCGAAGCCGTATCTACGGCGAGACTCGAACTGGATCCGGCTGTGGTATCTGATCTCGAGCGGTTTCTCGATGTCACCCGAGGCGAAGTCCTTTTTGCGAAGGCCATCATTCTGGTTGAAGGCGACGCTGAGCGATTTCTCCTGCCAGCAATTGCCAAGGCTGAGCGGATCGACTTCGATGCCCTGGGGATCTCTGTGTGCTCCGTGGCTGGAACGCACTTCACCCCGTACGTTAGGCTGCTCGGGGAGCGCGGCCTCCGTCTGCCGATCGCCGTGGTCACCGACGGTGACCCTGACCCTGACGGTTCGAAGCGCGGCGAGAAGCGAATCTTGGACCTCTTGGCGTCCGTCACGCAGCCGACGGAGCTCGCGGGGCAGGACACCGCACGCCAACTCGTCACAGCCGCGGAGCACGGCTTCTTCGTAGGCGACCACACGTGCGAGGTCGATCTGTTCCGGTCTGGCGCGCACGACGAACTCTGCGAAACGCTCATGGAACTTGCGCTAGGCAACACCGCGAGGACGAGAGCCCGAGGCTGGCGAGCAAACCCGGCTACGTTCGATCACGTGCAGTTTTTGCAGGACGTCGAGGACATCGGCAAGGGGCGGTTCGCCCAGCGTCTGTCGACACGCATCGTCGCGGGTCACTCCCCCGCCTACGTGACGAATGCCATAGAGTATGTTCGTGCGCGCTGCCGCTAGGTCCACGCCGGCCTACCGGCGTGCCGTTGAGGAGCTCAGGGCGAATCCCGGTCAGTGGCAGGCGTACAACGCCGACCGGCATTGCGTGGTCTTAGCGGGTCCCGGCAGCGGCAAGACTAAGACCCTCACCGTCAAGATCGCAAGACTTCTCATCGAGACCGTTCGCGAGCCGCGCGGACTCGCATGCGTCACCTATAATGCCGAGTGCGCGCGCGAGTTGAGGGCGCGCCTAGCACGCCTCGGGGTGTTTGAATCGGACAACGTCTTCATCGGGACCGTTCACTCCTTCTGCCTCAACAAGGTGCTGATTCCATATGCTGCGCTCGCCGGGATTGAGCTACCGCGCGATCTGCGGGTTGCCCTGCCGAGTGAGCAGGATGCGCTTTTCGCGCGCGCCGTCGAGCTCGAGATCAGCGCCGACGAACCTCCGTCCCGTTGGCGGACGCTAGCCGATGAGTACCGCCGTACTCATTTGGATCGCGAAGCCGCCGAGTGGCAGGAAGACGAACAACTGGCGAGGCTCGTCGCCCAATACGAGGGACTCCTGCGACAGCGTGGGATGATCGACTTCGACGACATGGTGTTGATCGGATGGGAGTTAATCGAGTCCCGGCGCTGGGTGCGCCGCGCGATCCGGGCCAGGTATCCGTTCATCGTCGTGGACGAGTATCAGGATCTCGGGGTTCCACTTCACCGAATTGTGGACACTCTGTGTTTCCACGGTGGGTCACGTTTATTTGCTGTTGGCGATCCCGACCAGTCCATCTACGGCTTCACCGGTGCGCGTCCTGAGCTTCTCCGGGAAATGGCGGACTCCCCCCGCGTCGAAACCGTGCGGCTGCCGTTCAACTACCGCAGCGGCCCGACGATTGTCAGGGCGGCGGCGATCGCACTGGGCGAGGATCGTGGCTACCAAGCTCGCGGGGGAGTGGGAACCGTCGATGTTTACGAGCGGGTGGCGGGCCTCGAGGATCAGGCGGACTTCGTCTGCGGTGATTTGATCCCCGCCTCACTCGCGCGCACGGACGGACTCCAGCTTGGCGACGTCGCGGTGCTGTACCTAGACAAGAACGACGGCGATGTCATCGCGCGCAAGGCCGCAGAGTATGGCCTGCGTACCATGCGAATCGACCGAGGAGCACCCTACCCGAAGACGCCGCTTACGCGTTGGTTGGAGGATTGCGCCGCGTGGTGCGCTGACGGCTGGCGGACTGGCAGTCCGCGGTTATCTTCGCTCCTCGGCACATGGGCCTCGATAACGAAGGCCCGTCGGGCCAAAGATCCGCGGACACACGAGCGGCGGGTATGGCTGCTGCGGTTCTTGTTAGCACACCGGAATCCCGATCTGCCACTCCAGGGCTGGCTCATCGCGTTCCGAGAAGAGTGTCTCGCTACCATCCTCGCCGCGGATGCAACGTTGCGAGACGAACGGGACACACTGGCGAGGGTCATCGGAGCTTCCGGCCCCGAGGGGCCGATGGCGCAATGGACCCTAGCCGTTTTCGGGGGACAGGGCGGCTCACCGGACCATCTGAATCTCGTCACCCTGCACAGTGCGAAAGGACTCGAATTCAGGGTCGTCATTATGATCGGCATGGAGCAAGGGAGGATACCGCGCTGGAACGCCGGTGATGCAACGAGACGAGAACAGCGACGGCTCTTTTACGTCGGGCTCAGCCGCGCCAAGGACGAAGTGCACATGACGTACTCCGGCTGGACGCAGAATCAGTACGGGAGGCGCTTTGAGAACGGTCCCTCCGAGTTTCTGGCCGAGGTTCGCGACCAACTTGAGCCAGCAGGAACGTGACCGGGATGCGTGGGGGGCTCGGTGGGCGGCTGTCCGATGGCACGTTGGAGAGGCGACGAGCCGGAAGTGCTCTGGGCCCACTCGATGTGAGCTCTAGCGCGCGCTCCCAGGCGACACCACGGAACCTCCCGTCCCGAGAATTGGCGTAAACTCGGTACAGCCTGCGGACGAAGACCGCCGGCAGACTGTTAGCCAACCGCCCGCCTGTTCGAGAAGACTAGCGGTTGGCTCCCCAAGCGACAGTCTTCTCAAACCTCTCGCGACTCGGGTCGGCTTGCACTTGGGGGCCCAGACGATCGGGCGCTCAACATCTAGGGAGCACTGCTACACCGCAGCGCCCGCAGGCGCGGAGGGAGCGCGTCGGCCCAAGTTCCGCTTGGCGAGCGTGGATCACGCAGCGCACCAACCGCGTCGGCGACGCGATTCAAACACGTCGTCCACTCCCGCGAAGTTGCCTCTCCCGATCCAGCCACCTTGTGCTAGATTCGCCCCGCAAGGAAAGTTTGAACTTCGCGTCCCTTCGTATCCCAACCGTTTCCAACACGAGGTGGGCTGCCCTTGCTGCCGTTGCTCCTGACCATTTTTCCCAAATGTCCTCGACAGGGATCTCGATCTCAGCCACTCCCTGTGCGTCGGGATCATCGATGAGTTTCACGTCGTACAGATTCGAGACAAGTGCCTCGCGCAACTCATCCTTACGTGTCACTGACCACGGTGCGCGAGGGATCTTCAGGACAATCGTCGCTCCGTTGGCAGTACTGCCCCGACCCCGAAAGAAATCAAAAGCCACGTCGGATTCACGATGCTCGACGTGCAGAGAACCTCCGTCCTCTCTGAGGATCAAGAGAGAGTATAAGAGGCGCCCGAAATCCTCTCTCCCGAGGCTTCTCCATAAGGGCTGCCAGCCGAAGAGCAGCCAAAATACCACTGGGACCACGACTAGAACACTGAGTATGATCCAGGTCACCTTTACTCACCAGGGAATAGGCTGCGAAGTGGCGACAGCCGTGTTACAGCACCCGCGCTGAACGCTCCCCAGTAACCTAACCACCCGCCTATGGACCCCGTCATGGGATTCCCGAGGTAGTCGAGGTTTCTCCCATCCCGCCAGCCCCAGGAAAGTTCCAGGCCGAAATCACTTAGATTTTTCCTCACGGCTGGATTTCCGGCAGCACTGGCTGCAACTCGACCAACTGATGGTGCGGCTCCAACAACAGTGACTGTTGCCACGGCAGTCATCCAGATGCCAACGAGAGTAACTGCGGCCTCGCGAAACGCAGCTGCTCCTGGACCCTCTCCGTCGAACCCAAGTCGCGCCTCACCGGTTGCCGAATTCCGGAAAATTGGTACCGGTTCGCCTCCCGGACCCGGAACCGTTCCGATAATAACCCACTCGCCGCTCCCCCCCGTTCCCTCCTCACCGCCGTCAGTGCTCGATCCACCGCTAGTTTGTCCTGGGTCGCCACTGCCTCCAGAACTGCCACCATCTCCACCCGACCCAGTGTTGCCACCTGCCTCTGAACAAACCGGCATGCCGGCGCAGGGATCCTTCCACTTCCACTGGGGCACGTTGTAGGGCCTGGGCATGGAGTTCATTCCGTAGGGATCGACGTAGGCAATGGGGTTATTCCGAACATATGTATACTTGTTCCAGCTCTGGGGGTTCTCTAGCCGAGTGTCGTTCCCCGGGTCCACGGCCATGAATCTCCCGAGGCTGGAGCTGTAAAATCTCGCCAACATGTAGTCGAGGCCTGATTCTGAATCCCGCTCGTGCCCTGTGAACAGCTTCGTATTCGTCGTCGCTGCAACCTCAACCGGGCGTTCCTCTCCGAACGGCAGTGGGTCGTGAGTCTCCAGCACCTCTGCGTTCCCATCGTAGATCACGCGGGGTGTCCCGAGGTGGTCCAAGTGGTAGAACGCAAACCGCGCCGGTGGGGAGTACGGGTTCGTTCCTCCACCGCAGTCAGGACAACCAGCCTGACCTATTACGTGGTACGGCGCTATCGTCGGATCTTGCTCTCGGGCCCACGGTTCGGTTCCGACTGGCGCGTTTCGCACCTGCTCATCACCGCAGACGAAATACTCGGGCTTTCCATCGGGGTCTCTTCGGGGTGTGCAACTCAGGCCTGGCCACACGCAGTAGTTCAACCACCCTTCATCCCCGGGACCTTGCGGCGATTCGCTCTCGGGGTCAGCACCGACGGCGGTTACGCGATATTCATAGGTATCCTGGTACTGCGCTTCGGGGGTGTCCGCATGCTGAGGCCAGGAGTTGAACTGCGTGTCCAGAATTCTGCAGGGAGGGTTCGCTCCACCACACGTGGCTGTTCCGCTGATAAGGTCCTCAGCGCCGGTGCAATCCAACGCGTCACCGTTCGGTGCCAGACAGGCGTGGGTAGCGTCGATTATGCAACGTCTAGGCGCGGCGTCGGTATTACTAGCAGGAACACACGTTGGATTGATCCGCGCAAGCAGTTGGAATTCCCCCGCGAGCGTTCCCTCATGACCATGCTGTCGCCGGTAGATCCGATACTCCGCTACAGCCATCGGGTCAGCGGGGTGGGTCTGTGGCAGCGCGCACCAACGAAGGACGATGCCACCCATGTCCGTTGGATCATCCTCTGGCGCCCATGCCTGCAGCCCCTGAACAGGAGGCAGAACTGCTGGGTTGTAGTCAAGCTGACGGCCCGCGACGACATCAGTGGCACTTAGCGGTGTCTCACTTGCCTGGGTTCCATCCCATTCCACTTGGGTAACCTGATAGTAGTAGACGCGACTCTTCTCGACCTGTCTATCCCAGAAGGTGGTATTCGCAGCTGTGGTGGTCAGGTCAGCCGACGCACCATCTGCGGATTGGCAGGGATCTATGTTCAACGGTAGCCCGATCGTCTGTTGGCCTGCCCCAAGCAAGGCGCAGGGGTCGGCACCAGCCAGTTCGCTGCGATACACACGGTAGCCAAGAAGCGTCTTCCCGCCCCCGACCGGCGCTCCTGTCCAACTCAACTTGATTCCCTGTCGTGCCCGGATGCCTACAACCGGCCTGCTGTCGTTAATCGTCCATACCACTGTCTTCACCGACCGGGGCGAACCAGGGATGCTGCTCTCCGCGTTGGGCAACACAATTGCTGCGGGGCCTAGGACGGTCGAAGTACGCCCCGCACCGTCGAAGCTCACCATCTTAAACTTGTACCCGCCCGACCCGGGCCCGGGCCGCTTTAGTCCAGATATGCGGAACTCATTCGCATCCGGAGTCAATGTCGCGATGGGAACCATGTGTCGCAGTTCGCCTTCCAGATACCCATAACCATTATCGACTCTTGCACCGTATAGGTAATATCCTGCTACGTGCGTCAGGTCACTCGGCGGAACCCAGGTGAGCTTCAGAGCACCGGGCCCATCAGGCATTGCGACGAGGCTGGTAGGAGGAGGAACAACGACATGGCCGCCGTACACCTGCGGGCAATACGGAAGGTACGTGGGGTTCCATAACACATTCCCGCACCGGAGCTCCGGCTCTTCACTAGCGTTGTCGAAGTACGCTGGATAGTCCGACTCCACTGTGAGCCACGTCCCCTCGGCATACACCTTATAGACAGCCCGCGGCATTACGCAGTTCTTGTTCATGTCTCCGTCCCCGACGAACATGTCCTGAAAGCCCAAGGCAGGGGACGCATCCGTGTCATCGTTGAGCGGATAACTCAGGCCGTAGTTCTCAGCCGCAGATAAGCTGTCATTTGGTTGAGCTATTAGATACGGGTCAAGGGTATTGCCTACTCCCGAGAGTATCCTCCGCATGGTCCTGCTGTCATCGAAGTCCCCCCCGGTCCGGGCGTCACTCCCCTCCTGGTGATACAGGTGGTATCCGACGAGGATAGCGGCCGGGCCCTCGCTGGCGTGAGCTTCAATCGGCTGATACGGGGTCGCGGAGACGGCGCCCCACTGCACGACGGTCGCCTCCGGAGTGTTGGGTTGATACGCAGCTTTTCCTCTGCATTGGTATAGATTCCCCGCGCGCGCGAGCGGGATTCCTATAGCAGCAGTCGACAACCGCGATACACCGCACGCACCTGCTCTCGACATGCTGTATTCGTACCCTACGTTGTTGACGATGTCAGTATCGACGAACGTGTGCGCGCTAAATTGGCCTACTTCTCCGATTCTCGTAAAACAGGTTCCAGATCCCGCCGTGCGTCGATAGATGTTGTACTGATTTCCGGCCCCCCACCCGTGCCATCGGAGCGTAACTGCGCCGTCGGTTCCCGTCGCGAAAACCATGACGTCGGGTGAGCACGCTTCGTTTCTCAACACCGCCGCCCAGACATTCGACCAGGCGGACTCGTTCGGCGGACTTGCGGCGTCGATCGCCTTGAGCGCGTAGTAGTAGAGACCGGCTGCTGGTGGCTCATCGTCGAAGCTCGTGCCCTGCGTAGTGCCAACAAGGACAGGCGCGGGGCTCGCGCCGTCGAAGACGGGGACATCGTTGCGGTAGATCTTGTAGGTTACCGTTCCATCGCTGTCGGGATTCGGGGCCCAGCTGAGGCTAATCTTGCCCTCCGGACCACGCCCGTCGCAGGCACTCAAATCGCGTGGCGGGATCGGTGGCGCGAAATCCTTCGGCACAGCCGTCTTGTCGCACACTCCCGACTGGCCAGGCGCGCAACTGTACGAACCCCAGTTGCCCGCTGTATCTCTGGCCCGCACTCGGTAGTAGTAGGTCCTCCCGTTCTCAACGCCTATATCAACGAAGGTTCTCGTTGTGAGGAGTCCGGCATGCAGCGGAATCGATGGATCTGTTGGCGACTCCCTGCGGACCAGCTCATATCCTGAGATCCCTGATGAGTCTGTACTGGCCGTCCAGCCGAGCGTAACCTGGCGATCGGCCGCGACAACGGAGTTCAGCGCTGGTTTGGTGGGGGGTGTTGCGTCTCCTGCCACGATCTTGAACTGTGGACTGAACTCGCTCTCATATCCCGCTCCATCGACCGCTTTCAGCTTGTAGTAAATGGTGCGATTCGTATCGTGGGGCGTCGGATCGTAGTACTGGGCATCCCCCGCCGTCCCCATCAGGCTGAACGTCGAGTCCTGGCCTACACGCTGTCGGTAAACACGGTATCCGTCGACGTCGGGTTCAGGGTTCGCTTCCCAGAACAGCGTAATGTGCCATCCATCCTCTCCTTCGGTGGCCATGGCCCTCAACCCCGTCGGGGTCTGTGGCCTGAGGTTCTCCTTCATCCCAATCAGTCGCCCACCCAAGTGTACATAGTCCTTGGCCCACTCCGGAGCGACGGTGGCGCTTTCACCGACGGCTCGTCTGTATTCCGACAGCACTTGACCATCTGGACCTCGGAGGAAGAACGTTTTTATCCCATCCTCGCCGGTGACCTTCCAGATCCTGTTGCCTTCGCCGTCGTACCCGAACCTGCCGATTTCAGCTACCTGCTCCACAGGCCCATACGGATAGAGCTGGTGGACCCGTTGGAGCCGGTTCAAGCTATCGTACTCATAACGCTTCAGGTCCGTGAGAAGCTGCGAACCGATGAACATGCTCCGGCCACCCGTCAGCAGGTTCCCGTTTGGATCGTAGTCGAAGACAACGTCGGAGCCCGTCGTACCGCCCCCGATCCCGGTCGTAGTTGACCGTGTTTCGATGCGGTTGTTCGATGGTGCACCCAGGTCGGGGTAGAAATTGTCGGTCTCGACGAGATTGGCGACTACCATCTGGAGAGTGCGCTTGGCCATGTTCCCATAGCCGTCGTAATCGAAGGTCTCTCTATACTCCTCGTCATTCTGACGGGTGACGCTCGAGACCAAACGGTTCGCTGCATCGTACCCATACTCGGCAAGGGGTGGCGTCGCGCCAGAGGCCTGATCCCGCCGGTAGAGGTTGCCTGCACCGTCGTAGCGGTAGACACCGCTGTCATAGTCATCCGGGCCTTCTATCTTCCCGACGCGAATTCGCGACGGTCGATTTCTGATGTCGTTCGTAATGCTCGTCTTGCCGCCACCCGGCGTCGTGAGCGTTTCGACAGCACCTGAGGGCCCGTAGGTAACCTCGGCGAGGACCCGCCCAAGGCTAACCTCAGTGGCGCGGAAAACGTATCCATTGCTGTACCCGTAGTCGACTGACAGCGGCGTGTGACCTGCCGGACTCTCAACGGGATAGGTTATTCTGGATAGCTCTCCCCGGATGTTGTACTCCATCGTGGTGTTGTAGACGGCTGGAGAATCGGCAAAGAGGTGCGAGGCCTTCACCAGGCGACCTGTGGTGCCGTGGTAATAGCGATCCTCCGTGAGATTCAGCACGCCGGCGTCGTCGTAGCTCTTGATCGTCGTCAGCTTCCCCGCTGATCGTCCACGATCCGCAGCCGCGTTGTCGTAACTGAGTGTCATGACGAGGCGCTCGCTGCCCCCGGCCGGCTTTACCCGCTTCTCCTTTAGCCGCCCCGCGAAGTCGAAGACAAAGGTCTGGAGATTTCCTTCCGCGTCTCTCACCCGAGTGAGATTCCCCAGGCCATCGTAGGCTTCGTAGACGACTGTTCCGTTCTCCGGGTTTTCAGCGGATTTCAGACGGCCGACGCCGTCGTAGGTGAAGCGCCTTGGTTGCGAAGACCCTGGGCCGGCGGACAACTCCACCTCCACCAGGCGGTCCACAGCGTCATAGTAATAGTGAGCATCGGCGCCCCCGTCCCTGGTTTCGCAGGTCTCTTCACCGGGGCAATTGTCATCCGAGACACACACTTGACCCGAGACACTGCATCCCTTGCCAGAGGGAGTATCAACGTGGATGAGGCGCCCCAGCCCATCGTGATGATACGCCGTCGTCGCGGGAAAGCTGTCCCCGGTTGCGCCAACGATTCCGTGTGTTGTCACGGTCCGATCAACACCGTAGTAGTCCGTCGAGATCACCTTCTCGCCCGTCGCCCTGTCGGCGTCTGCCGGTATGACACGCCGGAACCGACCGAGGGGATCGCTGGGACTTCCGGTCGCATCCGAGGCCTGCAGGCTGTACGATGTACCCACTTCCCCCGCTTCGCCAGCGGCGCACACATCCGCAGCGTATCGCCACTCGGACTGATACTCGACATGGCCCAAGACGTGGTAGCGCGTCGTCTGGCAGGCGATTGGGTGCTCCGTGGTGGGGGCAGATGGGCGTTTCTCCGTCGCGGTCAGCCGGCCGAGACCATCGTAGCGGTATCGGGTGAAAACAAAGTCCGATCCATTCGGATTCCCCTGCGTCACCAAGGTTTCATTCAACGAGGGGTACGCGATGGCCGTCGCATCTTCGGAGGCCGGGCTTACTGACGTCAGCCTCCCGAGGGCATCGTACTCGTACGTGGTGACCACGTCGGAAGGATCCCGCGACTCCAAGATCACACCAGTGTTCGCATCGCGGGTCCGGTCGATCGCCTGCCACGATGCGACACCGTTGTTCAGGAACGCCTTGGTTGCCAAGTAGCCACCGCAGTACCCGACTGGCTCACCCAGACTCACGGCCGCATCTCGACACCGACCGAGCGATGGCCCATACGTGTAGACCACGCCGTACCCTGGGTCTGTCGGCCCTCCGGTCACCACTTTCCCCACTACATTGCCCGACGCCGCGCTGTATTCGTACGTCGTCTTAACGTCGCCAGGGTACTGGGCCGGGTTGACTGGCGTGTCGAGCGCCGGGGGAACCGCTCTCGCAATGCTGCTGGCAAGCCACCCTCTCGACAGGTCATACGTGTACTCCGTACGAGCGAGAACGCGAACCCCATCGGAGGTCTCTTCCTGAGCCACAAGACCCGGCAGGTACAACGGTTCAATATTACCGACCCGCGTCTGCATGTCCGATAGCGGCACGTACGACTTGCGTGTTATGCGTGCTGCTGACACATCGAACCCCGCCCTATACTCAACGAGCCAATGCCCCCAATAGTCCCATTGCTCGCGGTTGGTCGTTTCTTCACGCCCGCTATCATCGTGGTGTGTGACGCGTTCGCTCTTCCCCCTGGTGTTGTCCTTTGTCCGTACGAGGAAGTCTCCAGTATCGGCATCGTACTCCTGCGTAACCGTACGTACGAGTCGGCCGGAGATGGGCGCCCCCTCGTAGTAATCGATCTGGTAGTTCAGCCCATCGTCCCATTCTGGGGCGTATCCATCCTCAGGATTTGTTCCCGGATGGCTGGCATCGTTGCTGGGGTAGGACGTGCGGTAGCTGTAGACAGTTGCATTCCCGACAGGATCCGTCACAGTAACGATCGGCGGGTTTGTCCCGAACGTGTCGTCCCGGCAGTACGCCCAAGTTCCGGTGGGCTCGGGCCCGGCGGACAGAATGCGCTTATACGTGACCTGTCTTGTCTGCCCCACCGGGGCGCCCTCCCCACTGCCTCCGCAGGTAGGCGACGGACCAGGGCAGTGTTTTCCCGACGGGATGCCCCCACTCAGGAAGGCGGCTGAATAGGCATAGTAGCCATACGTGTACCGAATCCGCGGCCCTGCGGTGTCATCCGAGCACGCGTTTCCCACGATGCGCGGCGATCCTTCGTTACTATTCGCACGGAGGAGTGGCAAGGTTCGACATGCCAACTCAGCATAGTCGCCCCCGTTACCCTGTGCATCGCAACTCGGCGACGTGGCGTCGCCGTTGAAGTAGAGGTCGTCGTACCCGAAATACAGGCTGTAGTAGTCAAGCCCACCGTTGGGGCTTTCCACACCCGGGTAGTCAATTCTCTCAAGCCTCAACACCGGATCGCTCATCAGGCGATTGCCAGCACAGAACGGATACTGAGGAAACGGGCAGCTCTGCCACCGCAGGTCACCCTTGATTGCCGGTCGATACTCGTAGTGGAACTGAAACGTTTCCACCTGCGGAGAGGGATTGAGCGGGTCATTTCCGATCCCTGGAAACTCAACGGCATACGTAGCGACGGCCGATGGGTCGGATGCACCTGTCGTTATTGGTGCGCGATGATCGGTTGCGCATGGCGGAACCACTTCGGAGGAGAGCGCGCCGTCGACGCAGGCCTCACCGGTCGGGCAGTGCTCGTCGACGTTGCACGCGAGATTCGCGGTGACGCTGCAGTGCTTACCCCCCCATTCGCAGGTGTGGAACTGAGTCGATCGACCGTCGCTGTCGGCAACGGATGCAATGGCGTGCTTGAAGTCGGTCCTGTCGTCATAGGTGATCCGGAGATGCATGGGGTAGACACCGTCGATGCCCGGTGCCCCCACACTCCGGTCTTCAATCAACGTTGTGTACCAGCCGCAGAAGCTGATGTTCATCCCGCGGTTCGCCCCGTAATCGGGGGCGCCAGGGGAGCCAGGGTTGGTACAAGGGCTGCGCTCTTCAAGCGTATACCTCAACCCGTCCGGTGTTCTTACCGTGAAGCACTTCTGGTTGATATCAGGGGGTACGACATCCGTGACCCAAGGCGGGCACTGATCGTGCCGAGGCCCTACGATCTGCGTGTAGCTCAGGTCGTTCGTAAACTGTCCCGTGAAGATGGGGCCCGGCTGCACGCCTGGCGAACCATAGGTCGCAGCGCTGTCATGGAAGAATTCATGGTGAGAACCATCTGGAGATACCCAGAACCAGCTGACCGTGTGGCAGTAATCGTTTGGGGTCCCGTTGACGCAATCCTCCACCATCTCAGGTGACTTGTAGATTCGCCCAAGGTGATGCGTGAACCCGACTCCGAACGGCCCCTCATTTCGAACGAACACCTGCTGGTGCGTGTTCCCTATCTGCGGGTTGTTGAAGTCCGCGGTGTCCCAGATCTTCGAGTTGTACGATAGCTGCATTCCGTACCCGAGTCGTGGGTTCAGTTGATAGGTCTGTCCAATGGGAATGGACAGGTTGAGACCGCCGTTCAGGATGTCGAGGTTCTCTCCGAACATGCCGCCCTCGAAGGCGTGGTTCGGTCTGAACCCCACCGTCTCGTTCTCGTTCTGGGCCCAGAGGACGCCGCATCTCCCCAGCAGGAACAGACAGCAGACGAGTAGGTTCTTAACGGTTTCCGACTGGCGTGGACGCATGATTACCCCCCAACACCCGTTTGCACTGGGCTGGAACGCTCGAAGTCTCTCCTCCAAGGCGTTAGGGAAACCCTGCGGCGAGGGAAAGCCCCGACGCTTGACTCAGTTCACCAGACGAGCACGAACACCCTGAGGGCGTGGTTCGCTCGATAGACACACCCCTCCGCACACCGCCAGCGGCGAAGCAGCCCTGTCCTCAGTCCAGAGTGGTTTCTGTTCGGCAGAGACGAGTGGCCGGGATCGAGGCGACGGCAGACGAGGTGTAATGGCCCACTCCGATCGGGCGAGAACCGATTGGCGTGCCCTCGACCGCGTATATACCGCGATTGGACAAATCCCGGAAGGGTCCATATTCGGACATTCTCGAATCGACCTCCACGATTTCACGGGGGTCCTGGATCGCCCGGTACGTCGCCGGGTGAACACCCGCGAAGGAATGGAAGTGGCGGTTCATGGCTTGGCGGCTGCAGTAGCCATATACCCGGGCGAGGTCCTTCAGGCTTCGCATGGTCAGGCGAAGTCCTCGCCCTACGCTTTCGACCCTGAAGAGGCCGATGACCACCCGGGGCGAGCAGCCGAACCAGCGAATCGACAGACGGGTCAACTGTCGTACGCTGAGGAGAAGATCTGCCGCAGCGTCAACTTCCCGATACGCCTCATGCCGGTGCCTACGCGCCAAGGCAAGGAACCGTGCCTGGCGCGGCTCGGCGGGAGTTTGTGCGAAGAGGTGCTCCCGCCACAGCCAGGCCGCTCTCGTCGACGCCCGCCCCGGAGCAGGCGAGACCGTGGCGCCCTTGTCATCGAATTCGACGCATGGAGGTACACTCCCATGCACCTCATGCTCGCCCCGCGACAGCATGAGCAGATCGAGGAAGCTGACGTTGGGCTTGACTCCCGGCCGTCCGCTTATCTGGACAGCAGCGACGCAACACGACTCGAGGGCACGCGGATCGATGATGACCCTGGCCCCAGCCACATCGCACCCGACTTCCGCGAGGCATGTGTCCCTCTTGATCTTCCGACCGGGCAGCGATGCCCGACGGAATCGGTTGACGACCGCAGCCGACTGCGTGAGAACGTAAAGTGTCTCTGGCATGGTCCCTCCCAGCGCCTGACTGCGAGAGCCAAGGGACGGCGACTGCGCCGTGCCAGAGCAGGGTTCATGCCGACCGGTGGGAATTGAGAGAAGGACATGTGAACGAACTGACAACAAGGCGCTTACGGCGAGGCGCCCCACGCCGGGTGGAGAGAGGAATCACACCTGCAGCATCGGCGTGCGACTACCGAGAGACGCCCGCCACTCCAAGCCATTTAGAACTAGACATTTGGAGTGAGTCTCACGAGCACAATGACGAGTAGCCCGAGAGTCTCACCCGGAGGGCCCCGGGAATCTGCGCAAGTGTTTCACAGAGCATTGGTTGGGGCTCTCCTCACCCTCTCGCTAGCAACGCGCCCAGTCTCAAGCGCCTCGGGCGGCAATGGCCCCTTGCTCGATGAGCTCCTGGCCCAGGAAGCCTCGGCCGCCGGGCTCTGCGCGGTTGGGATGGAGCCGAGCGCCGCCGCGCCGGCGATAGACGACCTCGGGCGAGAGCTCCGCGCCAACATCGAAGGCGTCGAGGCCCCGCGCGATCGGGTTCGTGTGCTGAATCACTTCCTGTTCGAGCGCCTCGGCATTCGAGCCACCGGCGACCTGCACGATCCGTGCGCGCTGCTGCTCGCAGGCATCCTCGCGGGCCGGCAGGGGTACTGCGTCGGGCTTGCCTCCCTCGCGCTCGCCCTCTCTGAGAGGGCCGGACTTCCCATTTTCGCCGTCGCCACGCCAACCCACGTATTCCTGCGATACGACGACGGCGAAGTCCGGATCAACCTCGACCCCACACGATCGGGGGCCGAGATCT
>Ga0210377_10002463_pt1 | contig 16216 bp, 17 predicted proteins | sample PLM4_65_b1redo_FD_155480 | JGI IMG/M metagenome (GOLD analysis project Ga0210377, IMG submission 155480) | Groundwater sediment microbial communities from an aquifer in East River, Colorado, USA - PLM4_65_b1 redo | ecosystem: Environmental > Terrestrial > Soil > Riparian zone | place: USA: East... | reverse complement strand
GGATGACCGGGTCGGTGACAATGGCCCTGGCAATGGCGACCCGCTGCTGCTGTCCACCGGAAAGCTGGGAGGGATAATGGTCCATCCGGTCGGTGAGACTTACTACCCTGAGGACAAGTTCCGCATGTTCCCGCCGCTCTTTCCGGGAGAGGCCGGTCAGAAGAAGCGGCAATTCCACGTTCTCATAGGCGGTGAGAACCGGCATGAGATTGTAGAACTGGAAGATGAAGCCGACGTTGGCGGCGCGCCACTTGGCCAGTTCCGCTTCCGACAGGGTGGTTATATCAACGCTTCCCACCCGGACTTTTCCGCTGTCCGCCTTGTCGATCCCCGCGATCAGGTTGAGAAGTGTGCTCTTACCCGAGCCGGACGGCCCCATCAGCGCCAGAAATTCACCTTCGGCGATATCGAGTGTGATATCCTCCAAGACTGGAATAACCTGGCTGCCACGGCGGTATGACTTGGTGAGGTTTGTTATTTCGACTATGGGTGGATTATGCGCAGTCTCTTCCATTTATTTCTCGAAAAGCACCGTTGGAGAGGTTTTTCAGGCTACCGCTTCCCCATTCCGGTCCCGCTATTTTTCTGAAATTTTGATCCTCTTCCCGTCCCGGAGCTTGTCCAGAGGCTTGAGCGCTACCTTCTCCCCCGCTTTTACGCCGCTTTGGACCTCGACCATGTCGCCGATCCTGCTCCCCAACTTCACCGGTGTTTCCGACACCCGCTCCCCCTTGATGAGGAACAAGACACTTTTGCCGTTGCGGGTGATTACCGCTGCCGGGTTGATCGCAGTGCGCGGTTTTTTCTCTTCACCTTTCACCTCCCTTTGCAGGAAAGCCACCTTGGCGCTCATCTCCGGCAGAATACGGCTGTCAGGATTAAGAAAACGGACCTTGACCAGCACCGTCGCCTTTGAGCGGTCAGCCGTGGGGACGATCATGTGGATCGCCCCGCTAAAGCGCGCTTCCGGAAATGCATCAAGCTGTATCTCGCAAGGCTGCCCGACCCTTACCTTCTCCAGATTGGACTCTGAAACATCCGCCTCCACCTGAAGCGAGCCCATGTCGGCTATGGTCACCACCGCCGCCTTGGCAGTGGCGGCGGCGCCGATCGGGGTGACGATATCCCCCACATCGGCGTTCTTGGTCAACACCACGGCATCGAAAGGTGCACGTATGTAGGTGTACTCAATGGCTGCTTCGGCCCCCCTGAGGGCCGCGCGTGACGCGTTGATCGCCGCATTCGACCCGTTCACCCCTCCCCTGGCTTTCCTGAACCGTGCATCGGCTGCATCGAAGTCGGACTTGGCGACAATCCCCTGGTCGACAAGCTCCTTCTGCCGGTTGAAATTTAGAGCGGCATCATTCAGTTCTGCCCGGGACTGTTCCAGAGAGGCACGGGCATTGACTAGGTTGGCGGCAGCCTGGTCACGGGCGGCAGTCACGTCCCGGTTCTCAAGACGGGCAAGAATCTCCCCGGCACGGACCCTGCTCCCTTCCTCGACGCCGAGCCATTCTATGGTTCCGGTCGTCTTGGGAGCCACCGACGCCTTGCGCTGGGCAACAACGTACCCGCTGGCATTGAGCAGTGTAAATGTCTGGGATGGGTATACCATGGAAACCGTTGCGGTTTCCACTTCCACCCGCGGAGAGAGAACCCCCGTAGCGAAGAGGATCGCAATCAGCACGGCAAGGCTAGCCGCAATCCAGAGTAAATACCGCTTTCCGTGCATGGCCGGGCGGAATGCACCGGCTGTTTTGTCAATCTTCAATCCTGAAAGGTCTTCATCAGCCATGAACGCTTACTCCGGTGAATATTTCCCACACAGGTGATTCATAGCATCTTTCTCCCGACAAGTGAAGGGTATAGTTAGTCCAATAAGAAACCCCCCGGCTTTGTCGGGGGGTTTCTTATTGGACTAACATCTGATTTCTGTTCAACACCTATTTCAACCTTGCCTCGACCGCATTCCAATCTATATTCTTGAAAAATGCCTCAATGTAGTCCGCCCGCTTGAGTCCGTAATCGAGCATGAAAGCGTGCTCAAAGACGTCCATGATGAGGATGGGATTGCATCCTGCCGGATGGGCCGTGTCGTGCTCGTTGACCCAGAAGTTGATTAGACCGCCGTTGGTGTTGTCCTCGTAGAGTACCGCCCAGCCTATGCCGCGCATGGCCCCCACGGCCCGGAAATCTTTTTCCCATGCCTCCACGCTGCCGAATTGCTCGATGAGCTTCTTGGCCAGTTTCCCGCCCTGACCGAGGGGGGCCTTCCCACCCAGGTTTTCAAAATAGAGTTCGTGGAGCCTCATTCCATTGAATTCCCAGCCTAAGCGCCGCTTCAGTTCGGCGAACTCGGGGACGGCCGTTTTCCCCTCCTTAAGCATCAGATCCAGTGTTTCCAAAACCTTGTTGGTGTTTGTCACATACCCCTGGTACAGGGTGAAATGATTCTTCAGGAGTGTCTCACCGAAGCCCGGCATACCGATCAGCTTTGTATAATCTTGTGCAGTGTACGTCATTCTTTTTGCCTCCTTATTAATATTTATCTTTTACGACAAGCCAAGTGCGGATCTTGATAACATTACCACACTGGAAACAAATTGCAATCCGCTGGAAAAAAACTTGCGGCATGCAAAATCCTCAACGCTCTTCTATCTCCACAGCCACCAGATCCAGATCGGGGCGTTCCTCCACAAGCCATTCCTCGACCCTCTCCAGCTGACGGCGGGCATGCGCCCTGTTTTCGCTGACCGTAACAAAGGCAAGAACGGCAGTTCCGTGCATATCCTGCAGATCGACCTCAGCGGCAGCCACGTTGAATCTGTTGCGCGCCCTTGCCAGCACGCTCTTGACTATCCCTCTCTTCCCCTTCAGAGAATTGCTGGGAAGATGGAGCTTAAAAAGCGCTGAAAAAACATGCATGTAATCCACCCCTTTAAAAAGTATTATAAGGCTCATATCATATTCCCACCTGCCACATTATCTCAACTCATATTTTCACACACATTTTCTCTCTTCTGAATGAAAAACCTCTTGCAATTGGATTAGTTTTGATTTATAAGATGCCAACGAACTCCATTACATTGGGAAAATAAATTATGCGATATCATGTCCCTTTCTTGGCAAAAGCGTCCCGCTCTTCGATGCACTCCCTGCTACTTATCTGTGTTGCTCTCCTTGTTTCTTCCCTTAACAGCCATGCAGCTGAGATTACACCGTTTTACACATCCAACCAGAGCCCGATCGTGCAGATTTTCGGACTGCAACCGGCCGACAATGCTCGTATAGTTCCCGGCGGCCACCTCTCCGCACAGTTGGGGGTCGGCCTTGCCAGCAACTTTGCAATCGACGATGGAGGCGTGGAAAATATCGCCCTGGATGGTGAGACCTATAGGACAAACCTGGCACTCCGTTACGGGATAGGGAAAAGGTTCGAGGTCGGCCTGGATATCCCTTACATAGTGGAAAGCGGCGGTTTCCTCGATGGCCTTGTAGGAGATTTCCACGACACATTCGGCCTGGGGGCGGGGGGACGCGACAAGGTCCCGCATAACCGCCTCCTTTTCGCCTATACCGGGCGCGACGGCGTGGAGCGGTTCAACATCAACCACGCAAACGGCGGTTTCGGAGATATTCGTCTTTCCGGCGCGTTCCAACTCTATGGCACCGACCCAGCTAAAACATCGGCAGTAGCGCTTCGCGGAAGCATCAAATTGCCAACCGGGAATAGCGGGGAACTGCACGGCAGCGGCAGCGCCGATTTCTCCGTCTGGCTCACCGCGGCCCGCGATTTCCGATTCACCTCCAGCCACCTGACGCTTTACGGCGCACTGGGTGGGATGGGCCTCACCACGGGTGACGTTTTACCCGATCAGCAGCGCAACCTGGTCGCGTTCGGCACGGTTGGATTGGGGTGGAGCCCTAACGAATGGCTGGCATTAAAGCTGCAGTTCGACGCCAATACTCCGTTTTACAAAAACAGTTCCCTTCATGAACTCAACTCATGCTCAATCCAGACGGTATGGGGTGCCACCTTTGCCTTTGCCAAGAATACAGCACTGGATCTCGCCTTTTCCGAAGATTATATAATCAATACTACTTCGCCCGATGTTGGAATCAACCTTGCTCTTCGCACCCTCTTTTAGCTGCTTATAATTTCGGCGCTTCTTGCCCCCCAGGAAGCGTCCCCCATGAAACTGTAAACAAAGTTTACAATCGTAAACTTTGTTTACAGCCACCGTATTCCTTTACCAGGCAGGCATCCAGCCCTTTTACACCTCCCTTTTGTAAACTTAGTTGACAGTGCGAATAGATCGGAAATGGCCAAGTTTACCTGTAACCTGTCGATTACTTAAGTTAATGATAATCGGCACGATTATTGTTAGCATATGTCGAATCGGCTGATGTCCCGACATCCTGGCGGACAATAAAATCTGTCATGCTTGCTGAATGCCTTATATGGGATAAGTCGTGAATGTTCTACAGAGCAATTTGACCCATCTTCTCTAAGTAGTGATCAAGACTTGAAAGGCAGGCAGTTATGTCCAAAGCAAAAATACTTCTCGTGGATGATGCCCAGATTTTTCTGGACATCCAGAAAGATTTTCTCAGGTTTTCTCCCGTTCGAATTCTTACTGCGTTCAATGGAGGAGACGCTCTGGAGATTATGAAATCCGAACGTCCGGATCTGGTGGTGATGGATGTTAATATGCCACACATGGACGGGGAATCATGCTGCCTGGCCATAAGAAAGGACCCGGATCTGTTATCGACACCGGTGATCCTTGTCATCACTAAATCCGGACAGGATGATATGGCCTCATACAGAAAAGCAGGATGTGACGCGATATTGCTCAAACCTCTGCAGCGCAGAGAATATCTGAACAATGTTTTTGCCCTTCTCCCTCTCATTGAGCGGCGAGAACCGCGGGTACCCTGCCAAATGCCTGTGACCATTGAGACCGGAGCGGGGAGATTCCAGGGGATCAGCCATGACCTCGCCGTGAACGGTCTTTATATAGTTGCCGATTGCGAAGTGGAGTGCGGCAACGAACTGGTTGTTTCTTTCAAGCTTCCGACAGCCAACAATAAAGTTACCGTTATATGGGGACGGGTCGCCTGGCGCAACAACGCCGGGGAAGACGCAACGAGATCACTACCCATCGGTTTCGGAGTTGAGTTTCTGGAGATCACCGGACAAGATGGAATCCTTGCCAGATCCAACGATCTTACGTCATTTGTTTCAGCTTGCAAATCGGTCTGAACCTGTTTCCCGACGACTCTCCTCCCTTGCCGCGCAACAGATTATATCTGTTGACAGATGTACATCCGCGGGTGTATTGGTTGCTTTCGGATCAAGAATTCAACAGATCGCCATTATTCAGTGCCGATTTCGTTGCACTTCTTGCCAACGAAGCGTGAAATCGAATGTGCGGGTACGTGGAGGAGATGTTTCATGACACATGAGAAGGATGACAGGAAACGACCGCATCTGCGGCTCGTGGTGAATAATGTGGAACAGCGGAAACCACGTCCCGCCGCGGGAGAGGATGACTTTATCTCCCTCGAAACGCTTGTGGCGAAGCGGGAGACCTTCCGCCCGGAATTCTACAGCGGCTTGCACGGATGGCAGGTGAAGGCCTATAATTCCCTGGAGCGCTACCTGTCCCGCAAACAATGGAATTACGGCCTTGATCCCCAGCATGGCAGATTGCTGGTCCTGCCTGTCTTCGTTGTCTGCCCCGAGGCAATAGAGCATAGCGGAGCGCAGCAGGACGAGATTCTCATCTATGTGGCGGAAGACGCAACCGGGCAAGGGACCTGCCTTTCCATCGAGACGATTCTTCCCTATTGGAGCGAAGACGAATCCGTCATGGAGGATGCGCTCCTCTACTCCCCGATCTTCCAGTACGGGGCGCTTTTCCTGGAAGAAAACCGGCAGGACGGGCTCCTCGACCTCATATACCGTCTCGGCTTTCCCCTCTACCCTCCAGCGCTGACAGGAAGGCTCCTGGACCGGTTGTTCGCCATAGCTGCATACGAACTGGGTGAAACTCTCCGGAGTCTGACGGATTACTCGGAAGATTAATAAGCTGTTGCTTTCACAGGTGGTTAAGATTTGTCCTGATTGTCGCCGCGGTTCATCTGCTTGAGGAGAAATTCCATGGAAGAGCAAACCATGACAATAACCTGTCCGCACTGTAGCTTCAGCAGATCGGTCCTGCCCAGTGCGATTCCTGAAGGGAATGTGCGAGTCACCTGTCCGAAGTGCCGCATGGAATTTCCTTTCCCCGCGGTTGACCCGACCATTCCATCATTTTCGGATCAAGAAACCTCTATTCGGGAAGCAGACACATTACCTCCTGCGCCAACCAATCCCGACATCGCATCACTCAATGTCGGGTCCGGACCTGACCCAGTCTTGACAGCAGCGGCTTCGCGGCCAAAAGGGGCGCGCACCCTCTCCTTTTCCTTCAATGGAAAAGGGGGAGAATATTTCGGCATCTGGATCGTGAACACCCTCCTCAAGATCGTGACCATCGGGATTTACTCGGCATGGGCCAAGGTGCGCAAGCGCCGTTACTTCTACGGCAGCACCATGCTGGACAACGAGCCGTTCGATTATCTGGCCGACCCGATTGCCCTGTTCAAAGGTTGGGTCATCGGCGCGGCGGCATTCATTCTCTATATGATTGCTAACCGGTTGAGCCCCGTCCTCAGCATGATCACCGGCCTCGCCATCTTCATCGCCGTCCCGTGGCTGGTGGTCCGTTCCCGCATGTTCAATGCCCGCAACTCCTCGTACCGCAATATACGTTTTTCCTTTCGCCCCAATTACAATGAAGCATATATTATCTTTCTGCTGTTTCCGATCCTTATTCCCTTCACCCTCGGGTTACTGATTCCTTACGTCATCTTCCGGCAGAAGAAATACCTTGTGGAAAACGGTTCATACGGAATGACGCCCTTTGCTTTCGACGCCACTCTCAAGTCATTCTATCTTCTCTTTGTCCGCGCCACTCTGGGTGTTGTGGCTCTCGCTATAATCCTTTCCGGCCTCTTTTACCTGGCTGTGGGCGGCTATGCAGGGATTCTTGGTGCGTTAAAGGCCACCAATCCGAAAAATCTTCGTTTTCTCTCGCTGTTGCCCATGCTCTTTTTACCCCTCTTCTATTTCTATATGGTGACATATGTGCAGACCGTCCTGACAAACCTCACCTGGAACGGAACTACCATTGGCGACTGCCGTTTCAGGAGCACTCTGCGGACGCGGGACATGGTATGGCTCTATCTTTCCAATGCCGTCGCCATTGCCTGCACCTTTGGGTTGCTCATCCCCTGGGCAACGGTGAGATTGACCCGTTACAGGTTCGAGAGGCTGGAGATGGAAACAAAAAAAGAACTCGAAAGCTTCTTCGCCCTGGCCCGCAACGAAGAGATCGCCGCGACCGGCGAGGAAATAGTGGACATATTCGGCGTAGACGTGGACTTCGGGTTCTGACATGGGGGTTTCAGCAGGATATTACGACGGCCGGGTTTCAACGCGCCGCGAAGTTACACTTTCCCTTGACGGGAATAATCTCCGTATCATCGGCTCCGGCATGGACTCAAGTTACCCGATCGGCTCGATCCGGGCAACTGCCGGTGTCGGCGCTATAAGGCGCTCCATCAGGCTTCCGGGCGGTGGGATGTGCGAAGTAGCCGACACCGCTTTTCTTGCGGAGGTTGAGCGGCAACAGGGGAAGGGTCGATTCACTACACTCCTGCACCGCTGGGAGCGAAGCATTCCACTTGCAGTCGCCGCGCTCGTCCTGACGGTGGCGGTGGTCGTCATCTTCATGCGATTCGGCGTCCCCGCACTGGCACGCCATGCCGCCTTCGTCCTCCCCGTTTCAGCGGAGGCGTCCCTGGGCAGAGAAAGTCTGGCGACCCTGGATAGCTTCCTGTTCAAGCCGAGCAGGATAGGCGAGGGAAGACGTCTTGAGTTGCAGGCGCTTTTCAAAGGGATGACCGCATCCATGCCAGGCGGAAGTGGTTACCGCCTAGTTTTCCGTGAAAGCCCCGCCATGGGCGCAAATGCCCTTGCGCTCCCTTCGGGAATCGTTGTAATGACCGACAGCATGGTAGCTCTGGCGAAGAACGACGACGAACTGGTCGCCGTCCTCGCCCATGAACTCGGACATGTCCGTGAACGTCATCTACTGCGTCATGTCCTGCAGAACTCGGTCGCCACCCTGCTCATGGCAACCATCACCGGAGATATTCTTTCCGTCACCTCACTTTCCGCGGCACTCCCGACCGCCCTCATCGACGCCAAGTTTTCCAGGGATTTCGAACGCGAAGCGGACGATGCCGCATGCGCCTACTTAAGGAAAAAGGGGATACCGGTCAGCCATTACATAGATATTCTTTCCCGGCTCCAGTCACAGCTGGATAAGAAAACGAAGGATACCGTCAAGGGGGAAGAGACGTTCAAAAACTACCTCTCCACGCACCCCGCCACCGAAGAACGGATCAGGAGAATACTCTCGGCAAGGTGAAATTCAAGAATATAGATGAGAAATTACCACTTCCTTCAATTTTTATTCGTACATCGTCAGAAGCCTCTCTACAAGCATCTATTCGTTGCGTCCTTCCTGCTCCTTTTGCTCCTTTCCGCAACCTGCTTTTCCGCTGAATCGGAGCTGGCAAAACAGTCACTTGCCGAGATCAACCTTGCCCGGAAAAATCCCAAGGGCTATGCTGATTTTCTCAGGGAGTTCCGCAGGCAATTCCGGGGGAGTTCATATCTCCTGCCGGGGACACAAACCATGGTGGGAACAAACGAAGGGGTGAGGGCTGTCGATGAGGCGATCCGTTTCCTCTCCCGCCAGAAGCCTCTACCACCGCTGGCCTGGTCAGAGGGGCTGTCTGCAGCGGCTGCCGAGCTTGCAGAGGAGGAGGGGGTGAGTGGGGCTGTTGGCCACTTTGGAAGAGCGAACAGCGGGCCGAAGGAGCGCATCGAACGTCATGGTAAATGGGAGGGGTCAATCGGCGAAAACATAACTTACGGCCCGGATGAAGCCAGGCAGGTGGTCATGAATCTCATCATCGACGACGGCGTTCAGGACCGGGGGCACAGGAAAAACATCTTTTCCCGCGTATACGGCAAAGCGGGAGCGGCATGCGGGCCTCATCCAAGCTTCGGGACCATCTGCGTCATAGACTTCGCGGGGGTATTCAGAGAGTAAATTGCCTCCCGTACTCAGAAGGCTGAGAAGTATAACCAAGTGCACGACCGGCCTTAAATTCGTCGGTCAGCTCTCATGTCGTTAAGTAGTCATATAAACAACATTCAATACAAGGAGGAGCAAGTCCATGAAAAATCATTGTGAGCATCTGAAAGCAAAAAGATTGTGGCTGGTCATTCCGTTTATTCTTATGTTAACTGCATGTTCGCCGGCACACATGGTTCTGAAACAGGACAACTTTGATATCAAAACCGTAAAGCCCAATAATGGCAAAGCGGCCTTGGTAATCGCCAGAACCACTTCATTCGGAGGGGCGGTAAATTTCCACACATATATCGAACAAAACATAATCGGTGTTACAAAAGGGAAAAGCTGCCTTGTTAAAACTGACATCGAACCCGGTGTTAAATACCTCATTGCGAGAACAGAAAGCCTTGAAGAGGCGAAGATCAACTTCGAGCCCGATCACATCTACTATGTGCAACAATCGCCACGGATAGGCTGGGTCGTCGCACGGGTTACCATGACTCCGATGTCGCAAGAAGAGCTATTGTCAGAAATAGGATCGAATGGATGCTCCCTGTACGAGATGGATATTAAGGATATGGCGGACAATTTGACAAATGATGAGTACAAGGAAGGCGTTACGGATTATGAGCGTGAATTGACAGAGGGGCATCACAAGGATTTCACCGACTATAAGGGCTTTGCCATGAAATAGAGCGGTTCAAGCTGGAAATAAAGAGCATTGAGGGGACTACCGTGGAGATAGTGAGGGTATAAGGGTGCCAGAGCAACAGATTTTACCTTGTCAAAAGGTGTAGCCCTGACACTCTAATGGTTACACATTTCTGAACCGAGGATAACATGAAAACTACAAAAGCATTTTACATGATTTTGACTCTTATCATTGCTATGGCATTCGCTGGTTGTGGTGGGAATGCATCTACCGTGTCGACGGCAGTAACTTCCGTCACCCTCCAAAGCGATACTGGAGACTACATCGGCGCCAGCCAGACATATTCATACACCCAGGCTAATGCCCAGATCACTGTGAGCGCCACAGGCGGCCACCTCTCAGTAAGCTTAAACGGAGACCAGCACTGGTCAGGAGATTTTCAGGCCCCAGATAGTCTAAACCAACTCCAGCCAGGCATCTACGACAATATCCAGCGTTACCCATTTCATGATCCCATAAAAGGGGGCCTTAGCTGGTCCGGTGAAGGACGGGGCAGTAACACACTGACAGGCTGGTTTGCCATCGATAGGGTCACATATATCAACGGCGCCCTCACTGCTATTGACCTCCGATTTGAGCAACATAGTGAGGGTGCTGCCCCCGCTCTCCACGGCCAGATTCACTGGAACTCGAACGACCCCACCACCCCTCCAGGTCCGGTCAATCCGCCTCCTGCCGGGCTCTGGCAACCACCCTCCGGTTTCACACCGCCAGCTAGCAATTACGTCTATCTTCAGAGCGATACTGGAGACTATATTGGTGGTGGCCAGACCTACACCTACACCCAGACCAATGCCCAGATAACTGTCACTGTTACTGGAGGGCATCTCTCGATAAGCATAAATGGAAATGAAACCTGGGCGGGTGATTTTCAGACTATGAATACCATAAACCAACTCACCCTAGGCTACTACGGCAATCTCCAACGCTACCTCTTTAACAATCCGGCGAAAGGTGGCCTAAACTGGTCCGGTGAAGGACGGGGGAGCAATACACTGGCAGGGTGGTTTGCCATTGATAATGTCGCCTATGTCAATGGCGTCCTCACTGCAATTGACCTACGATTTGAGCAACATAGTGAGGGTGCTTCCCCTGCTCTCCACGGCCAGATTCACTGGAGCCTGTAATCAGGGGTGAGCTAATGGCTGAGCTAACGCTGGTAAGTTTTGTATGAAACGGGAGGGGTCTTGAAAAGTTAGATTTTTAGGGAGAAGATGTCAAAAAGTTATTTTTCAAGACTTGTCCCTGTCGCTCTGTTCAAGACTTGACCCCGTCGCTCTGTTATCAGAATAGAAAGACCCACAAAGAATAAATAGAAAAGGAAATAGAAGCATGAAACGGGGAAACCGGGGGGGGTAGTTCCGGGGACAGTATATTAAATGAACGGTAGTTTTATATACTGTCCCCAGAATTCCACCCCAGAATTCCACCTGTCCCCAGAATTCCACGCAAATACCTGGGATGGTCTGGGGCGGACTTCGCCAAGAACATGCATTGTGACAGATCGCAGGTATCGAAGTGGGAGCATGGCAAGGTTGAAATGAGCAAGCCCTATGAATTGCTCCTCAGGGAGATGGTTGCCTCAGGGAAGAAGATCGAGGATTACCAGCGCCATGAAACGGCAAAGAATAAGACATTCAAAACGCGCTCCATCCTGCTGCACCTCCAGGAAAAAATCTGAAAGGAAGCCGCGTGAGGTTTTTTCGGAAATCTTCAAAGTTTCTTCCTTTTGCATTCGTCCACCATGTAAATTACCTTGTAAATTGAAACATAATGTATTAAATTGCAAGCATGATACGACGTACACTTCACACCCGGCTATTGGAGTCTCTTGCTAAATTTCCCGTTGTCGCTCTCTTAGGGCCGCGCCAGGTTGGGAAAACTACGCTTGCAAAGACAGTTCTCACGGGTATGACCCCGCCTGCGCTTTACCTTGACATGGAACTTCCATCCGATCTGGCCCGTCTGCAGGAGCCGGAGTTGTACCTTGAGCAGTACAGGGACCGCCTTGTCATCATAGATGAAATCCAGCGACTTCCCGGCTTGTTCCCGCTCTTGCGTGCACTTGTGGATAGGAAAAGGGCGCCGGGCCGATTCCTCATCCTTGGCTCCGCTTCTCCGGACCTGATCAGAAATTCAGCAGAGACACTTGCCGGGAGAGTGGTCTACCTTGAGCTTTCGCCCCTGACGCCCGCCGAGGTGGGGGATTTGGAACTGCGCCAACTGTGGCTGAAGGGAGGGTTCCCGAACAGCTTCCTGGCCGGAAGCGATGAGGAGAGTTTCACCTGGAGAGAGGCCTTCATTTCCACCTACCTGGAAAGGGACATACCGCAGCTTGGTATACGCATACCGGCGGCACAGCTCAGGCGCTTCTGGACGATGATCGCCCACACTCATGGACAGCTCTGGAATGCCAGCAGTATCGCCGGCGCACTGGGGGTGACGGCGCCGACTGTCCGCCATTACCTGGACATACTGGAGGATACTTATATCGTCCGTCAACTGCCGCCGTATTTCGCCAACCTGGGAAAAAGACTGACCAAGTCGCCCAAGGTTTACCTGCGGGATTCCGGACTTCTCCATTCACTGGCCGGGATCAGAACTTTCGACCAACTCCATGCTCACCCCCTGGTAGGGAATTCGTGGGAGGGGTTCGTCATAGAACAGATCCTGCGGTTGAAGCCGACGGGGTGGCAGGGATACTTTTTCCGCACATCGGCGGGCGCGGAGATTGACCTTCTTCTCCAGGACGAGAAAGGGGAAACTGTGGCCGTGGAGGTAAAGTATTCCCTCTCTCCTAAACCCCTGCGCGGCTTCTGGCAAGCATACCGGGACCTCCACTGCCGTGCGGGATATATCGTCTATCCCGGCGAAGAGGAATACCCTGTGGGAGAAGGAGTGCGAGCGCTTCCAGCGGGGAGGATAGAAAGCGTGTTTGCGTAAAAATCCATCCTATTCGCCGTTTCAAGGTTCATCAGAATTAGCAAAAAATAGATCTGACCCGGTTTTTCAGTATCACGCCTCTCCATACTTTGGACTTGAAAATAATAATGGCATAGGATACCATAATGAGGCGACGGGCAACCCTGGTAATTGATCGAAAGTTCACTCTGGAAGACGGTTCAATTGTGGAAGCCGTGGTCTGGGAGTTGCCGATACCGCTCAAGGGTTCGCCACACCGTTACAAATACCGGCTCTATTATGGCCACCGGGGAGAATGTCTGGTCCGCTTCGACAATGAGCAGGGAAAAGGCGACCATAAGCACGTAATGGGGATGGAAGCTCCGTACAGATTCCTGGATATCCCCACGCTCCTGAAGGATTTCAGGAATGAGATCGAATTGGCTGGAGGCGAAACATGAACCGCAGAATCGCGATAAAGAGCAAGCAGGAGTTTTTCGGGGAGCTTGAACGTGACTGGATGGCAATCGACAAGGGGAAGAAGGCACCGGAGCCGATCCATCGGGTTTATTTCGAATCCGCGGAAGTTTTGTCAAAGGTCATCACACGGCAGCGGCATAACCTGTTGAAGGTCCTCCATGCCAACGGCCCTCTCACGGTCCGCGCCCTGGCTGCGCTCCTTGAGCGGGATTACAAGAACGTTTACGAGGACGTAAAGATACTTGAGGATGCGGGCATGATCGAACGCGACAGTAAAAACCATGTTCTTGCCCCGTTTGAAAAGCTGACAATAGAATTGCCACTGACGGCATGAGGCAAGTTCACAATGACAGATGCCGCTATGGTGGTGGTCACAAACAGTGACCACCCCAAGTGCAGGGCGGATTGTGAAGAAGGTGTTGAAGAAATGAAGCGCGATATAAAGGTTGGGATAAAGTCTGATGATGAATTTTTTGCCGAAGCGAGGGAAATTGCCCGACAGCTCGACACCGGCTGGCGTCCGGAGCTGCCGGTAGAACGGCTTTATTTCGAAGATCTACCGACACTCCTCAAATACCTCACCCCGAAGCGGTTCGAACTCCTCAACATCCTGCACGCCATGGGGCATGCCAGTATCAATGCACTGGCCAAAAAGCTCCACCGGCAGTACCGCAACGTCCTTGACGACGTGAAGATACTGGAGCGCCTGGGGCTTGTGGAAAAAGACGAAAAGAACCTTTTTTTCGTCCCATGGGATGAGATCGATGCAACCTTCCGGCTGGCGGCTTGAGGGACGGGTTTTGACTTGGGAGTTGTCGGTGCGTATTGAAATTGCGTAATTAATACAGTTTTTGGAGATGACGAATGAGCAACTCCGAACAGTTGGGGAAGATTCGATGACAAACAAGCCGCCCTTGTCAGCCTGGTGCTGATGGCGGCTTTTCTGTTTGTGGGAGAGTTGACGTTGCAACTTATCAATCCTGGCCCGACTGAATTCCCTGTTTGCCTTTAAAAGGTTCATCTGAATTTGCAAAAAATAGATCTGTCGCGGTTTTTCTGCGGTTTTTCTATTAAGAATCCAAAAAGGAATACAACATGTCAATTGAAGAAGAGTTGATCATAGGTTCGTCAAAAAAAATATCAGAGATCCGGCGATTTATTTCAAGAATCGCAGACTCTAACGCACCAGTTCATATAGCAGGTGAATCTGGCACAGGAAAGAGTCTCATGGCTCTGGCGATACACCAAATGTCCAGTCGGTCTAAAGACAGCCTATTGCAGATCGATTGCGCTACGACCTCTGGAAAATTCTTGGAGCTAGAACTCTTTGGTTTAGATAAATCGGAGAATGATAGAAAAGGTCTTCTGGAATCTGCAAACGGTCGTACTCTTTTAATAGAGAACATTGATCATGCGCCACTTAATTTACAGGCAAACCTCTTACAAATATTAAAGGAAAGGAAATTTTCCAATAAAGATGGGAGCCCGGATATTCAAACGGACTGCCGATTTATATTTACCAGCCGTAGTTACATGGAGGAAAAGGTTGCGGCCAGGCTTTTCCGAGAAGATTTATTCTACATGTTGAACGTTTTATTTCTTAAATTGCCAGCATTGCGAGATCGGCCTGAAGATATAGAGCCTCTTATTTATGAAATTGTAGGGAGGATTGGTAAAGATGCCAGGGTATTCATTCCGTCCCTTTGCAACCAGGGGTTATTAGAATACTTCCAGAAATACTCATGGCCTGGAAATATCAGAGAATTACAGCAGGTGGTAGAAACGTTAGTTCTAACGGAGGACTGGGATTCAACCAAACAACTGCTTTTAGGGCATGGAAAAGCAACAAGCAATTTGATCATTGAAAGGTGCATCAACTTCCCCCCCGAGTATCACCAAGCTGGCATTTCAATCCTGGCTTACTTTGGTGAAGTATTACGAAGGAAATATCCGGACTATCAAGCGACAGTTAGGATTGAACAAGACGGCTTGAGAGTGAGAATGATTATCGAACCACTAAATGGAAGAGTTGAGGTCTTCGAGCGTGCCCTTGATGAATATGGATTGTTGTTAACTGGTCGGATTACAGCAGAGCAGTTTACTGATGATCCTTTTCTTGCAATGAACCTTAAAAATGAGTTGCGGCTAGCACAAACGAGAATCGAGTCGCAAAAGGAATTGTTACAGTATCAGGAGAAGCATCTTAATAACAGAGACCATCAAATTGACAATCTTCTCAAAATGCTGGGACAATCTCTTCATACTTCACAACCAAACAATTTCAATATATCCGTTGCACCAACTATTTCAAATTCAATTGAAGGTAATATAACTGGCTATAACTTTATTGGCAATATTTGCAATGACCTCAACGACCTTTTAAATATACTTAAAAAGCTAGGTAACGATGAAACTATAGTTGAGCAAGCTTTAAAGGAAGTTGAGAAGCTGAATGAAAGCGAAAGTAACGACAAGGAAAAGAAAACCGCTTTTGATAAACTAAAAGAACTTATTGATAACATTAGCGATGAAGAAAGCAGAATTGGCAAGGCAATAAGAGCTTCAAAGCAAGCCGTGGAGGTTGCACAAAGACTCGCAAAACGATACAACGATTTAGCTCAGTGGTTTGGTTGGCCACAGGTACCATCGCTGTTTTTATGAAGGTTTTTTTTGCAAAAAGGGAAGAATGAAGGGGCAGCCCTCGACATAGGACATTTGTAGAATAATCGTACCAAATCGAAGGGATATCCCAACAAGACCAGTACCCCGGTCGCGATACACCTGCGCCGGGTCACCGGCCGAGCCGTTGAACACTGAACGAAACTTGAGATAAGCGGCCTGAGACAGTTCGACATCTTTTTTT
>Ga0210377_10002462_pt1 | contig 16221 bp, 6 predicted proteins | sample PLM4_65_b1redo_FD_155480 | JGI IMG/M metagenome (GOLD analysis project Ga0210377, IMG submission 155480) | Groundwater sediment microbial communities from an aquifer in East River, Colorado, USA - PLM4_65_b1 redo | ecosystem: Environmental > Terrestrial > Soil > Riparian zone | place: USA: East... | reverse complement strand
TGCCTGCGGTACCGAGAGCGACAACGCTGCCATCCGTTCGGCCCTGGAAGTCTTTCCGGAAAAGCGCCACATCATAACCACCAGGGTTGAGCACCCGGCGGTCCTTACCATCTGTCGGAACCTGACCAAGCGCGGCTACCGGGTAACAGAACTGAACGTGGACAGCGAGGGGCGGCTTGACCTGGACGAACTCAGAGCCGCAGTTGATGACAATACCGCCATTGTTTCGGTTATGTACGCCAACAACGAAACCGGCGTCATCTTTCCCGTCGAGCAAGTGGCAGCCATTGCCAAGTCAAAGGGCGCGCTGTTCCATACCGATGCGGTGCAGGCTGTGGGCAAAATCCCCCTTAACATGGCAAATTCAGCCATAGACATGCTGTCATTGTCCGGGCACAAGCTCCATGCACCCAAAGGTGTCGGCATCCTCTATGTAAGGAAAGGGGTGCCGTTCCGGCCATTACTGGTGGGTGGACATCAGGAGAAAGGGCGGCGGGCCGGTACAGAGAACACCGCATCCATTATTGCCCTGGGCAAGGCCTGCTCGGTGGCCGGGACATTCATGGACGACGAAAACAGCCGGGTTAAGGACCTGCGTGATCGTCTGGAAAGGGAGCTCCTGACACGCATCCCCAATGCCCGCATCAACGGCGCCGCCGCGGAGAGGCTTCCCAACACCACGTCCATCGCCTTCGAGTTTGTCGAAGGGGAAGGAATCCTGCTGCTTTTGAGCGAAAAGGGAATCTGCGCCTCGTCCGGCAGCGCCTGCACCTCCGGTTCTCTTGAGCCATCCCACGTGCTGCGCGCCATGGGAGTGCCCTTCACCTGCGCTCACGGCTCGATCCGCTTCTCCCTCTCCCGCTTTACCAGCGAGACGGAGATCGATGCCGTGATCCGTGAACTTCCTCCCATCATCCACCGACTGAGGGAGATGTCTCCGTTCGGCAGGGAATTCCTGGTAAAATAAGGACAGGCTGTATAAAATTTTTGACGTCACTAAAAGGGAAAGGCCGGACAATCAGTCCGGCCTTTCTTTATCTGCACCAGGCATGGCGCGTGGCGCGGAAAGGCCGCTCGAATCTGTGCCATAAACCTGCAAGAAGCATCTCGCGTGCTGGCATTAATGCAGATAGCAAAAGGCCGGGCTAAATGCCCGGCCTCGGCTTTACTTGGAATCTATGTGAGATTCCATATGCTTGACTTTCTCTGTTCTACCAAGTCTGTGTGCCGTTTCCATCACCACAACCACCTCCCAGAGTAGCGTTGTGGTTGCATGTTACCGCGGGAGCCACGCCTTTGGAGCCGCCGGTTGCACTGATGCCTGTAGTAAATGGCGACACGACGCCCGGTTTGCCGTCTCGGACCGGCCCGGCAGTGGAGCCCCGGCCGTGATTTACTCCTGAGCCGGTGCCACCGGAAGCACCGAGAACATGACAGACAGTGCAAGCGGCACTGCCGTGCGTTTGACTGCTATGATTCCTTCGATTATCGGGGAAGGTACCGGGACTGGTATTAGGACGGCCAATATTATTGCCGATAGCTGTACTCAGACCGTGGCAGGAGCTGCAGTTAGCTCCAGCAGCTGTACCGGAATCGAGTGGTGGGGCTTTTGTGTGGCAGCCCATACAGTTGGGTGCACTGCCGGCTACTGTTGCCGGATAAATACCCGGTACAGCTACTGTGCCCATGACATGACATCCGAGACATCCGGTATTTCCTCCTGCTGCAACAATATCAGCTTTATGGGCATCGTACGGCACAGTATGGGGTGGGGCGCCGGCGGCTACTTGCAGCGTGCCGTCAATGTGCTGTGCCTTGGTCACGAAAATATTGGCATAGCTGTTGGCTGCAGCGGTACTTGTATTGATGTTTGTGTGACAGCTACAAGTGCTGCCGATTGGGGTGGTCGGGAATCCGGCGGGGATGGTAACGGCAGGATGGCCGGAAGCAGGCAACGGCGGGAAGCCGTGGCAGGTACCGCAGGCTGCAGCGGATAAGGTCGCCGGCAGGAAAGCGACGTTCCAGGTCGGTGTCCTGTTGGTTCCGGAGGTGTCGCCCCCAGGCATTCTGGCACCGTGGCAGTAGACGTTGGTGCACACACCGGTGGTGTAAGCTGGCACCAACCCGCCGGTCTGAGCCAGGGTGCTCCAGGTAAAGTTGGTAATGCCGTTCATATGTGTAGCTGCCGTCAGGGTGACGCTGCCGTGGCAATCGATGCAGACCACGGGATTGGACAGGCTGTCGGTGCTCGTGATATGCGAGGTGTGTGCGCCGACCTTGGTATTGGTGTTCAAGGTTACTTTCGGGATTGCCGTCGCGTAGAACGGGTTCCCAGCGGTCACGTCACCTGCCAGATTCCCGGAGTGACACTTGGCGCACTGTACCGAAGAATAGGGGAAACCTTGCACCGGTGCACCGCTGGTGGCACCCCAGGTCGGCGCACCCTGACCGTGGCAGTTGGTGGCGGAACAGGTTTTAGATGCAAAGGTCCATGTTGCGCTTGCGCCCTGGCCGGTGAAGGCGACTTTAACGCTCGCCGGCGTTGCAGCAACCCCGCCGCTGGAACCATGGGTGGCGGTTCCGCTGCCGCCGCCGGTGTGGCAGGTGACGCAGGAGGTGCCGGCGATTGCGGCATGTACAGAGTGTGATCCGGCGATGTTGGGGAACGTTGTACCGTTCGGCAGCCCATCGGTTGCACTGGCGCCGTGACAGTCATAGCAGGATGAGGTGCCGGAAGGTGCCCTCAGGCCCTGGAGGTGACAACCAGTGCAGTTTGGTGGGGTTCCGGCTGTGAGCGGATAACTCCCGCCCGCGGCATTGGCATGGCAACTGGCGATTACACAGCTTCCCCACGGTGTAGTCCCGGCCGCGCTCAGGTGTGCCGTCCCGGTGAATGGGAAGGCATGGTTGGCCCCAACGGAAGGTGCAAATGCCGAGTTGACGGTGCCGCTGCCGTTGTGGCTGTGGCAGTTGGTGCAGGAGAAGCCGAAATTATGGCCGGCATCAAAGGTCGTTCTGTTGAAATGCCCGGTGACGCTGTGGCAGACCTGGCAGATGCCGCTGAAATCGGCTTTGACGAAATCTCCCCAAACCCGTGGCAACGAGACGGTCGAGAAGAGGGGATTTCCTGAAGCGGATGAGGCAAGATCGGGTGCCCCGGTCGCGGTGATCGAGTTCTTATACACTGTGGCGTGAACCATTAAGGCGTTGTTGTCGCCATGGCCGTCATGGCAGTCCCAGCAGAACTGTCCACCGTCAGCATTTGTGCCGATTGGGCGGTTGCCGTGATGAAACGCATTGATTTTCCTGCTCGAGATTCTGTTAACGCCACCCACCGTCACTCCGGCGGTCGTGCCGGGCCCGTGACAAGACTGGCAGACGCCGTTCATGCCCCAGGTGGCATCTGCAATATTTCGCAGCCGGAACGGATTACCGACGACGTTGTGGGCAATCGCCGGGTCGTGGCAGTATTCACAGGCATTGGTAACGGTGAAGGCGGCGGCGTTGTTGCCCGATGGATAGAAACCGGATGCCCTGCCGTGACCGGTGGTGTTCCATTCCGTGTCGATCCTGACCCTGGCGATCGGGCTGGCGGTCGTGAACGGCAGCACAAAGTTGTCGACATCGGTTGAGTTGGTCACGCCGTGGCAATCCTGACAGTTGAGAGTGACGCCCCAGGTGGCGCCGCTGCCGCCGTGGCAGGTAATGGTGCTACAGGATTTCGTGCCGGGAACCCAGACGGTGGTACCGGCCTGGGCCGGGGTGAAGACTACATCCACGCTGCCGGTAATCAGGTTGCGGTTGCTTTTGCCGTGGCTGGCGTTCGTGCCGGAGCCTGCGCCGTTGTGGCAGATGGCGCAGTTGTCGGGTTGTCCGTTCGTGAGGGCGCTATGCTTTGCATGGGAGCCGGCGCGATCGGGTGCCGCCACGCCGCTGGGCGGCTTGGCGTGGCAGGAAGTGCAAGTGCCGGCAGCCATGGTTGTCGCGTCCGCGGCCAGGTTCACGTGGCACCCCCTGCAGTTCGGCGGTGTGCCAATTGGAACGGCAGGGTAAGTGACAGTTGCACTGTTGCTGGTGTTGTGGCAGGCGGTGCAGGACGAGAGGGGGGTTGTGCTGTTGTGGCCGTAATAGGGGACTGAGTGGTTGGTCCCTGAAACATCGACAGTGCCGTTTATGTGCAGGCTCGGAGTATCAAAACCGCTGCCGGCAGTATTTACATGGTCGTGGCAACCCTTGCAGTCGGTGGCGATTTTTCCGAGATGGGTAGCATTCAGCGGCGGATAACTATGGCACCTGCTGCAGTCGCCGCTGCCGGAAGTGGTGCTGCCGTTACCGACTGTGGATGAACCGGTCAAAAATGGCGTGTTCCAGACGGGATCGGTTCTGGCTGGGCTGCTTGCCGGCAGACCTGCGCCGTGACAGTAGGTATTGCTGCAGGTAAGCGTGCCGGCGCTGTATGCCGCCAAAAGCCCGCCGGTCTTGGCCAGGGCGCCGAAGCTGATCTCGGCCCCGCCAGTCGTTTCCAGGTGCCCGGCCTGGTTGATGGTGGCGACCGCGGAGTGGCAGTCCACGCACGAGAGGTTACTGCTCATGGCGCTCTTTGCTCCACCCAGCGGATCGGTGGCAGAGGCGGAGGCCAGATGTATGGAGTGGGCACCTGCCTTGACGTCGGTCTTGACGGTGGCTCCTGCTGTGGACTTGAAGGGGAGGGCAGCGGCGAAGGTGTGGCATTTATCGCAGGACGGCGTTGCCGTGTCGGCGCCCCATGCTGGCGCACCGGCGCCGTGGCAGGTAGTATTGCTGCAGGTCGCGCTGGCGTAGCCTGAGCCCGGCGCGATGCTGGTCCCTTTGGAGTAAATGGCGCCCTGCACTGACGGGCTGGTCAGCTGGGCCGGGGTGGAGAAGGCCAGGTTGATTACGCCGTTGGCATGGGCGGCCGTGACTGTGCCGGTGGCAGGGTCTTTGCCCGCGCCATTGTGGCAGGTGGAACAGGCGTACTGGCCGTTGCCGGCAGTATTCGCATGGAGGGCATGGCTGCCGCTGGCTGCGGCGCTGGTTCTCATGTCAACGTGGCAGCTGCCGCAGATGAGCGGGGCGCTCCCCCAGTTGGGGGCCGCATAGCTGGTCGGTGAGCCGCTTCCTTTGCCGGCCGCTCCCTGCACGGTGCTGTGGCAGTAGGTGTTCTGGCAGTAAGCGTAGCCGCCGCCGGGCGGGTTTGTGCCCTGGTAGTAGCCGGGGGTGCTGCCGTTGATCGCGGCAACGCCTGTGAGCGCCATGTCGATCAGCTCGTTGGCGTGGCTTGCCGTAACGATCGTGGTTGCAGAATAGCCTGCACCGTGACATACGGCGCAGTCAATGTTCATGCCGGTCTGCAGCGGCTGGGCGTGGCGGATGTGGCTGCCGGTCGCAGCAGTGCTGGCCGCCATGTCCGCATGACACGCGCCGCAGGCCAGAGGACCGCTGGTCCAGACCGGGGAGGCATACACGGGAGCGCCGCTGCCGCCGGCGCCCTGGACGGTGCTGTGGCAGTAGATGGTGGTACAGGTTGCCGCATTGGTGTTCCAGACGCCCCGGTTTGCCGAGGTGAAGCCGCTGAACAGGATATCCTTGTCGCCGTTGACATGCCTGACCGGGTTGTTGATGACCGGATTGCCGGCGACACTTGCCACCGTGGCGCTATGGCAGGAAACGCAGCCGAAGGCGTAGTCCAGGTGTTTTTTATGGGCGTTGGTGATGAGCGTTGCCGGGTCGTTGCCGTGGCAGGAGTTGCATTCGGCCGGAGTGCCGACGATCTGCCCTCTGCCGGTGTCCCATGCGGGAGGGACCAGGGTAACAAGCGTCCCGCCGCGCGGTGCGCCGTTACTGTGGCAGTAGACGTTGGTGCAGATGAAGGTCGCGGCGGTGTATGTCGGCGTGAGCGCGGGGAATTTGCCGAGAATCGGCCCCTTGGCGATGAACACGTCCGTGTACGTGCCGGTGAGGTGGCTGCTTCCCTGGTGGCACTCGACACACTGTTTGCTGTAGGGCGATCCCCCCGCATGGGTGATGTGGGCGCTCGTCGATTCGTTGGTAAACGGCGAGCCGGCCGCATAGCCACGCGGTCCGCCCGCCACGTTGGCCTGAGGCGGATAACCGTGGCAGGAGTCGCATTTCCCGGCAACGGCCGAAAAAGAGCCCGCTGCAGTACCATGGCTGTGACAGGTATTGCACACACTGGTGTCCGGCTGGCCATGCTCGACCGGGTAGCCGACTCCGACCGGGACGTCGTGACACCCCTGGCAGACGCCGGTGCCGTTGGCGTCCTTGTAGTTTCTCACGGAAGTAGACTGGAAGAACACCAGCTGGTTTTTCAGCTTGTAGCCGTAGGAGGTGGAGACGTTCATGAAGCGCCTCACCAGCCAGACGTTCGGTTTCGAGCCATCGCCCGTGTCCACATGGCCGGCGTGACAGTCGCCGCACTGCACATTCTGATTGCGGCTGTTGTGGTCGACCTTGCCGGCATGGCAGTTGGTACAGATATTGGTGGCGTTGGCAGTGACGCCGTGGAGGTCGGTGCGCAGCAGGAAGCCGTCTGCGGGCCGGAGGAGGTTGTAGCCTGAATTGTTGTCAAAGGTGGAGCTGTTGGAATCGGCAAAATGGACGGCGTGGCAGGTGGTGCAGAGCACTGCACCGTTGTTGAGTTTCATGACCGAGGTCGGGTTGCCGGGGTTGCTGTTCAGCGGCGGGTTGACATAGAGCCCGGGGGTTACTTTTACCAGCGACGAGGCGCCGGTGTAGTTGAAGTTCACCGGGTGGGTTCCCCTGGTGTGGTCGGTGGTATTCCGGACCCGGTGACAGTCCAGGCACATCTGGTCGCGATCGTTGGCCATGCGCAGGAACGGTTGGTTGGCGTTTGAGTGCTGATTGTGGCAGCGGACGCAAGCCAGGGCACTGCCGGTTCTAGCCCGCAAGCCGTTGCTGGTCATGGCCGGGAAGAGTGGCGGTTGCGCCCCTGCCGCCGGATTCGTATCGGGACCGTTCCAGCTGTGGGACGTCTGGTAGACCACGTCCGGCCGGATCGATGTGTAGCTGTTGAATGGATTGGCAAAATCGGCCTGGCTAAACGGCTTGGTCCCCGCTTTGGGGTCTCCGGGGCTGTGGCAGGTCAGGCAGACGTTGTTGTACCCGGTGCTGCCGAGGCTTTCGTGGATTGTATGGCAGCTTGAGCAGGTATAACCGTTGCCCGGATCATGGGGCGGGTCAACCGCCGCCGCCGTCATGGGATGAATTAAACAGAGAGCGCCGATAACAAGGCTTTTTATGACCGATCTGTTCATGGTTTGCTCCTGGTAAGTTGCATATGAAAAATCCTGCCCTTAAAAACCAAAGGTTACCTTGAGGGTGGACCTGATCTTGCTGGTTAGGTCAACCGGGTTCACCACGGCATTCGGGTCGAAACCGAAGACGGAGAACTTGGGCAGCGGTGTGTTAAGAGTAATAAAATCGTTTTCCGTCAGGGTTGTGCCCTGGTTGACACTGCAGGTAAGCCTGGCAAAATCGCCCAAGCCGATGCCGGACTGGTCGCCGGAGCTGTCATTCACGTCAAAGATCACCTGTCTTACCGACGCGGAATAACGGGCGAACGGCACGGAAGCACTGGTCTTTATCCCTGTCAGGCCGGTGGGGCCAACTACCAGGATGCGCGGATCGGCCGGATCAGTCGCAACGGTGACGCCGGGCGGCAACTGGGCGACAACTTTAATGCCGTTGATCGGCGCAGTGAGGCGAGCGGTACTCGTGACACCGAAGGTCATTACGGCGGTTTTCTGCGGCAGTGCCTGGCCGTTGCCGCCGCCGCAGCCGAAAAGCAGCATGCTGAGGAGCAGTGAGACGAGAGGAAGGAGCTTGAAATTTTTCATAGGTCGTCCTTTGCCGGAGATTGGATTTTACCAGGGTAGCCCCACCACCTTACGCATTATCAGAATAACGTCCTGAATGTCGATCTGCCCGTCGGGAACAGATACGTGATTCAAAAGCGGTGCGACGTCGCCGCGCAGCCTTTCAGCAGGCGAAGCTGCGTCGAGTCCGACGGAAATGCGCAGGGATTTGAGTGCGTCGACGATATCCGGTTTTCCGCCGCCGCCGTCCATGTCGCCGTTGCGGGAGCTGTTGCCGGCAGGGTCGGTTGAGTGGATGTCCAGGGTGGCCGGGTCGTAGTCCACGCCGGTCAGGTCCACGCTAAAGCTGCCGTCTGCATTCTGGCTGACCTTGCCGATCCTGACCCCCTTGTCCATGACCGTAACGATGGAGCCGGGCTCAACCGCGCCGCTGATGGTGGTCGGTTTGGGAACGGTAAAATCGGTCACCGCCAGCTGCGGTGCGGTCACGTCATACAGCAGGGCGCGGAAGGTGGTTGTGGCGTTGCCGAGGGGATCGGTGGCGGTGATGGTCAGGCTATATTTCCCTTCCAGGCCTAGTTGCAACGGAATGCTGAAGGCGCCGTCGCCGTTGAGGGTGACCGGTGTATCGGCGTTGTTGAGGGTTGCCGTCAGAATGACCCCTTTCGACGTGATGCCGCCGATAACCTGAACTGCGCTGTTGGTGGCGAGGTCGGCGGACGGAGCGGAGACGGCGAGGAACGGTTTGGTCGATTCAAAATTGACAGTGACCTTGGTGCTGGATTTTGCCCCGCTTGTATTGTCGACGGTAACCGCCTCGACGGTGTTGAGCCCCGGATCGAGGGCCACGTTAGTTGACCAGGGTGACGTGGTCAACGTGGCTTGCCGGATGTCGTTCACCAGGAGGCTGATCGTGCTGTTGGCGGGCGCGGTGCCCGTTACCTGAAGTATGTTTGCGTTGACTGTCGCGCCGTCCGGCGGGGCGGTGATCGCTGCCGCCTGCCTGGTCGGATCGAAGGTAATCTTTCTGAGTTCGGTGGTCTTGTTGCCGGCCCGGTCGCTAGCCTCGACGACAATAGTATTGAGGCCACCGGTCAGGACCATGCTGGTGCTGAAGAAGCCGTTCACGACCGGAATTTCCTGGGCGTTGACCGTCAGCTTGTCGAAATTGGCGTCTACGGGAATGAAACCGCTGATGTTCAGGATTCCGGAGGACGTGAAACTATCGGTGGCCAGGGTCGAGACGTTGAGGTCGGGCTGCACGGTCAGCAGTGTGAAAGTCTGAGTTGCCTGGGCTGCGGCCGCCGGCGGGCTGCTGGCGGTAACGGTGAGCGTGTTGTTGCCGACAACCAGGCCGGAGATGGTGCTGCTCCAGGTGGTGGAGGTCGGATTGCTGATCGGCCCGGCAATGGCCGTGGTGTTGGTCGTTATGGTAATCGTTGCGCCGGCATCCATGGTGCCGCTGATGGTCTGTGTGGCGATGTTGGTCAGTGTCGTCACCGGGTCGATGGTCACTTTGGTCGCCGTTGGGATGAACGCGACGGTTACGGTTCTGACCGTGGTGTCGGCGGCCCGGGCGGTTGCGGTAACCGTGATCTGGTTAACACCCTCCGCAAGGCCGCTAATCAACGAACTCCAGGCTTTGATGGAAGGGTCTTTGGTCGGGCTCAAAATTACCGGTCCGGCCACGGCGGTGGTGTTGGCGGTTATGGCAATCGTCGCTTCAGACTCCACAGTGCCGATGAGGGTAAAGGAGTTCGAACTGGTGACAGTAGGGGCAGGGCCGATGGCCAGCTGCGGCGGGGTTATGTCCGGTGGAGGGTTGGAGGTGACGTTGATGCCGTAAATGAGCAGGTTGCCCAGACCGTTGACCGCCAGCAGGCGGCTGTTGGCCTGGTCGAACATTACGTCCGTCGGGACGATCAGCTTGTCGCCGGCAGTGCCGTAGCCGCCGATCTTGCTCAGAAAAGTCCCGCTTCCGGCCGGATCGACCACCTGTATGATACTTTGATAGGCATCGACGACATACATGCGATAGAGGAAGGGAGTGGGGGTTCTGCTGTATTCAAAGGCAACCCCCTGCGGCGAGGTGAACTTCAACGGGCCGGAGCCAACTGCGCCGATGGACTTCCGGAAAGCGCCGGCGGTGTCGAAAAACTGTACCCGGCCGTTCAGGGTGTCGGCAACCGCCAGTTGATTGGAAACCTTTTCGTATGTTATGCCGGTCGGCATGGAGAACTTGCCGGATTGGCTTCCGCCGCTGCCGAAGCTGTTGATCGGCTTGCCGGGCGCTGCTGCGGCGATGGAGGCCGGTGCGCCCGCGGCAGTGAAGACCTGGACGCAGTTGTCGATGCTGTCCACAACGTAGATGAAGCCGGCGGCATCGACGGCGATGCCGTGCGCCAGTTTGAACTGGCCGGCCCCTTTGCCCAGCCTGGCTTTCTCCACCCCGGTGATACCGTCCAGGATGCTGACGGCATCAGCGTGGCTGACCAGAAGGTCGCCGCCAGCCGTGACGGCGATTCCCCGCGGCGACTTGATCGGCAGTCTGGCTATAAATCGGCCTGTATCGTCGTATTTCAAGACGCCGCCGCTGCGCGGGTCGGCCAGGTACAGCTTGCCGAATCTGTCGGCAGCCACCCTGACCGGGGTGCTAAGCCCTTGTTTGACCTGGCTCAGGAGCGTCACCTGCGGCGCTACTGCGCCGAATGCAGCCGAAACAGATGCAAGTAACACAACCGCTGTCGATAGTGTCCCCAGTTTGATGAATTGTGCGCGCAGAGCATTCATAGTTCAACGCCTCCAGGCTCGTTCCGTCTGCAGTTATTGCGGAGTAAGAAAATGTCTTTACCGGTGCAGATAATTATTTGAATCTTACTCCCTCCCGCGTCAGCTGGAGAAAGTCACGAAAATTAGTTTCCTTCGATGGTCCTTTACTGTTTCCAGGTGGCCGCTCCCTTGGCCGGAGCGGGATCAGTGCCGCTATGACAGCCGACGATGTCGGGGGGAGAAAGACATCTGCCGGTGGTGCCGGTCACGGTGTATTGAAACGAGTCCCTCAAGGTTGAACTCGCCGGTCCTTCCATGACCGGGGTGTCCAGCCTGGTGAAGTGGTTGACAGCGAGCTTGGCCGGGTCGTGACAGAAGGTGCACTCAGCGGTTACCGTACGGTGGTGCTCTGAAGGGCCGGTGAAGAAGCTGTTGAACTGGTCGTTGTCGCCCCTGAATGCATGACAGCTTGTGCATTGGGAGTTGACGTCCAGCACCCTGGCGCGCCATGGCGGGGTCTGATTGCCGCCATGGCAGCTGACGCCCAGGCAGCTTGCATTGCCGGCATTGTAGGCGGCAGTGCCTGCCTTTGCGTCATAGGCTGCAAGGAAGCGCACATTTGCCGGAGGCTGTTGGAGGAGCTGCCGGCCCGAGCTGTAATGGGTAAAGGTGCCGAATTCTGCGCCGTTGTGGCACGCTGTGCAGCCGTTCACAGATGCCAGCGGCAGATGCTTGCGGTGGGCGCCGGAGATGTTCGGGAATGCATTCCCGTTCGGCGGATTGCCGTGGCAGGTGATGCACGTTCCGGCTTGCGGAACGGTTCCGGCCAGGAGCGAGCGGTGGCAGGTGGCGCATTGCGGGCCAGCACCCCCCTCGAGGGTTGCGCCGTGGCAGAGGGTGCAGGCATTAGCCAGGTTGCCGGAGCTCGAATGGCCTTTCCATGGGATTGCATGGGCAGAGTTGATGTTGTGGCAATCTTCACAGCCATTAGTCAGGCTGCCGATACTTACGTTAAAGCGCGGGTTGCTGCCCGGACCACCAAGCGCCCCGTGGCACCCTTGACAGAAAATCAGGTTTTTCTTGGCTTCCGGCCCGTGGAGGGCCGGGTCCTTGAAAGGAAGGGCATGGGCTACTGCCCTTGGACCGTGGGGCAGTCCATCCACCAGGGCATGACAGTTCTGCCCGTTTCTATTTGCCAGAAAACAGCCGACCTTGGTGATCCCACCGCTGCTTCCCCTGGTTAACAGGTCAGCCCCGTGACACTCGCGGCACTGCCCGGCATTGGCAACGTATGCTGCCCGGTGGTCAATCACCCAGGTAGCCGGATGTTTGCCGGTAACGTCCAGAGCCGGTGCACTATCGTTTCGGCTGCCGCACCCCCAGAGAAAAACAGCCATAACGGTGGCAAGAGCATATTTTATGATCACGTTTGGTCTGTGCATCACGTTCTCCTGTCTACTGCTTACGTGCAGAAATAATCGCCACTGCTACTATCCCGCCCGTTGAGGGGGGGCGGGGGGGACTATCGTATTTTATCTGTGACAGGCAAGACACTGTTCGTTGTTGGTCCTGCCGTGGCAGCGATAACAGGAGGTCGGGTCGATCTTTCCCTCGATCTTGTGCCGGGTCAGGAAATCGCCGCGGTGGATCAACTCCCGGTCCGGCCGGTTTCCTAGCTTCAGCGACGGCTTGATCTCCAGCTCGTTGGCATGGCAGTCGTTGCAGAACGAGGTGGCGTGGCAGACGCCACAGATCTTCTCATCCCTGCCGGCGGAGAACCTGTGGTCCTTGATGAACAGCTGCGTGTGATTGAAGACCGTGTAAGGCTTGAGGGTCCCTTTGAGCTGCTGCTCCCCATGACAGTCGGAACAGACCGGCCGCCCTTCGGGCAGCGCCTCAGGGTGGCTAAGTGTGATGCTTGCCTCCGGGGAGAAGATATGGCTGCAGGCGGTCATGACCAGGATGCCGGTCACAAGCGCCGCAGGGATGAAAAGCTTTGCGATGGTCATTTACCGGCTCCTTTGCTTGCATAGTTGTAGTTGAAGGTGAGTCTGATCAGCCCTTTGACTTCGTCACTCTGCTGCGGGTTGTCGCCGTAGCTCAGGTCGCCCGACAGCTTCAGGCTGGGCATGATCCTGTAGCCTGCCGAAGCCTGGATTTCATAGGCGGTCTTGGTGTTGAAGATCTTGTTGTCAAAGATATGGACGATACTGTCCAGGCTCGCGTCATACTTGTCTTTCGTATACAGGGCAAAGCCGCGCACCTCGTTGTAGGAAGTGATCGGGAAGCCTTCGAGTCCGGCGGACGCCTTGCGCTCCCCCGCATCGACGCGGTGGTAGGAAAGGCCGGAGCGGACCTTGCCGTCGGCCAGGGTAAGGCGGAGTTCGCCGCCGAAGCGGTTGGAGTCTTTTCGGGTGTCACGGGCGAAGTGTTTGTAGTCGAGAGTGAGTTCCACCGGCTTGGCGATGGTGTAGGTGATGCCGGCGCCAAAAGTGGTCAACTTATCATCGCCGTCGGGGTTGAAGAGGGAGCGGAGGCTGGAAGCGGAGAAAAAGTCCTTAAGGTAGTTTTGATTGAATTCAGCGGCAAGCAGGAGGCCGGCGAGCGGAGTGACGATCGCATGATAGCTGTGTTCGGAGATGCCGCTGGTGGCAGTGTTATAATAGGTGCGGCCGTTCAGCTCCACCATCTTATGCGGGCTTAGCCAGATGTCGCCGCCAACTGTCTGCCGGTAGTTTTTAAGGTCGCTATTCGGGCCGTTCCGATCCATTCCCCCTTCGTGTACGGCTGACGCCCCCAGTTCAATTATGCTTGCATAACGATAACTGAGCCGCCCGCCGACAATATAGTCACCCTTGTTGTCATTGGCCCGGTCGAGCTTGACCGGCGCGCCGCTAAAGAGGGAGAGCGCCAGCCCCGCATAGGCGGGGAGGAGGTCGGCCCGCGCGGCCACGCCGTCGATCTGCTCGGCGACACCCCCCTCAAAGGTGAAGAAGCGGCCGGCCTTGATTTCGCCGTTGGCCTTGGGGAAGTGATACTTCAGGTAGCCATAGGTGAGGTCGCCGTCGGTGTCTCCTTCGGCAGTGCTCCTGTCGGCCAGATCAAGCCTGCCCCAGCCATAAAAGTGGAAGGAGAGGTTTTCGTCGCCGATTTTACCAAGATCCGCCCCGATAAACTGGGTGGCAGGCACCACGGTCTGTTTGCTGAATCCCGGGATACTTCGCTCTTCGAATCTGAACAGCGTGGTTGAGTTGATTCCTGCCTCAGTTGCCAGGGCCAGCGCAGGCAGCAGTGATACCAGGAGCACAATGGTTCTCGCGAGAATCTTCATGAATACTCTCCACTACCGCATAAAATCATTATTTTATAATTTTACTTTGTGATGTGGTGTAGTCAAATATTGTTTAAAATTAATTTTTGTTGGGCTGGGGATTTGAACGTGTTGAAAAGAGTTCTGAAATTAGCGAAATTAAATTATGGCATATTAATTGCAATTTAACTCTTTTAATTTATGCACCACCTAATGACTGGGCAAAATCATTTTGTTACGACTTAATGCCGTTGCTTGTGAGCGTTACGCTGTGGTGTTCCGCTTCTGTGAAGAAATTTTAGGGGTTCCGCTGAAGGGTTAATCTCCATCCTGCAAGGCTGAGTCGCACATGTTCCCGTCAATTAACTGCAGATAAGTCATGTTATATAACTGACAGTAGGCTGGGAGGTTTTTTACTATGGCAAGCAAATTTGAAAGTGAGGCAACATTTCCTTTGATGAACATCAGCGGCCACGCGCGGCTGACGCTTCTGGGGACACTGGCGGTTTTTATTCTGACGCTCGGGTTTCTTCTGGCGCTGAACGCCCCCGTCCAGGCATTTGTGACCAAAGGGACATCATGTTCTGCCGCCAGTTGTCACGGCGCAGCAAACACAGGGGCAAGTATCAGTGTTGCCATCAACAGTACCGCCGGGACATCGATTACAGTCGCTGCCGGCACAACCTTTGAGGTTGACTGGATGTTCACCGACATGGTGTACAGCACCACAAAATATGATGGGGTCAATCCTGAACTGGCCGTCCCCACCGGCTGGACGGTTGCGCGCGGCACAGCTAACAGCCCGGCCCTCAGTGGATGGAGCAGTACATGGAATCAAACCGATGGTGTCACAGCTGGCTGGAATGCAACCTACAGCACGGCTGCGGAGTTCCCCAACAGTCCGGTCGGCTACAGCATCGATTACAACGGCACGACATGGGACAGCGGTAACCGGAACGCGGCGTTCGATAACGGCTCGGCCGGCGACCTTGACGGCGTTGCCAACAGGATGGGGACCGATGCGCGCATCACCGTACCGGCCGGGACTGCTCCCGGTACCTATACGGTCATGGTACTCGGCATCGGCCACAATGCATCGGATACCAAGGCCCATGTGGAGCAGGCCATCACGGTAACGGTGCCCGATACCACGGCGCCGACGGTAAATACCTTTACCATGCCTGCGACTGCGACGTCACTGACCGTCAACGTCACCGCCTTCACTGCCTCCGACGATGTCGCCGTCACCGGCTATAAGATAACGGAGAGCGCAGCGGCTCCGCTGCCCGGCGATGCCGGCTGGACTGCGACCGCTCCGAGTACCTTTACCTTCAGTGGTGCAGGTACGAAGACCGCCTATGCCTGGGCCAAAGACGCTGCCGGCCATGTCTCCGCCAACATGAGTGCAACAGTCACCATCACCTTCAAACTGGACCAGACCATCACCTTTAACCCCCTGCCCACCAAAACATACGGTGACGCGAACTTTGCCCCAGGCGCCTCCGCCAGTTCCGGCCTGACGGTAAGCTATGCCAGCTCAGATACCGCGGTGGCGACCATTGTCGGTGGGCAGATCCACATTGTGGGAGCCGGAAGTTCGACCATCACCGCCAGCCAGGCGGGTGATGCGACGTACAATCCTGCTTCCGATGTCCAGCAGACCCTGACGGTAAACAAGGCGGACCAGACCATCTCCTTTGGTGCCCTGCCGACGAAGACCTACGGCGACGCCGACTTTGCCCCCGGAGCCTCGGCCAGTTCGGGCCTGACGGTCACCTATGCCAGCTCCAACACCTCCGTGGCCACCATCGTCGGCGGTCAGATCCATATTGTCGGCGCCGGGATCACCACCATCACAGCCAGCCAGGAGGGCAATACTAACTACAACGCCGCTTCTGATGTCCAACAGACTCTCACGGTTAATGCCAAGGGACTGACCGTCACTGCCGATGCCAAGAACAAGACCTATAGCGTGGCCGATCCGGCACTGACCTACACCTCATCAGGTCTGGTGGGTGGAGACACCATCTCCGGCAGCCTGACCAGGGCAGCCGGCGAGAATGTCGGTGCTTACGCCATCAACCAAGGGAGCCTGTCCGCCGGGAGTAACTACACCATTTCTTATACCGGCGCAGACCTGAGCATCACGGCCGCGCCACTGACCGTCACGGCCGAAGCCAAGAGCAAGACCTATGGCGTGGCCGATCCGGCACTTACCTACACCTCATCCGGGCTGGTCGGCGGCGACACCATCTCCGGCAGCCT
>Ga0210377_10002461_pt1 | contig 16223 bp, 15 predicted proteins | sample PLM4_65_b1redo_FD_155480 | JGI IMG/M metagenome (GOLD analysis project Ga0210377, IMG submission 155480) | Groundwater sediment microbial communities from an aquifer in East River, Colorado, USA - PLM4_65_b1 redo | ecosystem: Environmental > Terrestrial > Soil > Riparian zone | place: USA: East... | reverse complement strand
CGCGTCACCAGCGCGTCCTCGGTGGTCGTCTGCAGCTCGGCCTCGGGCTCGCGGTCCAGCCGCACCACCTGCTGCCGCGTGGCCTGGTAGCCGCCGGCCATGATGCGCGTCTTCACCGGCGTCGGCCGCCCGTTCTCGGTGACGATGCCGTCGGTCGGCATGCCGGCAGCGTGAACCAGCCCGAGCAGCTCGTCGCCGGGCGCGTCGCGACCGACGACACCGATCGGCACGACGCGCGCGCCCAGCGCGTGCACGTTGTGGGCGGCGTTGGCGGCGCCGCCGAGCCCCACCTCGCGCTCGGTGAATCGCAGGATCAGCACCGGCGCCTCGCGGGAGATGCGGGCCGGCTTGCCGAACAGGTATTCGTCCGCGATGAGGTCGCCGACCACGACGACGGTGCGGCCGCGGAAGGCCTCGACGGTCTGGCGCAGGCGCTGCGCGGTGTCGGTCACGCGGCGGCTCGCCTAGCCAGCGTCCAGTCGACGGCGTCGAGCAGGTCGGCGGCCACGTGATCCGGCTCGACCTCGAAGTGTCGGCGGCGATACTCCCACTCGCCGCGCCCGTAGCCCGTCAGCACGAGCACGGCGGCGGCACCCACCGCCCGGCCCGGGATCAGGTCGCTCGCCTTGTCGCCGACCATCGTCGAGCGCGCGAGATCCAGGCCGAGCTCGCCGGCGGCCCGCAGCAGCAGCCCGGGCTTCGGCTTGCGGCACTCGCACTGCACGCGGTACGGCGTGTCGCCCTCGCTGGGATGATGCAGGCACGCGTACACGCCGTCGAGCCGCGCGCCGGCGCGGGCGAGCTGAGCGCTCAGCGTCTCGTTGACGGCGCGGAAGACGTCCTCGGAGAAGTAGCCGCGCGCGATGCCCGCCTGGTTGGTCACGACCACGGCCGCCACGCCGGCGGCGTTCAGGCGCCGGATCGCCTCGGCCGCACGCGGCAGGAGCTTGAGCCGGTCGGGATGGTTGACGTAGCCCACCTCTTCGGTCAGCGTCCCGTCGCGGTCGATGAAGACGGCGGGCCGTGAGGTCACGATCGAAGTGTAAGCCCGATGCTAGCGATTTCTCAAGGTAAAGCGGTGCCGCGCCCCGGCCGGCGACGGTAGATGCGCTCGAACTCCGCCACCTGGCGGTCATAGGTGAACGGCTCCGCCGCCGCTCGGGCCGCAGACGCCAGGCGAAGGCGGTCGGTGTCTCGCAGCCGCGCGAGCGCGCCGGCGACGGCCCGGGCGTCGCCCGGCGACACGACCGCGCCGCGATCGGGTCCGACGACCTCGGCACCGCCGGCGGCCGTGGTCGTCACCACCGGCAGGCCGGAGGCCAACGCCTCGAGGTGGACGTTGCCGAACGGCTCGTAGCGCGTGGGCAGCACCAGTGCATCGGCGGCGGCGTACCAGCGCTCCACGTCGGGTCGGGCGCCGAGCCAGGCGATACGGCCGTCGATCTGCAGCCGCTCGGCGAGCCGGCGGTACGGCTGCACGTCGCCCTTGCCGACGACCAGCAGGCGGCACGTGCGATCGCCGAGCTCGGCCAGCCCCTCCACCGCCGTGGCGAGACCCTTGCGCTCGAAGCCGCTGCCGGCGAACAGCGCGACCCAGGCGTCGGCGGGCAGGCCGGCCTCGGCCCGCGCGGCATCCCGATGGCGGCCTCGGTTGTCGGGGTGAAAGCGCGTGAGATCGACGCCGTTGTAGACGACCGTCAGCCGCGTGTCGGGCACGCCGTAGAGGCGCCTGATCTCACCGGCGCCCTGTCGCGAGATCGCGACGATCTCGGGCGTGGCGGCAAAGACGCGCCGTTCGAGCGCCAGGAGCACACGGTGGTAGGTGGCACGCCGCCGCCCCCGAGGAGGCAGCGCGTCCAGGTACGCGCGATGGCATCCCTCGCCCGCCCGATAAACGTCCTGGCTGAGCGTCCGCTCGTGGCTCTGCACGGCGTCCCACGCGCGCCGCCGGACCGCCAGCCGCACGGCCAGCGGCAGCACGAGCAACCGTGCTGTGCCCGGCACCGGCGGCAGTACCAGCCGGTGGCGCGTGACGCCCGGCCACGGCGGCTGGCCAGGGGGGCTCAGCAGGTGAACGTCGTGGCCGTGCGCCACGAGCGCCTCGAGGAAGCCGGCGGTGGCGCGTTCGACGCCGCCGTGGAAGACGAACGGGCGCGAGACGACGAGGATCCTCATCGCACGGCGGCGACGGCACGCTCCACGATCGGGAACAACGCCGCCCGCGCCGCCGTGAAGCTATAGTGCTCGCGGCAGCGCTCGCGCGCGCGCCGGCCGAGCTCGGCGGCGCTGGCCGGATCGTCCAGGAGCCGCCGCAGCGCCGTGGCCAGAGCGACGACGTTGCCCGGCGGGACCAGCACGCCACAGCCGTCGAGGATCTCGGGGATCATCGACACCGCGGTGGAGACGATCGGGCGGCCGAGGGCCATCGCGTCGAAGATCTTCGCCGGCACCTGACCGACCGTGTCGCTGGTCGCGCGCTGCGGAATCGCGACGGCGTCGGCCGCCACGAGGTAGCGCGGCACGTCGTCGAACGGAATCTCGCCGACGAGCCGCACCCACGGGCGCGCCGCCCACCGACGGCCCGACTCGCCGGTGGCGTCGGCCCCGACCAGCACCAGCCGCACGTCGCCGCCCACGACGCCGACGGCCTCCACCAGATCGTCCACGCCCTTGTGGCCGCGTGGCGTGCCCAGGAACATCACCACGCGTTCGGGGCCGACGCCGATCCGGGCCCGGGCCGCCTCGCGGTCGTAGCGCGCGGGGTCCCAGGCCTCGGTGTCGCGGACGTGGGGGATCAGCGTGCCGCCGAAGCGGCGTTGCAGGAAGCGCGAGGCGACGGTGATCGCATCGGCGCGGCCGACCAGGCGCTCCATCAGCCACGTCCACGGCAGGCCGTTGGGATTGCCGACGTTGAGCGCCCGGCCCAGCGTGCCCCAGGCACCGGCGCGGCGGAAGAACCCGACCTCCCAGTCGTCGATGTCGAGGAGCAGCGGCCGCCGCCGCCGCCGTCGGGCCAGCAGCGCGGCGCCGTAGCTGGTGGGGCGCAGCTTGGACGCATAGAGCACGTCGCCGTCGGCGCGCGCGGCCAGCTCGCGCCAGAGGCCGGCGAACCGCGGATAGCGCCGCGCGCCGCCCACGGCGAGCGCGCCGTGGGACACGCCGCCGCCGCGGGCCGGCCGCCAGACGTCCTCGCCGAAGCGCGGACCGACGACCTCGACCTGCCAGCGCGGCGCCAGCAGACGCGCGAGCAGGTCGGCCCGGCCCGTCGCGTTGTCGGACAGGTCGAAGGCGAGGATCGAGATCTTCACGCGGCGGTCAGGCGCGCGTAGTGCGTCTCGAGCGCGGCCGCCAGCCGTGCCCCCGAGAGCCGCTCGACGACCAGGCGCCGGCCCGCCTCGCCGAGCCGCGCCCGGCGCGCGGGATCGTCGAGGAGTGCGGCCACCGTGGTCGCCAGCGCCCCGGCGTCGCCGGCCGGCACCAGCGCGGCGTGCTCGCCGTCCACCAGCACCTCCGGCACCACGCCGACGCGCGCGGCCACCAGCGGACGGCCGGCGGCGAGATACTCGAAGACCACGCGCGACATGCCGTCCGACTCGAGCGGAACGTAGAGGGCCAGGTCGAGCGCCGCCATCACGGCCGGCACGTCGGTCACGAAGCCGGCGAAGGTGATCTGACCCTCGAGGCCAGCCTGGGCGACGGCCTGCCGCAACGTCGCTTCCATCGCGCCGCGCCCGACGAAGACGAGCCGCGGCCGCACGCCCTCGCGCGCCAGCCGCGCGGCCGCCTCGATCACCACGCGATGGCCCTTCATCACGCGCAGGCCGGCCACGACGCCGACGAGCGGCCGACCGTCCTCGCCGCCGAGCGCGCGCCGGACGTGGGGATCGGCCGGGACAGGCCGGTAGGCCTCGACGTCGGCGCCGCCGGGCAGCGTCACGACACGCGGGGCCGCCAGCAGCCCCGCCGCCAGATACTGCCCGCGGATCGCCTCGGTCACCGTCACGACCAGCGCGGTGGCCCGGCCGTAGAGCCAGCGGTTGGCCGCGTGCGGACGGACCGCCTGGGCGATGTGCCGCGTGCGCACGACCGGGCGGCCGCCGGCCAGGCGGGCGGCGACGACGGCCAGCCAGTGCTCCTTGCCGCGATGCACGTGGACGACGTCGGCGGCGGCGACGGCGACGCGCAGGCGGCGCACGTCGGCGGCGTCGGCGCCCGGCCGCAGGCCGCCGGCGAACTCGAAGGTGGCCACGCGGCTCGCGCCCTCGGCGCGCGCGCGGTCGACCACCGCGCGCTCCGTCCCGCGGCGACAGCCGAGCGTGACCTCGTGTCCGCGACGCTCGAGCTCGCACGTGACTCGCGCCGCCCAGTAGGCGTCGGAGGACCAGCCGCGGCAGGACATGAGCTGCAGGATCTTCACGCGCGGACGATGGCGCGGTACACGGCGTCGACGATCGCGGCCGAGCGCTCGGGGCTGAACTCCGCCGCCGCCCGGCGACGCCCCAGCTCGCCCATCGCCCGCGCCCGGGCCGGGTCACCGAGGATCGCCCTCAGCGCGGCCGCGACCGCGCCCGGGCTCTCGTCGGCGACCAGCAGGCCGGTCTCGCCGTTCACGACGGTCTCGGGCAGCGCGCCGACGGCGCGGGCCACGACCGGACGCCCGGCCGCCATCGCCTCCAGCGCGGCGCGACACGACTCGTCGGAGCCGGCGGCCATCAGCGCAAAGCAGTCCGCGGCCGCCAGCACCTGCGGCAGATCCCGGTCGCGATAGCCCGTGAAGACCACGCGGTGGCCGAGCCCCAGCTCGGCGACGAGCTGCTCGAGCCGGTCGCGCCGCTCCCCCTTGCCGACCAGCAGCAGCCGCGCGTCGGGCAGGCGCGTGAGCAGCTCGCCGAATCCGGCCAGGAGCTGCTCGTGACCGCGGTTGGCCGCGAAGCGTGCCACGGAGACGACGACCGGGGCGCGCCCGAGCTTGAACTCGTCGCGGATCGCCTGGCCATCGGCCGCGTCGCCGAAGCGCGGCAGGTCGGCGGCACCCGGAATCCAGTGCACGCGCTCGGCCGGCAGGCCGACCTCGCGGCAGCGCGCCTCGATCTGGCGCGACACCGCGAACAGGGCCGCGGTGTGGCGATAGAGCGGCCGCGCCGGCACCGAGCGCTTGACCGAGCGAACGTTGTGGAAGGTGCGGACCAGCGCGGCGCGTCCGTCGTGCGGGTGACGCGCGCGGATCACCAGCGACAACCAGTGGTCGTGCGAGTGGTGGGCGTGCACGATGTCGATGCCCTCGCTCGTGACCAGCGCCCGCAGCCGCATCGCGTCCTTGGCGAGCTCGATCGGCGCCAGCCGTGCCCGCAGGTGCAGGCCCTCGACGAGCGGCAGCCCCGCCTCCCGGGCCTTGGCCTCGAAGCGGTCGCCGGGTGTGACGCCGAGCAGCACGTGGTGGCCGAGCGCCCGCAGCCCGCTCACCAGCCGGATGATGGGATCGGCGCTGCCCGTCCACCATCGATTGGCCGCGAGATGCAGGATGCGCAGCGACCGCGTGCTCACCGGCTCGCCTCGCCTACGGCTGCGGCTCGCAAGATCTCGTTCACAGGCTCGCCTCGCCTACGGCTGCGGCTCGCAAGATCTCGTTCACAGGCTCGCCTCGCCTACGGCTGCGGCTCGCAAGATCTCGTTCACAGGCTCGCCTCGCCTACGGCTGCGGCTCGCAAAGCCATTCGAGCCTGAGCATAGACGTCGGCGGCGGGGAGGTTGCGCAGGCAGGGGTGCTCGATCGGGCAGGTGCGATAGAAGCACGGGGAACAGGGGACGGGATGGGTGAGGACGGCCACCGGGCCGCGCGGCGCGCTCAGGCGCGGGTCGGTCGGGCCGAACAGTGTGACGACCGGCGTGCCGAGCGCCGCCGCCAGGTGGGCCACGCCCGTATCGCCGCTGACCAGCACGTCGAGCTCCGAGAGCAGCGCCGGCAGCAGCGCGGGACGGTCGCGGCCGACCAGGCTCACGGCCGGCGCCCGGGCGGTGACCGTCGCCGCCGACTCGACGTCACCGGGTGCGCCGAGCAGGATGGCCGTCGTCCGATCGGCGGCGAGCAACCGGCAGAAGTCCACCACGCGCTCTACCGGCCAGAGCTTGGCCGGGCCATAGGCGGCGCCCAGGTGCACGCCGATGCGGGGCGACGCGACGGCGCCCGCCGTCTCGAGGAGCCTGCACGCCTCGAGTCGCTCGGCCGAGTCCGGCGCCGGCGCGCCGAGCACCGGGTCGCGTGCGGTCGCCGCAGCCCCGCAGCGCTCGACGAGCATGAGGTACTCATCGATCTGGTGTCGTCGCGGCGACGGCACGGGCAGAGCGTCGGTGAGCAGCGCCGAGCGCCCACCGGCCGCGAATCCCACGCGCTGCCGGGCGCCCCAGTACCAGGCGCCCAGCGCCGACTCGAGCGAGTTCGGCAGCACGATGGCCAGGTCGGGCGCGAAGGTCGCAACGGTGTCGGCGGCCCGCAGCCGGCCGCTCCACTTCCGCGGGTAGTCGACCAGCACGTCGGCGAGACCCTGCTGCGCGAGCAGCGCCGCCCACGGTCCGGCCGCCAGCACGCGAGCGCCGGGCCACGCCGCGCGCACCGCCGCCAGCGCCGGCACCGCCATCACCGTGTCGCCGAGCCAGTTCGGCAACCGTACCGCAATGCTCGCCGCGGCTGCGGCGGCCATCGCTATATGACTCCGGCGATCCGCTCGAAGGCGGCGCGCCAGTGGGGTTCACCGGAGGTGAGGACGAGGCGGATGCTCAGCACGTAGAGGGGGCGCTTGAGTGCAGGCAGCCGGCGCAGGCGAACCCAATCCTTCTCCGTGGTGACCAACCCGTCGGCGCCCACCTCGGCGGCGCGGCGCTCGAGGCGAGCCAGCTCCTCGCGCGTGTACCAGTGGTGGTCGGGGAACTCCTGGAAGTCCAGGACGCTCGCCGCGGCCTCGGCGAGCGTGCGCCGGAAGCCGGCCGGCGAGCCGATGCCGGCGAACGCGATCAGCTTGGCGCCCCCGAGCGCGCCGAGCGGGACGAAGCGCATCGCGCTCGACTCGAAGCATTCGGTCGGCACGTGCACCGCGGTGAGTACCGGCACCCCGGGCGCGACCCGCGCCACCGCCGTCGTCACCTCGGTGGCCTCGTCGAGCTGCCGGCAGCCGGTGGCGACGACGAGGTGGGCGCGGGCCAGACCGCCGAGCGGCTCGCGCAGCGGACCGCCGGGCAGCAGCCGTCCATTGCCCCACGGTTGGCCGGCCCGCGCCATCACGATCTCCAGATCCTTGCGTAGCGTCCGGTGCTGGAAGCCGTCGTCGAGCACGATCGAGGTGACGCCGAACCGCGCGCGCGCGATGCGGCCCGCCTCGTAGCGGTTGGAACCCACCACCACCGGCACGCCGGGCAGCCTCCGGGCCAACAGGAACGGCTCGTCGCCGGCCTCCTCGGCGTCCAGGCGAATGGAGGCGGCGTCGGCGACGATCTGCACGCCTCCGCCCCGCCGGCCGTAGCCGCGGCTGAGGACACCAGGACGGTGCCCAAGATCCATGAGCGTGCGCACGGCCAGCTCGACGGCCGGCGTCTTGCCCGTGCCCCCGACGGTGAGATTGCCGATCGACACCACCGGGCAGTCGAGCGCGCGAGCGTGGAGCATCCCGCGCGCGTAGAGCCACTCGCGGGCGCCGAGCAGGCCGCGATAGCTGCCGGCCATCGCGGCCAGCACGCCGCCGGTGCCGGCGGTGAAGCCACGCTCCCAGCCCCGCGTGAAGCGGCCGCGCGCGCTCACGCCGGCGCCTCGCTCGGATAGAGATAGCGCGCGACGAGGTCCAGCGTGGCCCGCGCCGCGCCGTGACGCGAGGCCGCCGCCTCCCGCGCGGCGCCGCCGCGCCACGCGCGCAGCTGAGGATCCGCCAGGAGCCGGCACAGCTCGGTGGCGAGCTCGCCGGCGTCGCGCACCACCTGCCCGCCGCCGGCGGCGAGCAGGATCGACGCCGCCTCCCGGAAGTTCGACGTGTACGGCCCGAACAGCACCGGCTTGCCGCGCAGCGCGGGCTCGAGCACGTTGTGGCCACCGAGCGCGCTCAGGCTGCCTCCCACGAACACGACGTCCGCGATCGAGTAGAGCTGCGCCAGCTCGCCGACGGTGTCGAGCACGATGACGGGAGTGGCGCTGCGGCCGCGGGTGGGCAGGCTGCTGCGCCGGGCCGGGTTGAAGCCGCTCTTCGTGGCCAAGGCCATCACCTCGCCGACGCGCTCGGGATGACGCGGCGCCAGGACGAGCACCAGGCCCGGGCGCTCGGCCAGCGCGCGCCGGTGCGCCTCCAGCACCGCCTCGTCCTCACCACGGTGGGTGCTGCCGGCGATCCACACCGGCTGGCCGGCCGACAGTCCCAGGAGGCGGTGCCAGAGATCGGCGGCGCCGGCCGGGTCCGGGAGCGGCTCGTGCTTGAGGTTGCCGGTGACGACCACGCGCTCGGGCAGCGCGCCGAGCGCGATCGCCCGTCTCGCGTCCTCGTCCGACTGCATGGCGAGCACGGTGATGGTCCCCAGCACCCGCCGCATGGCGCCCCGCACCAGGCGATAGCGGGGGAACGAGCGGTCCGACAACCGGCCGTTGGCGATCATCGTCGGCACGCCACGGGCCGCCAGCGCGCGCAGCAGGTTGGGCCACAGCTCCGTCTCCATGCCGATGAAGAAGGCCGGCTCGATGGAGGTGATGACGCGCCGGGCGACCCCCGGGAAATCGAGCGGGAAGTAGCGGTGGCGGGCGAGGCCCGCGAAGCGCTCGCGCACCACCCGCGCTCCAGTCTCGGTCACCGTCGACACCACCAGCGGCAACGCCGGCCACGCGCGGCGCAGCCCCTCGACGACCGGCGCCGCCGCGATCACCTCGCCCACCGAGACCGCGTGGATCCAGCCGACCGGCGTGACCGGGGGCTCGTGGCGGGCGAGGCCGAACCGCTCGCGCAGGTTCAGGGGCACGCCGCCGACGACACGGCGGGCCAGCGCCACCGGCGCGTAACCGGTCACCGCCGCCGCGAGCGCGGCCGTGTACACGGCGTACGTCACGCGCCAACCATCCGGTCGGCGGCCTCGGTGACCTCGCGCAGCGCGCGCTCGACGTCGGCGCGGACCGTCTCGCGATCGGCACCGCGCGGCACCGTCGCCGCCTTGCCGAACACGACCGCGGCCCGCGCGAACGGCATCGGAACCAGGAAGCGGTCCCACGAGGCGAGACGACGGGCCGGCCGGGCCGCGAAGCCGAGCGGCACGATCGGCGCGCCAGTGGCGGCGGCCAGCACCACGAGCCCCGCCTGCAGGCGCTCGCGAGGCCCGCGCGGTCCGTCGGGCACGACGGCGACGTCCTCGCCGGCGCGCACGGAGGCGGCCAGCGCCCGCAACGCGGCGGCGCCACCGCGCGAGGACGAGCCGCGCACCACCGACAGGCCGAAGCGCGTCACCCAGCGCGCGACCATCTCACCGTCGCGCGAGCGGCTGGCCAGCACTCGCACGGCGCGGGCGCCGCGCGTCCGACGCATCCGCGCGGTGAGCCACGGGATCATGAGGATGCGGCCGTGCCAGACGGCGTAGATGAGCGGCTGGCCCGCCGCCCACCGCGGCTCGAGTGCCGCGACGCCCTCCTCGTGCAGGCGCAGCGTGGCCCCGAGCGCGCGGACGGCCGCGGCGGCGAGGGGGGGCGCCAGCGCCGCCAGCGCGCTCACGGGGCGCCCGGCGACGGCGCGGCGTGATCCCGCGTCGGGAGGGGGCGCGCGTGGCGGGCGGGCTCCTCGCCCTCGACGAGCGACACGATGCGATGCGCCGCTCGCAGCCCGACGCCGGGCTCGCCCAGCGCGCCGGCAAGCTCGCGGAAGGCGTCGCGCTGCGCCTGCAGCGCGGCCGGCGACGCCAGCAGGGCCAGCGCCTCGGCGGCGACGCGCTCGGGGGTGAAGGCGCGCTGGTAGATCTCGGGGACGACGGCGCGACCGAGCGTGATGTTGGCCAGGCTGATCCACGGCACGCGGACGAGCAGCCGCACCCACGCCTCCGTGAGCCGCGACAGCCGGTAGCACACGACCATCGGCGTGCCGAGCAGCGCGGCCTCCAGCGTCGCCGTGCCCGAGTTCACGAGCAGCAGGTCCGCCGCGCGCATGACCGAGTAGGTGTCCCCGCGCACGATCTGCACCGGCGGCCCCGAGCCGCGCAGCACCGCCGCCGGATCGAGCGCGCCCTCGCCGCCGACGGCCCCCAGCACGAACCGCGCGCCGGGGCGCGCGGCCGCGATGCGCGCGGCGGCGTCGTGCAGCACGGGCAGGGTTCGCGCGATCTCCTGGGCGCGGCTGCCCGGCAGCACACCCACGACGGTCGCCCCGGCGTCGAGGCCGAGGCGAGCGCGAGCCGCCTCCCGCGAGGGGGCGCCGGCCAGCGCGTCGAGCACCGGATGGCCGATGAACTCGACCCGGGCACCCGCCTCGCGGTAGAGCGCGACCTCGAACGGGAACACGGCGAGGACGAGCGAGACCCGCCGGGCGATGGCGCGGGCGCGCCACGGTCGCCAGGCCCACACCTGGGGCGGGATGAAATAGACGACGGGGATACCCGCGCGCCGGGCAACACCCGCCAGGCGGATGTTGAACTCCGGGAAGTCGATGACCACGAGCGCCGCGGGCCGCCGCGGGCCCTCGAGCGCCACCCGCAGGCGGCGCCAGGCGCGCAGCAGCGTCGGGAGCGGACCGAGCGCCTCCGTCCCGCCGGTCACGGCCGCCGCGGTCACGTCGGCGAGTCGCTCGAGCCCCGCCGCCGCCATGCGGTCGCCGCCCATGCCCAGCAGCGGCCGCGCCGGGGCGAGCGCGCGCAGCGCGCGGCAGAGCGTGGCGCCGTGCAGGTCGCCGGACGCCTCGCCGGCCACGAGCATGATGGGCGCGGCGTCAGCCACCGGCCTCCGCGCTGACCAGCGCGATGCCGGCGGCGTCGGCCCGCTGGATCGTCGCCTCGGGTTCGAGGACGAGCACGCGACCGGCCTCGATCGCCAGCGCGGTGGCGCCCCCGGCCGCCGCCGCCTCGAGCGTGTCGGGTCCGATCGCCGGCGTGTCGAAGCGAAAGTCGTGGGTGCGCGCGACGGCCTTCACGACCACCGCGCCGGCGCCGGCCAGCCCGGTGCCGCGTCGCACCGTCTCGGTCGTTCCCTCGATCGCCTCCACCGCGCTGACCGCGCCGCGCTTGACGACGACCGTCTGACCCACGCTGGCGTCCGCGTTCAACCGCGCCACCGCGAAGCCGCGGCGGATGTCGCTCCACTCCAGCTCGCTCGGCGCCCGGGCCGACAGCGTGCGCGCGGCGCCGAGCCAGTCGCCCAGGAACGGCCGCTGGTCGAGCAGCTCGATCCCGAGGCCGGTCAGCGTGCCGAGGATGGCCTGCGTGATGTTGCCGTCGACGAGCGCGCCCGCGCGGACGGCCATGCGCGCGTGCGCGGCGTCGGGCGCGCGGGCCGCCAGCAGATCGCCCATCCAGAACTTGCCCGAGAACAGCATGCCGGAGACCTTCTCACGCACCAGCGCCTCGATCACCGGCGCCATGGCGTCGATGCGGGCGGGGACCACGGTGTCGGCGGCGGCCCCGAGATCGGGCGCGCCGGGAAACGCGAAGGCGACCACGCGCCAGTCCTGCCGCCGCGCCTCGGCCGCCATCCGTCGCGGCAGCGGGCCGGCGCCGCACATCAGCCCCAGCGCGCGCATCGCGTCGCTAGCACGGCTCCCGCCACGCCACCTCGGGGATGCCGTCACGGATCATCCGCTCGATCTCGAGCGCCATGGCCAGCGAGCGCAGGTCGTCCGGCTGGGCCGGCGCCACCGGCTCCCCGGCCCGCCGGCGCCGGGCGGCGCCGATCAGGTGCTGGATCTCGAGCTTGAGGGGGTTGTCGCGGTGCACCTTGAGGTGCTCCACGAACGACGCCCGGCGATAGCGGATGGAGCCGCGGTTCATCGTGTACTCCTGGGCGGCCCGCTTGTAGATGTGGATGTCCTGCTCCGTATAGTCGAGCACGATGTAGGCGTCGGGCTGGGTGATCGCCAGCGTGCGGATCTTCTCCTCGGTCGCCCGGCTGGCCGCGATCGTGGCGATGGCGCCGGACTCGAACCGGATCTGCACGGTGGCGACGTCGGCCACCTCGCTGTGCACCGAGGCACCCTGGGCGGCCAGCCGCACCGGCCGGGAGTCGACGAGGCCCAGGACGATGTCGATATCGTGGATCATCAGGTCCATGACCACGGTGTCCTTCTGCACGCGCGGCACGAACGGACCCAGCCGGCGGGACTCGATCAGGATCGGCGAGGTCACGAGCTGCTTGAGCTCGTCCACGGCCCCGTTGAACCGCTCGACGTGGCCCACGTGCAGGATGGCGCCGGTGCGACGGGCCACCGCGAACAGCTCGCGGGCCTCCTCGATCGTCGGCGTCATCGGCTTCTCGACGAGCACGCTGATCCCCGCCTCGAGCAGGTCACGGGTGACGTGGAAGTGCTGCTCGGTCGGCACCGCCACGCTGGCCACGTCGACGAGGCCGATGAGCTCGCGGTGGTCGCCGAAGGCCCGCGTCTCGTAGCCGGCGGCCACCGACTTCGCGCGGTCGGCGTCGATGTCGGCGACGCCGACCAGCTCGACGTCGGGCAGCTCGGCATAGACGAGCACGTGGTACTGCCCCATGTGACCGGTGCCGACCACGCCGGCCCGGATGCGTCCGTTGGCGGCCATCAGGACGTGACCTCCTCGGCGTCGTCGGCCGATTCCCTGGCTGCGTGCGGTCCCTTGCAGATCCCGTGGCGCTTGGCGCCGGCGATGAAGTCGAGCAGCGTGAGCAACGGCGGGCAGGCCGGTAGCTCCTCCCGCATGCGTTCGAGCGCGCGCTGCGGCGTCAGGCCGCTGCGAAACAGCAGGCGGTAGGCGTCCTGGAGGACGCGTCGCTCGGCCGGCACCATGCCGGCCCGCCGCAGGCCGATCACGTTCACGCCGCGCGCGACCGCCGGCTGGCCCTCCACGAGCATGTACGGGGGCACGTCGGCCGTCAGCTTGGCCATGCCCCCGACGTAGGCGCCGGCGCCGATGCGGGTGAACGGCACCATGCCCACCATGCCGCCCACGGTGACCCCGTCGCCGATCTGGCAATGGCCGGTGATCCCCGCGTAGTTGATCACGATGACGCCGTCGCCGACCCGGCTGTCGTGGGCGACGTGGGCCAGTCCCATGATCAGGCAGTCGCGGCCGACCTCGGTCCAGCTCTCCGGTGTCGTCGCCCGGTGGATCGTCACGTACTCCCGTAGCACCGTGCCGCTCCCGATCCGGACGCCGGAGGGCGTGCCCTCCTTGAACTTCAGATCCTGGGGCATGCCGCCTAGCACGCCGCCGTGACCGACCCGCACGCCGCCGGCGAGCTCGACGCGTCCCTCCAGCACGACGTGGTGGCCCAGCTCGACGTCGTCACCGAGGACCACCTCGGGGCCGACGACCGTGTAGGCGCCGATCCGCACCCGGGCGCCGAGCCGCGCGTGGGGATCCACCAGCGCGGTAGGATGAACCGCCTCAGCCACGCTCGCCTTCCCCGCCGGCGGCAGGCTCACCCAGCCGCCCCGCCAGCTTCTCGAGTCGCTGCTCGAGGGCACGCACTCGCTGTAGCAGCTCGGGTAGTCGTCCCTCCGCCACCATGATGCGCTGGGCCAGCCTCAGCGGTCGCGCCGGCGTCCCGAACACCTTGGCCCCCGCCTCCACGTCACTCGGGATGCCGGTCTGGGCGCCGGCCATCACGCCGTCGCCGAGCGTGACGTGGTCGGCCACGCCCGCCTGGCCGCCCAGCACCACGCCGCGGCCGAGCCGCGCCGAGCCGGACACGCCCACCTGCGCCACCAGCAGCGAGTGCTCGCCGATCTCCACGTTGTGGCCGATCTGCACGAGGTTGTCGATCTTGGTGCCCCGCCGCACGATGGTGTCGCCGAACGTCGCGCGATCGATCGTGGTGTTGGCGCCGATCTCCACGTCGTCCTCGATCAGCACGCCTCCCACCTGCGGCACCTTGCGATGCGCGCTGCCGTCGAACACGAAGCCGAAGCCGTCGGCGCCCAGCACGGCCCCGGCGTGGATCACGACGCGGCGCCCGACGCGCACGCCGTCGCGCAGGCTCACGTGCGGGTAGATGACGCTCCCCTCCCCGATCTGCACACCGGGACCCACGTGCACGAGCGCATGCAGCCGCACGCCGGGCCCGATCACCGCCCGGCTCTCGATGACGGTCAGCGGACCCACGGCCGCCGTGGGATCGACACGGGCGTCGGCGGCCACCACCGCCGTGCGGTCGACGCCGGGCGGCGTCGGCGCCGGGGGGTGGAACAGACGTACCAGGTCGATCAGGGCCTGCTGGGGTGTCGCGCAGTGCAAGGTCGGGCCCGGCAGGTCGGCCACGTCCTTGGGAGCGAGGAACGCGCCCGCCCGCGAGGCCCGGGCGGCGTCACGGTAGCGCGGGTCGGTCAGGAAGGAGATCTGGTCGGGGCCCGCCGTCTCCAGCGGCGCCACGCCGGTGACGATCCGGGCCGGGTCGCCATCGAGCTGGGCCTGCAGCGCTTCCGCGAGCTCGCCGAGCGTGAACCCGGCTCTGGTCATTGCGGCTATGGCTTCTTCGCGGGGCCGGCAGCCGGCGGCGCCACGGCCGGTCCTTTGGGAGCCTGCAGGTCGAACGTCCGGATGATCTCGTCGGTGAGATCGGCCTGGGGATCCCCGTAGATGACGCCCGCCCCGCGCTTCTCGACGATCAGATAGCACCCCTTGTCCTTGCCGATCCGCTCGATCACGCCGGAGACGTCCTGCAGGACCTTCTGGAGTAGCGTCGCTTCCTTCTTCTCCAGCTCCTTCTGGAAGTCGTCCATCAGCCGGGCGGCGTCCCGGCGCTTGCGCTCGAACTGCTCCTGCTTCTCGCGCCGGGCATCAGCGGTGAGCAGCGCGGCCTTCTTCTCCATCTCCTCGCGCAGCTTGTCCAGCTCGACGCGCCGGCCGTCCATCTCCTTCTGCATCTGCGCCTTCTCGCGCTCGAGCTGCTCGCGCGCCGCCACCCCGGCGGCCGAGCGGGCCAGCACCCGCTGCACGTCGATGAACGCGATGCGCTGGGGGCCGCCGCATCCCGCCGCGGGGGCGGTTCCCGGCGCCTGGGCCCGTACCACCGTCCCCGACGCCGCCAGCGCGATCGCCAGGATCACCATCGCCCTCAACACACGCTTCATCAACCCCTCCTCAGAACGGCGAACCAACCGAGAACTGGACGGCACCGAAGTCCTCACCCTTGCGCCGGTCGAGGTTGATGCCGTAGTCCACGCGGATCGGCCCGAACGGCGACTGCCAGCGGACGCCAGCCCCCACCGCCTCGCGCGTATCGGTGATGTCGAATTTCGTCTTGAAGCCATACACGTTGCCGACGTCGAAGAAGCCCGCGACCCGGAAGTTGAAGGGCAGCGGCACGATGTACTCCACGTTGCCCAGCACCTCGGAGGTGCCGCCGATGCGGGTGCCGGCGTCGTCGACGGGCGAGATCCGGCGGGCCTTGAAGCTCCGGATGGAGTTCGGGCCGCCCAGATAGAAACGCTCGAAGACGGGCAGCGGAGCGTCCGACCATCCGAAGCCGTAGCCGGCCTCGGCCCGGCCCGACAGGATGTGTCCGTACCAGAGCGGATAGAAGTAGGAGGTCGAGGCGATCGACTTCACGAAGCGCGTGTCGCCGCCGAGACCGGCGACGTCCAGGGTGAAGAGCGTGTACCCGCCCTTCGTCGGTAGCGCCACCGCGTCGCGGCTGTCGCGCGTGAGCCCGAGCGTCACCGCGGAGGTCACGCGGGTGCCGATCTCGTCACGCAGCAGCGGGTCGCCCGTGTCCCGCACGTCGCTGATCTGGTCGCGGGTCAGCCGGTAGGCGGTCTGCCAGCGCCAGTACTCCTCGAAGGGATGGCTCAGCCGCACGGTGCCGCCCAGCGAATCGTAGTCGTACTCGGTGAATTGCCGCTTGATGTTGAACACGTCGAAGCCGGCCGAGAGCGGGCGGTCGAACAGCCACGGCTCCGTGAAGCTGATGATCCCCTGCTGGCTGTTGGCGCCGGCGCGGATGCGCAGCGACAGCACCCAGCCCCGCCCCAGGAAGTTGTTCTGCGAGACGTCGAGGGTCCCGACGAAGCTGTCGACCGACGAGAAGCCGCCGCCGA
>Ga0210377_10002460_pt1 | contig 16230 bp, 15 predicted proteins | sample PLM4_65_b1redo_FD_155480 | JGI IMG/M metagenome (GOLD analysis project Ga0210377, IMG submission 155480) | Groundwater sediment microbial communities from an aquifer in East River, Colorado, USA - PLM4_65_b1 redo | ecosystem: Environmental > Terrestrial > Soil > Riparian zone | place: USA: East... | reverse complement strand
CGCAGTCGGCACGGCCGGGCAGCGCTGCACCACGACTCGCCGCATCATCATGCACAAGAGCATTGCGAAGGAGCTCACCGAGCGACTGGTGAAAGCGTATCAGCAGGTGACGATCGGCAACCCGTTAGAGGACGGAATCTTGATGGGGCCGCTCGTCAACGCAAGAGCGGTCGAAGACATGATGGCGGCCCTGGAAAGGATCAAGGCACAGGGCGGCGAGATACTCACCGGCGGCCACCGCCTGCCGGAAAAAGGCCCTTGCTTCGTCGAGCCTACCATCGTGAAGATGACACAGCAGACGCCCATCGTCTGCGAGGAGACCTTCGCGCCAATCCTCTATCTGATGGAATACGAAACGCTCGATGAAGCCATCGGAATCCACAACGGCGTCCCGCAGGGATTAACGAGTGCAATCTTCACCACCAGCTTGCTGTCGGCAGAACGGTTCCTGTCGGCGACTGGCTCGGACTGCGGCCTGGCCAACGTCAACATCGGGACGAGCGGTGCAGAAATCGGCCTGGCGTTTGGCGGCGAAAAGGAAACCGGCGGCGGCCGCGAGTCCGGCTCCGACGCCTGGAAGTTATACATGCGCCGCCAGACGAATGTGATCAACTGGTCAAAGGATCTGCCGCTGGCTCAAGGGATCAAGTTCGGGGATTAGCGGTAACAACGCCCGACACTGGGAGCCCACTGCGCGTTTCGGCGCCGCGCGAACAACCGTGTAGGCTGTCCAGCATCGTACACCAGAACCGAGGTCCCCCTGTGAGACTCCCGGCGATCAACCAGAAGGAGCGCGCATGAAGAGCGGAGAGCTGCTCAGACGGCGAGAATTTCTCGAGATTTCCGGAGGGGCTCTGGGCCTCTTCGCGGCGACCGCACAGGTCCCATCGGCGGTTGCAGGCGCGGTGGAGAGCGACCCGCGGCCGGTCAGGCGCGATCCGCCACAGCTTCGGCGGTTGTTGAGCGAGATGGAAGCCAAGGGGGGGCAGTATTGGAGCGTGCTCCGCAAGGATGGCGAGTTCCTGCATTTCCTCGTGAAGGCAACCCGAGCAAGAAATATCCTCGAGGTGGGCACGTCGCAGGGATTCTCGGCGATCTGGATGGGGCTCGCGCTGGAGGAAACCGGCGGCCGGTTGACCACGATCGAGATCGACCCGGCCCGGCATACCCTGGCACGCAGGCACGTGAGCGAGGCACAATTATCGCAGCGGATCACACTCATCAGGGGCGATGCCCATGGGGAGGTCGCAAAGCTCGAGGGACCATTCGATTTCGTGTTCCTGGATGCCGACAAGGACGGGCAGGTGGATTACTTCAACAAACTCTACCCGACAAAGCTGACACCCGGCGGGATTCTTGCCGTTCACAACGCGATCCAGCAGGCCAGTTTGATGAAGGACTACCTGGACATGATCCGGAAGCATGCCGACTTCGACACCGTCACCCTGAGCGCGACGATGGACGATGGCTTTTGCGTGAGCTACCGGCACCGAGGGGCATGAAGCCTCCGCTTCCGGCTCGCAGGCGAGCGTGCTGAGGAAGATTCCCTAACGTCCTGGATCGAAGGGCACCCCTGGACTTTCCCCGGAGAATGGGGATTCCGCGCACTCCCGGCGCGATCCGCCGTTCGGCCACCGATCAAGGCAACATCCGGACTCTACCGGGGTGTCGCAAGGCAGCACGCTCAGGACTTGACCTCGTGACCAGAAGTGACTCGCATATAGTCATGAATACCATTCGGATCGCAGAGTTGAAAGCCCGATTGAGCGAGCAGCTCCGCCGTGTGCGGCGGGGGCGGACCCTCACCGTCACGGACCGGGATACGCCTATCGCACAGATCATCCCTTACCAGGCGGGACTCGCCTCCCTCGCGGTCCGGCATCCCCTGCCGGATGCGCCGAAGCTCGCCGCCATCCGGCTGCCCCCTCCGCTCCGCATCAAGACGGACGTGGTCCAGTTCTTGGCCCAGGAGCGCCGCGACCGGTGATTGCCTACCTCGACTCCTCGGTCGTCCTGCGCGTTGTGCTCGGACAGCCCGGATCTCTCCGTGAGTGGAAGGCCATCGAGAACGGGGTTGCGGGTGCCCTCCTGGAAGTCGAATGTGTGCGGACGCTCGATCGGCTGCGCCTCCTCGACGGAATCGCCGAGGACGAAATCGCGCGGCGACGCGAGACCGTCTATCGGATCGTCGAAGCTCTCACCGTGATCGAACCGACCCGACCTGTCCTCGCTCGCGCCGCCCAGCCGCTCCCCGTGGTTCTCGGCACACTGGACGCCCTTCACCTGGCGTCGGCCCTCCTGTGGCGCGAGCGCTCCGACGCAGACCTTGTGATGGCGACGCACACGACACTTCACTCCGTCTGGCTGCCCGCGCAGTCGCCTTTCGGGTCATCGGGCTGTAGCTCGGCTGGCGAGCGCGAAGCCGGCATGTCCCCCACCGCGCACCCCCTCCCTCTGATAAGCCCCCCCTCGACGACATTCTGTCAGGAGGGTCGTCGTGTCCGACCTTCGTTCTGGATGGACTCGCGCGCAGGGAATGTGGCGGGCTTGCCCTGGGGAGTTACGCCGCGACTTCGACGTGGCGCGTGAGCGCGAGCAGAGTGTTCCGGAGGAGCATGGCCACGGTCATGGGGCCGACGCCGCCCGGGACCGGGGTGATGGCGGACACGAGCTGGGCAGCGGAGTCGAGGTCCACGTCGCCCACCAGCTTCCCCTCGACGCGGTTGATGCCCACATCGATCACGACCGCCCCGGGCTTGAGCATCGCGCCCGTGATCAGGCGGGGGCGACCCACCGCGGCCACCAGGATGTCGGCCCGGCGCGTCTCGGCCGCCAGGTCGGCGGTCCGGGAGTGACAGATCGTGAGTGTCGCATGGCGGTGCAGGAGCAGGAAGGCCACGGGCTTCCCCACAATCTCGCTGCGCCCCACCACCACGGCGTGCTTGCCGCTGATCCCGACGCCCTCTCGATCCAACAACTCGATGATCCCCGCGGGCGTACAGGGGACGAACTGCGGCCGGTTCTCCACCAGGCGTCCAATGTTGGCGAAGGTGAACCCGTCCACGTCCTTCCCGGGATTCACGGCCTCCAGGACGGCCCGCTCGTCCAGATGCTTCGGTAGGGGCAACTGCACCAGGATCCCATGGATGGCTGGGTCACCGTTTAGTTTTCGGATGAGGGCAAGGAGATCGGCCTGAGAGATGTCGCCCGGCGGGGTGAGCTGCCGGGAGAAGATTCCGGCCTCTTGGCAGGCCTTCGTCTTTGACCGAACGTACGAGGCGGAGGCCGGGTCGTCCCCGACGAGGACGGCGGCCAGGCCGGGGACCTTGCCGGTCTTCCTTTGAAGCTCGAGGACCTGCTCGCGAATCTCCTCCCGAATTCCGGCCGCAATCTTCTTCCCGTCAATGATCCGCGCGCTCATGGCATGCTCCCCCGCCCCTCACTGAGCGATAACCGATAGGAACAGGGAGAGAGACAGGAACAGGGATCCGGAACACGTCACGTCTCGACCGCGCGGGCTAGTCATCGGAGATCTGGAGGCGCGTGATGCTCCGGGCGCGGCCGTCGTCGGCGATGTCCAGCACCACCGCGCACAGTTGTGCCGGTCCGTGGGCCAAGGTGAACTTCCGCGGCATCTGGGTGATGAACTTCTGGATGGCCTCTTCCGGCTTGATCCCGATGACGGAGTTCCGCGGGCCCGTCATTCCCACATCCGTGATGTAGGCCGTCCGCCCGGGGAGGATCTGCTCGTCCGCCGTCTGGACGTGGGTGTGGGTGCCGACAACCGCTGAGACCCGGCCATCCACGTACCACCCGAACGCCTGCTTTTCCGCCGTCGCCTCGGCGTGGAAATCGACCAGGATGGTATCGGTGACTTGGCGGACCTGGGCCAGCTCCCGGTCCGCCGCTTTGAAGGGGCAGTCAATCGGCGGAAGAAATGCCCGGCCCTGGATGTTCACCACACCCAGCATCCGGTCGTTCTTGCGAAGGATGTGGACGCCGGCGCCGGGCGCCTCCTCCGGATAGTTGGCCGGCCGCAACACGCGGCTCTCCTTCGCCAGGTAGCCCTCGGCCTCCTTCTTGTCCCAGATGTGATTGCCGGAGGTCAGGAGGTCGATCCCCAGGCTGAGCAACTCTTCCCCGATGGACGCGGTGATCCCGAAGCCCCCCGCGGCATTCTCGGCGTTGGCCAGGACCATCTCGGCCCCGTAATCCGCTATGAGCGCCTTCAGATGACGGGCCACCATCTGGCGTCCCGGCTGACCGACAATGTCGCCGATGAACAGGATGCGCATGTCACTCCGGGGGATGGAGGCTGGGGGCTGGGGGCTGGGGGCGGAAACCAAGAGACTTCAGGACGGCGTTTCCCCAACCCCCAATCCCTAACCCACAACACCCGTAGTTATCGTGCATATTCGATGGCGCGGGTTTCGCGGATGACGGTGACCTTGATCTGGCCCGGATACTCCATCTCGTCCTCAATGCGCTTGGCGATGTCCCGGGCGATGACGTAGGCGGCCTGATCGTTGATCTGCTCGCTCTCGACCACCACCCGGATCTCCCGGCCCGCCTGGATGGCGAAGCACTTCTCCACGCCCTTGAAGGATGTCGCGATCTCCTCCAGCTTGGCCAGGCGCTTCACATAGGTCTCCATGATCTCGCGCCGGGCGCCGGGCCGGGCGGCCGACAGGGTGTCGGCGGCCTGCAGGATGACGGCCTCCGGATACTGCGGGGCCACCTCCTCGTGGTGGGCGGCGATGATGTTCACCACCCGGGCATCCTCGTTGTACTTCTTGGCCAGTTCCGCCGACAACAATGCGTGCGAGGTCTCGGTGCCCTGGTCAGCCGCCTTGCCGATATCGTGAAGCAGGGCCGCCCGCTTCAGCGCCTTCACGTCCAAGCCCAGCTCCGCCGCCAGGAGGCCGGCCAAGGTGACCACCTCTTTGGTGTGGGCCAGTTGATTCTGCGAGTAGCTGTACCGGTACTTCAGCCGCCCGACCATCCGGACGAGTTCGGGATGCAGCCCGGTGATGCCCAGTTCGAAGCAGGCCTGCTCCCCCGCCTCCCGGATGTCCTTTTCGACTTCTTTGGTGACCTTCTCCACCATCTCCTCGATGCGGGTGGGATGGATCCGGCCGTCCTGGATCAGGCGCTGGATGGCGACCCGCGCGATCTCACGCCGGATGGAATCGAACCCGGACAGGATGATCGTCTCGGGGGTGTCGTCCACGATGATGTCGATCCCCGTGGCCTTCTCCAGCGCGCGGATGTTCCGTCCCTCCCGGCCGATGATGCGGCCCTTCATATCATCGCTGGGCAGATCCACCACCGACACCGCCGCCTCGGCCACATACTCCGAGGCGATCCGGCAGAGGGCTCGCCCGATGACCTGTTTGGCCCGCTCCTCGGCCACCGCATTGGCTTCATCCTCGATGCGCTTGACGCGAGCGCTGGCGTGAAGCTTGGCTTCGTCCTCCAGGCCACGCATGAGCTGGGCCTTGGCTTCCTCCGACGTCAGGCCGGCAACCTGCTCGAGCTTCCGTTTGGCCTCCTCCACCAACTGGTGCCAATGGCCCTCCTCCCGGATCACCGTCGTCTCCCGGGTCCGGATCTCCTCCTCGCGCCCCGTCTGTTCGCGGTCGCGGCGATCCAGCACCTCCAGCTTGCGATCCAGAATCTCCTCGCGTTGGTTCAGGCGTCTCTCGAGTCCTTGCATCTCCTCCCTGCGCGCCCGCGTCTCCTGCTCGAACTCGGTCCGCGCCTGGAGCGTCCGACCCTTGATCTCCAGGTCGGCTTCCTTCCGACGGGCCTCGATCTCGCGTTCGGCCTCTCGGCGGACTCGTCTCGCCTCACCCTCCGCCTGCTGCTTCAGCCGGTCCTGCCGCCGGCGTTCGAGGGCCCAGCCAATGGCCAGCCCCAGCAGGCCCATCGCCACCCCGAGCACGATGGTCACCCACATATCCACGGAAATCCCTCCCTCCTCCGTGCCGCGTCACGGGTGGATCCGGCACCCCGGGTCGACCCGTCGCAATGCACCCGGCTCTCCCTCACTGCGGTAGATCAGGACGCCCCGGAGGCCGCCTCCCGGCGTTTCGAGAGGCGCTCCGGACGCGCCGCGCAGGCTCCTGGGAGCCGCGCTCCTGTGCGGCGCAGGCGGCAATCCTGGCAGTCACCGACCCAAACAAAGAGTCACGCAGATTGTCAAGGTACGCGGAGGGCTCGGAAAGCTACATGCAGGGGGGAAGGGGCGGATGGACTCAGCGCATCCTCATGTCGGGGAAGCAGACAGGGCAATCCACCGGAAGGAAGAAAAAACAACCCCTACCATTGTGCCGTGTGCCGGTCCTCGTTTGAACCTGGTTAACCAGGTGGCGATCCCGGAAACGCTTTAGGCTTCCCCTCCGCAGAGGCGGAGAGGCTTGCGCACCGCGTTCTCGAAGGGATCCCCGTTCTGAGGATGTTGGCTCAAAAAAAGTTACCGCATCACGTGCACGGTAGGGGTTCTCGGTATCCCTGCTCTCTGCATTCGACATTAACACAGGCCGTTCCCCGTTGCAAGCCCTTTCCGAACCCTGCTGCATCCCTCAACGGCCGACGTTGCGCCGACGCATCCGTCGGGTCATCCGGCAACGCCCCCGCGATGCAGCAGCTGAAAAATTTCGTCAATCCGGGCCAGGACCTCTTGCTCGGCCCGCCGAGCCTGCTCGTCGCGCTTGAACAGCTCGTCGGCGATATTGAGAGAGGCCTGCACTGCCACCTTGGCAGGATTGAGCGCAGGACTTTCCTTCGCCACGTCGTGGAACTTGCCGTCCACGTACTCTGCCACCCGCCGAAGATAGTCAGGTCTGTCCGTCGCCCGGAGCGTGTAGCGCTCGCCGTAAATCTCGACCTCCGTGGGCCATTCCCCGGTCGTCATCCCGACTCCCTCAGGCGCCGACTCCCTGCAATGTGGCCTCCAGGCGGGTGATCTCTCCCAGCAGCCCCTCCACCCGCGTGCGCATCTCCTCCCGCTCGGCACGCAGGCGCGTGAGTTCGGCGCCGTCCCGCTCGCGTTCCGCACGCAGGGTCGCCACCTCATGCTCCCGGGAACGGAGCTCGTCCTGAAGAGCCTGGATCTTTGCCTCCAGAGCCTTCCGCTCCTGGCGGGATTGCTCCAGCCCCCCCAGGATCTCACGGACTTTGCTCTCAAGGGCCGCTAACCGCTCCAAGGCCGCGTCCATCGGGTCTCCCTCGTGAAGGACGACGAGACCCTACCAAAGCCCGAGAGCTTTGTAAAGCGGGATTTCTCGGCTGTGGATTTCATCGGCGGAGAGGGTGGCGGGGACGCCGTGCGCACTCGGGGACGCCCTCAGACCCGCAGCCGGGCCCCGAGGCGCTGGGCTGCCGCCTCGACGATGCGGCCTTTCTCGGCCTCCACCTCCGCGTCGGTCAGCGTCCGATCCATTGCCTGGAACACGAGGGAGAAGGCCAGGCTCTTCTTGCCGGGCGGGAGCTGTTGCCCGCGGTACACATCGAAGAGTCGGGCCTCGGCGAGCAGCCCCCCGCCCGCGGATCGGATGACCGCGCCGAGCTCCGCCGCCGACACCTCCTCGTCAACTACGAGGGCGATGTCCTGCAGCGCCGGCGGGAACCGGGGAACCGGCACGACCCGGTAACTCGGTGGGACGCGCGCGAGGAGCGCTTCGAGGTCGAGTTCCACCAGGCAGACCGGTCCGGCGGGCAGGTCGAAGGCCGCCCCGACGTCGGGGTGGATCTCTCCCAGAACGCCCAGGTCGTGGTTCTCGATGACCACCCGGGCGGTCCGGCCGGGCGCGAACGTCGGATGGGTCGTCGGTTCGAAGCCGACGGCCTCGAGGTGCAGCCCCTGGAAGAGGGCATCCACCATCCCCTTGAGGTCGAAGAAGTCGGTGCGGCCGGGGTCCGGGTCCCGCCAGGAGCCCGGCGCGAGCCGCCCGGCCATGCCGATGGCCAATCGCCGCGGTTCGGCCGGCAACTCCGTCGCGCCGCCGGGAAGGTACACCGGACCGATCTCGAAGAACCAGAGTCGCTCGCGAAGCCGCGCGTTCTGGCCCATGACCTCCAACAGGCCGGGCATCAGGGTCCGCCGCATCACCACCCGATCCGCGCTGATCGGGTTGGCGACACGGACATAGGGACGCTGGGGGGCTGGGCCGTCCCCCGGGGCCAGCATGTCCTCGCGCTCGGGCGTCGTCAACCGGTAGGCGATGACCTCCTGCAGCCCGGCCACCACCAGGAGGTCCCGCACACGCTCTTCCAGATCCACTGCCACGATGTCGCGCTGTGGCGGCAGCCGGTCCGCCATCTCGGTCACCGGGATTCGATCGTACCCGTAGACGCGCGCCACTTCCTCGATGAGGTCGGCGGCCCCCGTCACGCCGGTGCCGATGTCCAACCGGTGGTCGGGCACCGTCACGCGCAACCGGGTGTCTCCCTGGGCCTCGCACTGGAACTCGAGGGCCGTGAGGATTCGCTCGATCTCGGTGCGGGGCAGCTCCATCCCCAGGATGCGTCGCACCTCGTCGGTCGTCAGGCTGACCACCGCCGGGACCTGGGGGGCGGCATAGCAGTCCGCCACGCCCCGGGCAATCCTACCGCCGGCCAGCCCCCGCATCAGTTCCGTGGCCCGCATGGCAGCCGGGACCGCCGCCGAGGGCGGGACTCCGCGGCCGAATCGGGCGCTGGCCTCGCTGGGGAGCTTCAACGCCTGGGTGGTTTTGCGGATGGAGACGAAATGGAAGTTGGCCGCCTCCAGAAGCACGGTCGTCGTGGCCTGGGTGACCTCGGTCTCGGCCCCCCCCATCACGCCGCCGATGGCAATCGGACCCGCGGTGTCGGTGATCAGCAGTCGCTCCGGTCCCAGGGCACGGGTCACCCCGTCCAACGTCGTCAGCACCTCTCCGGCGCGCGCCGGGCGGACCGTGATACGGGGGATGCCTTTGGCGCGGCGCAGCAGCACGTCATAGTCAAAGGCGTGCAGCGGCTGCCCCCATTCGAGCATCACGTAGTTGGTAACGTCCACCACGTTGTTGATGGGCCGGATGCCCGCCAGGCGCAGCCGCCGGCGCATCCATTCCGGGGATGGTCCGATGGTGACCCCCGCGATCAGCGTCGCCGCGTAGCGGGCGCACAGGGCGGGATCCGCGATAGTGACCGTCACGCAGCCCTCGATGGGATCCCCGGCGGCTTGCATCCGGACCGAGGGAGAGCGCACTCGACCCCCGGTCAGCGCCGCCACCTCCCGGGCCACGCCCAGCATGGAGAGGCAGCGGGCCATGTTCGGGGTGATCTCCAGATCCAGGACCACATCCCCCAGGTAGGCCACCAGGGGGGTCCCCACGGGCGCTTGCTCGTCCAGGACAAGGATGCCCGTGTGATCCTCGGAGAGGCCCAGTTCTTTTTCCGAGAGCACCATCCCCTCCGAGTAGATGCCCCGGACCTTCCGCCCCGTGAGGGTGGTGACCTGGGGCGTGGCGCTGTACCCGTCCCAGTGGCGGGCCCCCTCCAGGGCGAAAGCCACCCTGTGGCCTTTATCGCCGACCCGGAGGTTCGGAGCGCCCGTCACCACCGTCTTGGGCTGGCCCGCACCGTAGGCCACCGTGGCCAACACCAGCCGGTCCGCATTGGGATGCGGACGGACCTCCACGATCTCCCCCACCAGTATCCGCTCCGGATCCCAGGGGAGGGCGGCACCGGGCAGGCCGATGGTCTGGATGTCCGCCACCTCGAGCCCGGCGAGGGTCAGGCGCTCGGCCAGGTCCCCTACCGGCAGGGGAACGTCCACGTAGTCCTTGAGCCAACTGATCGGCACGCGCATCGGTTGGGAGTCCGCGAGACACCGCTCCCCGTCAGGGGTGCGAGTTGCCCATCAGAACTGTTCGAGGAAGCGAAGGTCGTTGGCCCAGAAGTACCGGATGTCCTCGATCCGGTGCTTCAGCATCGTGATGCGCTCCGGACCCATCCCGAAGGCGAACCCCGAGTGGGTCGCCGGGTCATAGCCGCCGTTGCGCAGCACCTCGGGGTGGACCATGCCACACCCCAGAATCTCCAGCCACCCGGTCTGCTTGCACACGGCACAGCCGCCCCCCTCGCAGAGCATGCATTCCACATCCATCTCGGCGCTGGGCTCGGTGAACGGAAAGTGACTCGCCCGGAATCGCACTCGCCGGGTGGCGCCGAACATGCGGTGGGCAAAGCTGATCAGCGTCCCCTTGAGATCCGTCATGGTGACGTGCCGCCCCACCGCCAGTCCCTCGACCTGGTGAAACTGGATCTCCGATCGGGCGGTGATCTGCTCGTACCGGTAGCACATCCCCGGCAGGATGACCCGGATGGGTGCCGGGCATTGCTCGCGCATGGCCCGGATCTGGCCCGGGGAGGTATGGGTTCTGAGCAGGACACCGTCCGTGGTGGTGTAGAAGGTATCCCACATGTCTCGGGCGGGATGGTGGGCCGGGATGTTCAGGAGTTCGAAGTTCATCTCTTCCGTTTCGATGTCCCGGCTCCGGTAGATCTGGAATCCCATGTCCGCCCAGATCTGGCAGATCCGTCGCAGGATCCGAGTGCTGGGGTGGAGCCGGCCCATGGGGATCGGCCGGCCGGGGAGCGTGACGTCCACGCGCTCCGCCGCCAGGGCCGCCGCCCGGGCGGCGGCCTGGAGCGCCTCGCGTCGCGCCACGAGCGCTGTCTCCAGCCGCTGCTTCACCTCGTTGGCCAGCTTGCCGACGGCCGGCCGCTCGGCTGGTTCCAGATCGGCGAGGCTTCGCAGAATAGACGCCAGGGATCCCTTGCGACCGAGGTAGCGTACCCGGACTTCTTCCAGGGCAGCCTCGTCCGCCGCAGACACCAGGGCCGCCAGCGCTCCCCCCTCCAGGGCCGCCAGCGCCTGGGGAATGTCAGTAGTGTCAGTCATGGGCCAAAATCCATAATCGGCCTATCCCTTTAACTCCAGCGCCTCCCGATAGGCGTGACGGAGCCTTGTCTCACACGAGTCGGGGCCGCTGTTACTCGGGCCATCGGGATCGGTCTTTGGCAAAAAAAGCGCCCCGAGGAGCTCGGGGCGCACCAGGGAGAACCGGACCACCGGCTACGCGGAGGCCTGCGCCTTGGCCAGATCCGCCAGCGTATTGAAGGCGGCCGCATCCCGCACGGCGAGGTCTGCCAGGATCTTGCGATCCACGGTGACGCCGGCCTTGCGGAGGCCGCCCATCAGACGGCTGTAGGACAGGCCGGCCAGACGCGCCCCCGCATTGATGCGGATGACCCACAGGTTGCGGAAGTCCCGCTTCCGGTTTCGGCGATCCCGATAGCTGTAGGCCAGGCCCCGATCCACCGCTTCCTGTGCGCTCCGGAAGCAGTTCTTGCGCTTCCCCCAGTATCCTTCGGCTTGCTTCAGGACTCGGTTTCGTCGCTGGCGTGTCGTGAACCCACCCTTTGTGCGTGGCATGACTCCAACTCCTCGCTGGCTTCGTCCGTTGTGATTCAGACCCTCACTGCTTGCCTCATGAATTCACATCCGCAATCCGCAATTCGACATCCGACATTCCGCTCAAATGTAGGGGACCAGCACCTTCATCCGCTTGGCGTCCGCAGGATCAACCAGGGTCCATTTGCGGAGGGCCCGCATGCGTTTCCCGGATTTCCCGGTCAGCAGATGGCTCTTGGACGAATGGGCGCGGCGCAGCTTCCCGGTCCCCGTGATCCGGAATCGCTTGGCCGCACCCCGGCTGCTCTTCATCTTGGGCATGATTGTGGACTCCTCATCCCCCGCCGTAAAGGCGGGAGTTACAACTTCGCTGACTGACCCTCCGCCGAGGCAAACCCGGCGATCTCATTGGTCATTGGCTCATGGGTCATTTGCTTGTCAGTGCTTCGGCGCCAGAATCATCGTCATGTTCCGGCCCTCGACCTTGGCTGGCTGCTCAACCATCGCCACATCCTTCAGGGCCTCCACAAACCGGTCCAGCACCGCCTTCCCCCGGTCCATGCGGATGACCTCGCGCCCCCGGAACATCATGGTGATTTTCGCCTTGTTCCCTTCCTTCAGGAAGCGCTCGGCGTTCCGCGCCTTGAACTGGAAATCGTGCTCCTCCGTCTTCGGGCGGAGTTTGATCTCCTTGAGCTCAATGATGGTCTGCTTCTTCTTGGCCTCGCGGGCCTTCTTGCTCTGCTCATACCGGTACTTGCCGTAATCCATGATCCGGCAGACCGGCGGCCGCGCCTCGGGGGCCACCTCGACCAGATCCATGTTGAGCCCGTAGGCGGTCTGCAGGGCCTGCTCGATCGCCAGGATGCCGAGCTGGCTTCCGTCCGGGCTGATCACTCGCACTTCCTTGATGCGGATCCGCTCGTTGACACGAAGGCCTTTACTTATGGACCCCACCTCCAGCCGCGATGGGCGGCCGCCGGATCAGGCGACCTGCGGCTTGCTCTCAGGGGCCAGCATGTGGACGAAGTCCGCCAGGGGCATCACGCCGCGATCCTGGCCACCCCGCAGGCGGACCGACACCGTCCCCGCTGCCGTTTCCTTGTCTCCCACCACCAGGATGTACGGAATCTTCTGGACCTCCGCGTCCCGGATCTTGAAGCCGACCTTCTCGCTACGGGTATCCACCTCGCCGCGCAGGTCCTCCGCCCGCAACCGGGCGACCACGCCGGCGGCGTACTCGTGATGGCGATCGGCCACGGGCAGCACCCGCGCTTGCACCGGGGCCAGCCAGGCCGGAAACGCGCCCCCGTAGTGCTCGATCAGGACGCCGAGGAATCGTTCCATGGACCCCAGCAGGGCCCGGTGGACCATGACGGGCCGGTGCTGGCGGTTATCCTCGCCCACGAAGCTGATGGCGAACCGCTCGGGCAGATTGAAGTCGAACTGGACCGTGGTGCACTGCCAGGGGCGGCCCAGGGCGTCCTTCACCCTGATGTCGATCTTGGGGCCGTAGAAGGCGCCGCCACCCGGATCCACCTCGTACGTCTGGCCCGCCCGCTCGGCCGCCCGCTTCAGCGCCTCGGTGGCGGCCTCCCAGTCGGCGGGATCGCCCACGAACTTCTCCGGGCGGGTGGCCACGTAGACCTCGTAGTCCTTGAACCCGAAGGTCCGGAGAAAGAAGAGGCTGAAGTGCACCGCCCGGGTGATCTCCTCGTCCATCTGCTCCGGCGTGCAGAAGATGTGCGCGTCGTCCTGGGTGAACCCCCGCACCCGCAGGAGCCCGTGGAGCACGCCGGCCCGCTCGAAACGGTAGACCGTCCCCAGCTCGGCGAAGCGCAGCGGCAGGTCGCGGTAGCTTCGCACCTTCGACTGGTAGATCATGATATGGAAGGGGCAGTTCATGGGCTTGACGTAGTAGTCGTTCCCATCCCCTTCCATCCGCGGATACATCAGATCCTGGTAGAAGTCCAGATGGCCGCTCATCTGCCACAACTTGGCCCGCCCCACGTGCGGGGTGTAGACGAGGTCGTAGCCGTTGGCCAGGTGTTCGTCCCGCCAGAAGTCCTCGATGAGCTTGCGGATGATCCCACCCTTGGGATGCCACAGGATCAGCCCGCTGCCCACCTCGTCCGACACGCTGAACAGGTCCAGGTCCCGCCCCAGGCGGCGGTGGTCGCGCCGGCGCGCCTCCTCCAACCGGAACAGGTGGCGGTCCAGGGCCTCCTGGGTGTCGAAGGCGGTCCCGTAGATCCGCTGGAGCATGGGACGACGCTCGTCCCCCCGCCAGTAGGCGCCCGCGATGTGGGTGAGGCGGAACGCCGTGAGCCAGGAAGTGTCCGGGACATGCGGGCCGCGGCAGAGGTCCACGAATGTCCCGGTCTGGTAGAAGCTCACCGAGGTCGTCCCGGACTCCACCTCGCCGGCCATCTCCTCTATCTCGGCCACCCTGGGGGTACCCGGCTCTCGGCTCTCGTGTCTCGATGTGCCATACTGTCGAATCGTGTCGAGGATCTCGACCTTGTAGTCTTGCGTGTGGGCGCGGGCCCAGGCCAGCGCCTCGCTCATTCCCATGTCGCGACGCTCATACGGCAGTCGCTGAGCCGCCAGTTCCCGCATCTTGGCCTCGATGACCGGCAAATCCTCAGGCGCCAGGGGCCGCGGGAGTTCCATGTCATAATAGAACCCATCCTCGATGGCCGGGCCGATGGCGAACTTCGCCGCGGGGAAGAGGGCCTGGACCGCGGCCGCCATGAGGTGGGCCGTGCTGTGCCGAAGCACCCGCAACCCCTCCGCCGAATCCGGCGGAACCAGCGTGAGGGACGCATCCGCAGGCACGGGTGTCATGAAGTCCAGGATCTGGCCGTTCCCCGCGGCCGCGACGGCAGAGTGCACCGCCGATTCCCCCAGCGACTGGAGCGTCGCGAGGATCGGCTGCCCGACCGGGACGCGTGCGCGCCGGCCATCCGCGAGCAAGATTTCGGCGTCAGCCATTGGAATCCACAGAAGAAAAGAGCATCACGACACCACCTCCATCGTGATGCTCAGGACTTTCACTATGCCGTCACGAGAGCAAAGATGGTAGGCACGGGCGGTCTTGAACCGCCGACCTCTTGCGTGTCAAGCGCCTTGGCGTTCTTCACGGTGGTGCAGGATATTCCATGATGTTGCGGTCTGTCAAGCATTTACGGGCTTTCGTCTTTTAGCCTGACCAAGGCTGTTTTGGGGCGTTTCAGGGCCTCATGTTTCCCAAAGTTTCCCAAGAACTACGCCGGAGCGGGCAGGGCTTTCGCGGTCAAGACATCGAGTTGCGCCGCCTGGTCCTCTGCCAGGGCCATCTCCCCGGCCAGCTTCCCATAGACATCCATCGTGAGCTTGATGTTGCTGTGGCCGACGCGGGCCTGCACCAGCTTGGGGTGTGTCCCCGCCTCCACGTGCATGGCGATGAACATCCGGCGGAAATCTTGCGGCCGGATCCCGGTGAGGCGAATGGCCTTCAGGGCAGGGCCAAAGTATCGGCGCCGCACGTCGCCGGGATAGAACGGCGTCCATCCTCGCTCGGCAACACGAGAGCGGGGGGATTCGGTGAGCCGTTCTGCTCCTCTCGGTGCCCCACAAGGAAAGGCGTCAGCGGACCGGGGATCTCCACCACACGCTTGCCGGCCTCGGACTTCGGCTCGGTGATGACCCACCGGGTCTCGGCGTCCGGGCAATCCTTCTTCCGTCGCCAGATCACCTGACGCCGGATGAAGAGACGCCGCCGGCCAAGGTCCACATCGGACCAGCGGAGGCCCAGGATCTCTCCGATCCGGAGGCCACAGAAGGCCATGACCAGGAACAGGACCCCCTAGACGCGCCCCACATGTTCACAGAGCGCCTTCACCTGCTCCATAAGGGCGCGCGACGGGCGGACACGTACGGCAACGCTCATTCCTGCTCCCTCCCCCTCGACGGGGGAGGGCTGGGGTGGGGGTGAGTGAGGGGCGGCCGCAAGTCCCCCTCACCCTGGCCCTCCCACGGGGGGAGAGGAGAACGATGGAACCCGCCAGCGCCAAGCCGTCCCCCCCTATATATTGGGGTAACCCACACTCGATCCGGAAAGACCTCTTGCTCATGCTTTGCTCCTTTCGCGAGGGTGTGGGGTCTGGGCCAAGCCCCCGGTCAGTTGGCGCTGACGCGGGGGCGTTGTTTTCACGAAAGGGTGATCGTCACCGTCGAGGTGATTTCCGTATTGGGGGAGCAAACGTCTTCTTTCGTGAGTCCTTCAACGCTTTCTTGTGAGAGGGCATAAGGAAATCCGAGTTCACATCGTCTAACTTACGTCCGCAGCCACACTTACACAGGCGCACTTTTTCTGTCATCTTCATCCCCCCTACTCCAGCAGTTCCCCCACCTTCACCTTGAGGGCCTTGGCGAGGCGCTCCAGAAGATCCAGCGAGGGGTTCTTCCGGGCGCCGGTTTCCAGCATGGTGATGTAAGCGTCGGAGACGCCGACCTTGTTCCCCAACTGCTCTTGAGTCAGCCCCTTGGCGGTTCTTAGCTTCTTCAGCACGGTGCCTAACCTCTTCACCATATAGAATAGACAAACTCCTAGTTAGGACGTTGTCAAGGGAATTCTTTGCCTCTCACAGCCGTTCCATCGTCGCCATGTCCAGTGAGGCCGGACGCTCATACCTTGGGGTTGCCGGGCTTCCGGCTGAGCATCTGCTCGAGCGTGCTGATGATCCCTGTGGACCCGAAGTCCTTGCGCAGGGTGAGGGTGGCGCCAGCCTCCTGCCCCTTGGCGT
>Ga0210377_10002459_pt1 | contig 16233 bp, 14 predicted proteins | sample PLM4_65_b1redo_FD_155480 | JGI IMG/M metagenome (GOLD analysis project Ga0210377, IMG submission 155480) | Groundwater sediment microbial communities from an aquifer in East River, Colorado, USA - PLM4_65_b1 redo | ecosystem: Environmental > Terrestrial > Soil > Riparian zone | place: USA: East... | reverse complement strand
GCCATTAATTGCATGTCGAAAGGGCTTTCCTGGATAAATTCCTCGATGGGGATTCCGTCATATCCCATGATGAGTGCGCCTACCCCACCCCCGACTTTTTCCACTATTTCCTGCAAAGAGCGTCTAAGTCCCATTACCTCCTCCTCTTTATATTCTCCAGCCAGATTTCGAGAGTACGTATAACACTTTCCGCCGAAGCGGCAGGATGACTGTTTTCGTCTGTTAAAACTCCATTAACGGATGACATAATATCAGTTCCTGCCGGAGAGGGAATGGATGGATATAGTGTTGCATCGGGTTCTTCCGCTATTGTTGCAAGATCATCTCTGCTCCCTTCACTGAAAGTGTCCTCAAGCTCATCAGGAATTTCGTGCTCCTGAATTTGCCTGAGAATGGATCCCGACTCGCTTGATGATAAACCGGCGGTTTGTCTACCTTCTGGCTCAATTATTTCCTGATCAGTGGAATCCGCTTCCGAAGAGTGTTCCCGGACGCATTCCTCATCTCCATCTATCTCCTGTTTTATGGCATGGATTCGGTTTTTCAATTCCAGATTTTCTGGGTCCGTTTCCAGCAGTTCCCTTAAAATGGTGAGCGCCTGTTTTGGGAACCCCTGTGACACATAAAGTTCCGCAAGTGTCACTGTAGTCAACGGGTCTTTTTCTTCCAGATCCTCGCCACTGAATAGATCCTCTGCTTCATCTTCCGTTTCTTCAGGGAAAGCAAACACGACTTCATCAGATTTCTTTTCATTTAATTCCTGCGGACTCACTTCAGAAGCTTCTTCGAATATGTCACTCTCATCCAGATCAATTACATAATCTGATTCTCCCCATTGCGAAAGGTCTCCCCCGGAAATCGCAATTTCCGGGATGGCTCTTTCTCCTCTTTCTCCTCTTTCTCCTTCTGGTTCGAACAACGGTTTTGATATTGAACCTGAAGTCCTTATCAGGGATTGAAGAAGCAGTTGACTCTCCGAATCGTCCGGGTTCTGAGAAAGAATTATTTTTAAGGACTTCTCGGCAGCCGCAACCTCACCTGAATCGATATATATTTTGCTCAGAATCCTCTGTGCGAGCAGATTATCGGGTGTAACCCTTACAACTTTTTCAAGGGCTTCCCTCGATTCAGCATTCATTCCCTTTTCCAAGTAAGCCCTTCCCAGGGCCATATACCCGCCGACATATTCCGGATGTATGTCACAGCCTCGTTTGGCCACGATAATCGCATCATCCACCATACCCAGTTTGCGGTAGAGTTCAGAAAGCGGCGCAAAACAGTATGAATTGGGATCTCTCTCAAGAGTATCCTCATATTTTTTTATTTCCGCCCAAAAGGAGGGGCCTTCCTGCTCCATCTCAGCCTCCTATCCCCGAAATTTTCAAGAGTGGGTAAAGATCATCCACACGTGAAATCTGAAAATCGCCAAGACCTTTATTGAAAACAAAATTTATGCCCCCGTCCTTCACTTTTTTGTCGTGTAAAATGGCTTCAATGTAAGACGATGAAGAAAAGCCTGGGAGAGTCATCGGCAGTCGCAATGATTCAAGAAGCGACAAAATCCTTTCCGTTTCAATATGGCCGGAAAATCCCATGGCTTCCGAGTATTTTGCAGCCTGGGCCATACCGATCGCCACGGCCTCGCCATGGGTGTATTTTTTGTAGCAGGTCAAGGTTTCAACTGCATGACCAATGGTATGCCCGTAATTAAGGACCGCGCGCAGACCGGTTTCTTTCTCGTCTTTATTCACAATAGACGCCTTAATCTCACATGAACGCTTGATAGCCTTCTGCAGACAACTCTTATCCCTGGCAAGCAACCTATCGACATTCTCCGACAGAAATTCAAAAAAGGCCCCATCAAGGACAACGCCATATTTTGCTACCTCGGCAAGTCCGCTCAGGTATTCCCTTTCAGACAGGGTGTCTAGCGTCGAGGTATCTATAAGGACCAGGCCAGGCTGATAAAAAGAGCCGATCAGGTTCTTTCCCTTTTCATGGTTAACGCCTGTTTTCCCCCCCACACTGCTGTCAACCTGGCCCAGTAGTGTAGTCGGGATCTGGACAAAGGATATGCCGCGAAGATAAGTGGCAGCGGCAAACCCAGTGATATCTCCAACGACACCGCCACCCAGCGCCAGCAAAAGAGAGCTCCTGTCGAATCCGAACTCTATCAGTCGATCATATATCCTCTTCAGGGTTTCTAGACTCTTATACTCTTCACCATCAGGGATTTCAATCGTATATACAGTAAAACCCGCTTCCGAGAGTGCCGCTTTCGCAGGCTCCAGGTAAAATGCGCCCACAAGAGGATTGGTAACCACAGCGGCTTTATTGCCTGTACGCAAATCACGGCAAACGCGTCCTATTTGATCAAAGATATTTTGCCCTAAAAATATCTCGTAGCTACGCTCTCCAAGCACGACCGTCACAGTTTCCAATTACATTTATTCCTTTTTTGCCTTATCTGGAGCTTCTTTTACTGCATATTCCACGTTTTTTGCCAATGTGTCAATTGAAACCTGTTATGCCAGGCTACGGTCTGAACGTGTTGCTTCCATAGATTGATCGCGACATCGTATCAGAACGTTTTCAGGTAATCGATATAGCCATCATAATTGCGCCGGATCTCTTCCATCGAATCACCACCAAACTTCTCCAGGAAAGCATTGGCAATCTCTATTGCCACCACCGCTTCGGCCACTACAGAAGCGGCAGGTACTGCACAGACATCAGAACGCTCAACCGCGGCCTCAAAAGGCTCCTTGGTAACAATATCAACCGACTTCAGAGGTTTATAGAGTGTCGGGATAGGTTTCATGGCAGCGCGCACGATTATCTCTTCGCCGTTGCTGATCCCACCCTCGATCCCTCCGGCATTGTTGGTCTTCCTGTAAAAACCTGTAGATTCTCCCGTTGAGATTCGGGATGAGTCAAAATATATTGCATCATGAACCTTCGAACCCGGGGACCTCGCTGTATTGAACCCCGCGCCGATCTCCACACCCTTGATTGCCTGGATCCCCATTACTGACATGGCAAGCCGGGCATCCAGCTTTCTGTCCCATTGGACATGACTGCCGAGGCCTACCGGAACTCCTGATACAACCACCTCCACTATTCCGCCAAGCGAGTCTCCATCCTCTTTCATTGAATCGATCAGCACCTTCATCTCAGACTCCGCGGCACTGTCGAAGGTAAAAAGGTCCGATTGCGCCGTCAGCTCCTGTAGAATCCTAATGGGAAGATTGGGGCGCTCCGCATTAATCCCCCCGATTTCCGCAACGAACCCCCATACGGTTATGCCGAAATGTTTGAGAAAAGCCTTGGCCACGGAACCGACGGCAACCCGTGCAGCAGTCTCCCTGGCGCTGGAACGCTCCAGGATGTTCCGGACGTCATGCTGATTGTACTTGAGCGCGCCGGGGAGGTCCGCGTGGCCGGGGCGTGAGCGGGTCACACGAATTTTCTCGTCACGATGGACCTCCGAAGTGGACATCTTTTCCTGCCAGTTTATCCAGTCACGGTTTTTTATGACAAGTGTTATGGGTGACCCGATTGTTTTCCCCCAACGCACGCCTGAAAGTATCTCGACCGTATCTTTCTCAATCAGCATCCGCCCGCCGCGTCCGTATCCCCCCTGCCTTCGGGCCAGATCGGCGTTAATCGCCTCCTGCGCCAGTTCCAGGTTGGATGGAACCCCCTCAAGCAGCGCCGTCAGTTGGGGACCGTGGGATTCACCTGCCGTCAGGTAACGTAGCATTCATTCTCCCTGATTTAAACAAAAGCCAGGGGGTTACCCTGGCTTTTGCTATCCTGATATAAATTTAAAATAAATAACTAGTTTACTATCTTGGGAGTTATGAATATCAACAGCTCAGTTTTCGTTTTTTGTTTGCTGTTTGATTTGAATAACCAACCGAGTAAGGGTATGTCCTGCAAGAATGGCATCCCGGTATCTTCATCCGTATCGCTGTCCTGATAAATCCCTCCGATTACGGTTGTCTCACCACTCATGACCTGCACTTCAGTGGTCGCCTCCTTCTTGTTTATTGGCGGCGGCGTTCCTGTCCCAGCGGAATTATTCGTGGCTTTTATCTTCATGCTGATAGTTCCGTCGGCAGCGACATGCGGGGTCACCTCAAGGGTTAGAGCCGCTTCAACAAACTCCGTCTTGGTCCCTTCCGCCGAAACAGTTTGATAGGGAATGGATTGGCCCTGTGAAATCTTTGCAGCCTTGTTGTTTAGGGTGATTATTTTGGGTGTGGAAATGACTTTAACTTGCCCGATTGTGGCTGCGGCCGATAAGCGAAGATCCAGCCTTATATCGCTGCCGAGAGTACCGAACGTTATTCCTGCTGCGCCTCCCGCAGTAGACGAAACTCCAGAGGTCGGAGGTGCTGATGTAATGCCGCCCATACCGACATCCACTTGACGCATCCCGAACACCGACATAGATGCATCACTGAAATGCAGTCCCCAATTGACCCCCAGATCCCTGGTGAACGTTGATGATGCCTCGACTATGCGTGCTTCGATCATTACTTGTTTTTCCGGCATGTCCAGTTGCTTTAACAGGAAGCGCATTTTTTCCAACCTGTCTTCATTGTCAGTCACTATGACCCTGTTTGTGCGGTCATCCGTTGAAATGGTACCGCGATCGCTTTTCAATTTATCGAATTGAGCAGCTATATCAGATACAGCTGCAAAGTTTATATCAAACACCTTTGTTTTAAGCTCCATCCTTCTTTCTTGTTCCTTTTTGGCTTCAGCTTCTTCCTGTTCCTCTGTTTTGAATTTGCCCTTTGGCTTTATATACATGATATTGCCGTCTTGCCTCTTTTCGAGACCTTTTGAATCAAGAATGACTTCGAGGGCCTGATCCCATGGCACATTGACAAGCTTAATGCTTATGGTCCCTGAAACATCGTCACCTATAATGAAGTTCAGATTACTTACTTCGGCGATCAGTTGCAGTATTTTCCTTATGTCCGCGTCAGAAAATTCAAGGCTGACTTTTCTGCCGGTATAAATTTTTTTCTCGCCGTACTTTGGTGCTGAAACTGTTTGTTTATCATAAACTGAAGCGACATCTGCAGATAAAGCGACCTTCCCCCTGGAAGCAAACGGAGAATCAACAGATTCATTTTTTGATACTGCCGTAAATTGAGACGTTCTGCTTGGCATGGAACTGTTTTTTATGTTTTCAGGGTTTTTAATATCCCAGAAGATAGTATCGCCATCCTGCTTTATTGAATAAGTTGTCGATTGCCTTAATTTAACCAGTATCCTTGCATCATTACCCCTCCTCATTTTCACTTGATACGGGGTAATCATTTTCACTACAGCAGGAAATGCGCTTGTATCAATCATGCGCTGGAATCTTCTGGGAACCTGACAATTTTTAATGGTAAGCGAAAGCCCGCCGGTGACTTTCACCGGTTTACCGGCATTGCAATCACCAGTCACTTTTATGGCAATCTGGGATAATTCATCAACTACCTTGAAATCTATTGCTTCAATGGACGAGATCTTCTGGGTGACAGCTATTTTCTCCGCAATTGCCGGTTTCTCCTGTCCCCCGCGAGGCTCTTTTTGATAAGTTACAACCGCAGGTGCAGGGGTAGTTACAAAAATAACCTTCAATCCTTCCGCATCTTTTATCACCTGATAAGGTGGTAATGAGACTTTTGCGGCATCCATGACAATTCTGATCTTGTCCGGATAAAATCCCTGTCGCACCTGCCCGACCGCAAAATTGTCGACTGCTATTATTTTTGCCGCAATTCCGCTTTTTATACCCGGTAGATCCAAAACAAGACGATCAGGTTTGGTTAGCTTGAACACATTGTACTTTTCAACACCGCCGGGTATATTTAATTCTATTCCTTGAACGTTGGCGGTAACTGAGCGCAATATCTTCGCTTGCGGCGCAGGTGTTGCTTTGGATTCAAGCGCCGAATCATTAGGCTTGTTTGCCACGATGGAAGTATGATTCTCATCCTTTGCAATTTCTGGGACAACAGAAGTGGCAGTTTGCGCCTCATTGTTTTCCGTTACAGGCTTTTGCTCACTTGTTATCGATAGGGAATCGTTTTGCTGCTGTGTCGCAGTGTGATTCACCGTTTCAATGGAAGAAGCAGTTTTTGTTTCTTCCTTAGGCTCGGAGGCCTGTTTTTCTTCAACAGATGGTTTTGTAAAAATTATCAGCAATTTGCCTTTATCTACGGCATCTGTTGTAACAGAGAAGTCACTATCCTCTTTTGTTAGTATGATCTCGATCCTGCTCAAAAAACCGCCGGTGAATTCATGCTTTGCAACATCAATGCGCTTGATGTTTCCTGTATTCACTTCAAGACTCTTGCTAGCCGATCCAGGTTCGGTTTGGGCCAGGTCAATCACAATTCTGGGGGGATCACTCGTTTTGTAATACGTGTAAGACAGGGGTTTATCTGCTGATACTTCGACCTGAGAGGCATCGGCAAGAACTTTAATGGCTTGAATAGCGGCCGCCCCGTTTTTTTCTACAGGGTCCCCATCCTTTATATTAGCCCTTGTCTGAGCACATCCGGTAAATACCACCAGTAAGAATAAGGTTAAAGCAAAATCGAAAGTAAATTTTTTTGCATGTGTTATCATCCGGAAGTCTCCTTACTTTTTCTGGGGGAGAGTAAGCTTTGCGGTTCTCCTTTTGATATGTCCATTTTCGTCACGATAGTTCTCAAGCACTTCAATCGTTGTTGCTGTTATTTTCGTAATCCGTCCGTCATTATCACCGATCAGCATCCCCTGCTTCACCACATAACCCTTGCCTGAAGGGTCTATTACAAGTGCCCTGTTCTCTTTGAGACCGACAATAATGCCGGCAATCTTGAATTTTTCAACTTCATAACTTTGAATCGGCAGAAGTTCAGCTGTCCTGGCAGCTCTGATCTTTCTTTCAGGTTGCTGCATGACAACCACAAAAGGCTTAAATGGGTCTTTCCGGTTAGCGAAATCAAGCGACGGTGAACTTTTTACTGAAACATTCACTGATGACTGATGTGTTTGAACCGGCGGGGTCACCTTCACTGCCGTTGCATGATGGGGGGAGGTAGTAGAAACAGGCTGTTCCTCCTTATTACATCCCCACGTTATTAACAGACTGGATATCAACAAAATAAATAAGTTAAAGTTAATTATTCTTTTTTTCATCCTTGGTCTCTTTCTTTTCCAGAAAACGGAAAGTCGTCGCCAGACAATTAACTTTCATCATGGTGCGTCCACCAGTATCTTTTATGTCACTGACAGCAACATTGCTAATATTCACGATGCGTGGCAGATTGCCAACGGCGACAAAGAAATTGGCAAGGTTGTGGAATGATCCGGAAACTACTATATCTACGGGCACCTCTGAATAAAAGTCCTTAGGCTGTTCCAGTTTGGGCCTGAAGATAAGGAAATCAAGGCCGGAGCTTTTACCGACATTCGTTATACTTGTGAGAAGTGAAGGTATCTCTTTTTGATTGGGCAATTCAGTTAAAGCTGCGTCCAATTCTCTCTTTAATTGCTCATATTCCCTTTTAAGCTTCGGAAGATTATCTGCAATTTTCTTGTTTTCCTGAATCTGATTCTGGAGATCATCGAGTTTAACCTGCAACGACTTGAATTGCTCGTATTTGGGTTTTATAAGTAAGAAAAAGAACGCTGCACCCACAAGTATAAGTGTTAATAACAGAAGGGCCGCTTTCTGTTTATTCGGAAGTTTGAAAACTTTCTCAAATAGTTTCTCAACACTCGGGTTCATGGTTTGTCCTCTGCCTTTTCAGTGCAATATCAGTGGCGTCAATCTTTATGCTCAAAACATGTTAGAGACATCTGAGATCACTTCTGCTTAGGTGTTTCCGGTCCCGCAACCTTACTTGATTTCATTGCACAGGAAATTTCGAATTTTTTTGCTTTCAAGCCTTTAATATCCAATTGTTCAGACACAAGCAATTCAACATTCTGGAATTCAGTAGACCCTTGAAGATTGCGCATAAACTCGGCTATAAGCTCCTCATTGAAAGCTACTCCTGCAAGGGAAATACTTCCCGCATTTTCAGAATATTTCGTCAGCCAGACTTTTTCCGGGACTGCGTCGCTCAGTTTTGCAAGCCTGGTCGCCGGACCGGTTTTGTCCTGTCTTAACTGGTCAAGGATGCCCAGTTTCTTTCGCACCTCTTCCTGGAATTTTTTTATGTTATTTATTTCTCCGATTTTTTCTTTAAGGGTTTTGATCTCTTGTTCGGACTTAGATATTTCATCCTGTGCCGTGCTGATCTTGGCAAGCGTAACAGAATAAATACCAAGGCAAATGACAACAACTGCGATTACGGAAAGAACCAGAATGGAGAGTTGTTGTCTGGCCGACTCCTTCTTTTTCGCTGCCCTGACAGGTAGTAAATTGATCTTTATCATTTATCCCCAAACCTCCTCGTCGCCAGCCCCACAGCAACAGTAACAAGAGGCCCTATTTCGTTCAGATATTCCGGGTCGAATTCCTTTTCATTAATTTTAACGTTTAGAAATGGATTCAGGATTTCTACCGGCAGGCCAAGTCTCTGTTGAACCGCTTCCACCAGCATGGGCGTTTTAGCGCCACCTCCGCTCATGTAAACATTATTGATTTTTCCTTCACCGGCGGTGGTGTTGTAAAAATCCAGCGACCTGCGCATCTCCATGGCAAGTGTTTCGTTGACTCGGGAAATTGTTTCCTTGAGTTTTGACTGGTCAGAGGAGGCCTCTGATATCTTCATTTTTTCAGCTTCTTCACTGCTCACGCCGAACTGCTTCTGAATCTCCTCGGTATAGAGATTGCCCCCCATCTGGACATCTCGTGTGAATAGGGAAATATCATTTTTGACAATATTCAGGTTCATTATACTGGCGCCGATGTTTATTAAAGCAACAACATTTTCAGATCCAATATCATAATTAAGTTCAAATGCATTCTGAATTGCAAAAGAATCAACATCTACAACCGCAAGATTGATACCTGCCTCATTGAATACGGCCAGGTAATCATTTATGATTTCCTTCTTGCTGGCAACCAGGAGAACCTCCATTTTCGAAGGATCGTTCTGGTCGGAAGCGAGGATCTGGAAATCAATATTCACATCATTGATATCGAACGGGATATATTGCTCCGCTTCCCAGTGGATCTGGTCTTCGAGTTCTTCAGGAGGCATTGCAGGTAACGAAATCTTTCTTATGATCACCGAATTTCCCGACACTGAACAGGCAGCGTCTTTTACTCTTATATTTAGGCTTTTGAAAAGCTTTTTAATGGCTTCTACAATAGAAGAACTATCCATCAAGGTATTATCGACAATGGCTTCAAGCGGCAGTGGCAAAATGCCCACATTTTGAAGAGTAAAAGCGCCTTTCTGCTCCTTTAGCTGTACCAGCTTGACTGAACTTGATCCGATGTCGATGCCGATTATTTCTTTTTTCATGGATAAAAACATAAATAGTTCCTATTTCAGATTCTATTGCTCAAAAACCTTATCTCTTTCAGACAGATCAAAGCCAAGCGCAATAAGAATCTTCCTCTTGGTTTCCATGCGGCATTCAGCGCCACGTTCAATACGATCGATTGTCACCGAAGAAACACCTGCCATCCTTGCCAACTCTGCTTTGCTCATCAGCCGTTTTTCGCGAATGATTTTGACATTGTTATTATGTTTCATATTATTCCTTGCACTTGATAAGTTTTCTGTGGAATTAACAAGAAATCAACCAAATGTCAAGTAATTTATTATAATTATATAAAATGTTCTTTTATGTCATATCTCATTTTTATTAATAGTCTAATGATACCGCTTAGTTATCTGATAATTACACTATAAGGTTAATAAAAAACCGGATTGCCAAAACAATATCAGTTGATATTTCGGCAACCCGGCTGTCTTCTGGAGACCCAATGGGCTTTCCGTCCCACCTTCACAGATGGTTTAGTATTATCGTTATCCCAGCATTATATTTTAATTTTGAAAATGGGTAAAATCACATATACCGCATTATCACGTAAATATATGCAAATCAGCAGCCACTATGGCTAGAGTTTCTCCTTTCTGACAGAACCAGAGAATTAAACAACTATTAAATATATTGTCTCATATCTAACAAATTATTTTATAGAATGCAAGCCCTTTTTGCTAAATTAACCCGGCCATTTGACGTAATTTAATCATTCCCATGTTTGATAATAATTAATTACGAACTTTAGCCTCTCCAGAACAAGCCGCAAATTGCGTTTTGGTTATTTGTCAGCATTTTTCGAGGCAACTTTAATTTTCTCAGAAATTCCATAAGACACACCTTGTTCTTTGATAGACAATTACTTGCCGCAAACAAGCTCCCTGGTTTCACCAGGCAAGGAGCCACTGAAATCAGCTTTCCCCAGATATTCTCCCCTCATATAGCATGATGCTTCGCCCGCAGGCAGTTTTTTTGTTGAAATATTCCTGAACCTGAATGAAATTGAAGGTACCTGCGTCGAAGATATTTTCTCCTGTTCGACCGTGAAAATGAATGTAGCAACAGGCGGGAAGTTTTCTGAAATGACGGGTATTGCCATTTCATTAGTAGCATCGGCTAGGAGAGAGGAAATTACAGAGACCTTGGCCCCCTTTTCCAATTTTGGTAGAACGGCATGCATCACAACATTGGCTTCGCCGCTGTTGTTAAGTCTGAAATCATAGGCAGGTATCCACTTCAGATCAGAGCGAAGATATGAGACCGCTATCCGGCCCCCTTTTCTTGATAGCTTGACCCTGGCGACAATTCCGTTCGCATCCTTTCTCATTAGCGCCAGTCGAGCATCCAAGGATTTGAGCTCGCTTTCCGCAATACGCCTGGCACGGAAGACACTTTCCAACTGGGCAATTGCGAATTCGGTACCCTGCTTGACGGCAGCAAGCGGTTCCTGGTTGGTCTTGGTTTTGCGCGGGGCCTTGGCGCTCTGTGATTTAGCCGCAGCCATAAAGATGGACTCTCTTGCATCAAGTGCTTTCAAACGATCGGAAAGCGCATCCCTTCGTTCAGAAATCTTCGCCATCTCTCTGAGAATTCCAGGATCAGTTCTGGCCGGGACAATATCAACCCGTTCGATAACATAACCATCCAATGGCTTTATACGCAAAGATCCATCATTGATGGCTGACGGCAGCGAAATCTCCGCGTTCTCTTTGAGTATCTCCGTTTCGTTTTCCACCCGCGCGCCATCCAGATAAAGTGTGACAAGCCTGTTTGCCGCATAGGCCGGCATCGCAAGCAAAAACAGGGTCAAAAGAGCCAAAAGTAGCCGCATGTTATTCCCTGACATGGATGGCTGTCCTCATAAAGAGATGCTCGAGCAGCAAAACGCAAGGCTGCACATCTGCGGATTGTTCTATACGGAGTTATCTGAGCGGGTGTAAAAAGAGTCCGCTCCTCAATTTCGGTTCAAACCAGGTTGATTTAGGCGGCATTATTTTCCCTGCGTCAGCAAGTTTTATTAATTCTCCAATTGAAGTCGGATAAAGTGAGAAGGCCACCTGATATTCCCCGTTGTCCACCAGTCGCTCCAGTTCTTCCAGGCCCCGGATGCCGCCGACGAAATGTATGCGCTGGTCGTTGCGGGGATTTCTGACGCCAAGGACCGGATTCAGCAGGTTATCCTGGAGGATGGAAACATCCAGTCTGGCAACAGCGTCATTCTCATCGAACGAACCTTCTTTCGGTAAAAGTTCATACCATTTCCCCGCCAGAAACATGCCGAACTGATGCCGTTGGACAGGATTAAGGGGCTGCCTGACAGGTGTTATTTCAAATTTTCTGGCCATCGCCACCATGAATTCCGCAATATTATGCCCGTTCAGATCCTTCACCACCCTGTTATAGGGCATAACATTCATCTCTTTGTCAGGAAAAATCACCGTAAGGAAAAAGTTGTACTCCTCATCACCATTATGTCCAGGATTGCTGTTTTTCCGAATTTCCCGAACCCTGCTTGCGGCAGCACTCCGGTGATGACCGTCTGCCACATAAAGACAGGGTATTTCGGCGAAATAGCCGGTTAAGCGGACTATCTCGACCCTGTCGTTAATGACCCAAAGGGTATGGGCCAGTCCATCATCAGTGGTGAAATCATATACCGGTTCCCTCCCGGCAATCTCTTCGATCTGAGCGGCAATGGCCTTGTTGCTGCTGTCGCTGCAGTATGTATAAAAAACCGGTTCATCATTGGCATCCAGATAATCGATATGTTTAACCCGGTCCTCTTCCTTGTCTGCACGGGTCAATTCGTGCTTTTTTATCACACCGCGTTGATAATCGTCCACCCCGGCGCAAACCACAAGTCCGGTCTGGGTTATGGTTCCCATCCGTTGCCGGTAGACGTAGTAGCATTCGGTATCGTCCTGTACCAGTATACCTTTATGTTTGAACTCTTCCAGTTTCGCTTGTCCTTTCAGGTAAACCTGTTCGGAATAAGGATCCATATCGTAAGGGAGATCAATCTCCGGGCGCGAAATATGTAGAAAACTGTATTGATTCCCTTCAGCCATTTCCCGCGCTTCAGCCGTATTCATGACGTCGTAGGGAAACGCCGCCACCAATGGGGCAATCTCACGTGGAGGGCGAAGCGCCCGAAATGGTTTGATTATAGCCATGATTACCTCTTTATCAAATATTTACATATATGAGCAGCTCACTGCCCGCTGTCCACTGCCTGTTCAGAAATATCGCCTAGCTCCGATAAACTTCTTCATAAAATAGGCATCTTCCAGCGACGATACCTTTATCTCGTCCCCCCTGCGTGGAGCATGGACAAAACGTCCGTTCCCCACATATATCCCCACATGATTAATTGAGACATCCGAACTGCCGAAAAAGACAAGATCCCCGTCCTTGAGAAATCCTCTGCCGACAAATTCACCTGTCCGGAACTGCTCCATTGAGGTTCTCGGTATGTTGACCCCGCACAGGTTATATACAGCCCGTACAAAACCGCTGCAATCCATCCCCTCAACAACGTTGTTTCCACCCCATTGATATGGGATTCCGACGAATCGCTCGGCAGTCCGCGCGGCAATGCCTCCCATTTCAGGACCGGAACCTGATCTGGGAACCGATACGTTACCGGAATGCCCGGGCTCTTTCCTTGCGCTAAGATAAATTTCACGGGGTGAAGCTATAAAGTATGCGCCGATGATCTTCTCGGCGACCAGTTTTCCCGCACCCCTCCGTGCCGCCTCTCTTGAGGTGTAGTCGGCGAAACGGACAGCATAGTAGCCGTTTTCTTTCCTGAAGTAGAACGCGTCTATACCTTTCCCCTGAAGCTTGGAAGTCAACCGCTCGGCATTCTCCACTTCGGTAAATGCTCCCACCTGGATGGAATATCCGACTCGCGAAATTCCCTTCATTTCCTTCAATTGAGAGGCGCAACCAGTCGCGACGAGCATCATGATAATACAGAAAAGCCAGGATGAGATAATTATTCGAGTCACTTTGATACCTTGGATCGCAGAGCTGCCATTATAACCACATAAAACGCATCATGCATGGAGGCCACTTCGCGGCGGATCCATTTATCACGGGAAGGACCCCGTCGATACAGGATGCAATTCAACCTGGTCTGAGATCAGAGGGAATGAATCCCAACAATTATAGCAGTTAAAAGCAGGATTCACCAGAGTTGTGATTTATTCTGTTGCACTGTACGAATATTGATTGTTTCCATCCGGAGCTTCCGGATGGAACTGCTTTATTTAATTCTACGGAACACACTACTCGGGGCTCATGTTTCTTTTTTCACCCATAAGATAAGCAACCACGAACTCCTCCAGATCGCCGTCAAGGACCCCGTCCGGATTACCTGTCTCCACCCCGGTGCGGAGGTCTTTTACCATTTTGTAAGGATGAAGGACATAGGAACGGATCTGGCTCCCCCAGCCGATTTCCTTCTTCTCGCCGCCTATTTCCGCGGCCCTTGCCTCTCGTTCTTCCATTTCCCGTTCATACAGCTTTGCCCGAAGTACACGCATGGCGGTCGCCCGGTTCATGTGCTGGCTCCGTTCTGTCTGGCAGGCCACCACGATTCCGGAAGGCATATGTGTGATTCTGATAGCGGAATCAGTAGTATTTACATGCTGACCACCCGCGCCGCTGGAACGGTAGGTATCAACACGCAGGTCTGAATCGCTGATCTTGACTTCCACATCATCCTCGATCTCCGGAAATACGAAGACCGAAGCAAAGGAGGTATGACGACGGGCATTCGAGTCAAATGGAGAAATCCGCACAAGGCGATGTATGCCCGCCTCGGCCTTGAGATAGCCATAGGCGAATTCGCCATTTGCGTAGAAGGTCACTCCCTTTACTCCTGCCTCTTCTCCGGCCTGGTAATCGGTGATCTCCGTCCGCCATCCCTTGCGCTCGCAATAACGGAGGTACATCCGCAGCAGCATCTCGGCCCAATCCTGAGATTCGGTGCCTCCTGCTCCGGCATTTATGGAAACGAAACAGGAGCTGCGATCATGAGGCCCGGAAAGCATTTTCTGAAATTCTGCCTGGGCAACCCCACTCTCCAGTTCTTCGTTTAACTTTTTCACCTCCGTCAGTGTATCTTCATCCTCTGCTTCACCACCCAGCTCGATAAGTTCCCGGATATCTTCCTCTTTGCGGCGGAGCCAGTCCCAGTTTTCTACGACTTTGTCTAAAACAGTCCTTTCCTTAAGAAGCTTCTGGGCATTTTCAGCGTCGTCCCAGAAACCGGGGGCGGCTATGCCCGCCTCCAATTCCAGAATGGCCTCCCGCTTGCTGTCGATGTCAAAGAGACCCCCGTAACTTGTTAATCCGTACCGCGAGCTCTTCAATTCGTTCCACTTCTTCTCTGAACATTTATTGCTCCTTTAATCTGATCATGTAGGGGCAACCCTGTGTGGTTGCCCTTCATCGGACATCCTGTCCTCTTCCACCGGCAATGATCAATCACGGCCAGAACCATTTAAATGTTTTATAATTACTCCGGCGAATTCCGCCCCTTGCACTGCTTATCCTGCAAGGAAGTAAAAATCATATCCAGCACCGATTTCTGTCTTGCTTCAAATTTGTTAAGAACCGCAAGACAAGTGCCCATCGGGAATTTCTCATGGAGATAGTCGGCCTCGCGACCTGAAAGGATGACAATCCTGTTTTTGTCGATGCCTGAATCCGTCGCAAACTTGTAGATCTTGGACCCGTCCAGCGTAGGCATCTCCAGGTCCACAAGTAGCAGGTCCAGGTCCTTCATTCTAATGGCAGCAAGGGCCTTGACCGGGTCAATACAGGTTTCCACGCACAACAACGGGTAATATTCATGGATGTATTGGCCCAGAATCTTTAAAAAAGTTGCGTCGTCATCTATGATCAATATCTTTCCCACATCTCTCCTTATACCATAATTACAGGTTTAGTATAAAGCAACAAAGGCCTTTTTGATATTCCGGCGCCAACCTGACCTGGCGTTGTAATACATCCGGTGAGTAGTCAATTGCGGTTTGACGGCTTATTACGAAGGAACGGTTTCTATTTCATTATTCTGGTTGCGACACTCAAAACTTGGAAGGGGATATGGAGGTCAAGCGCCTTGGCAGCCCGCAGGTTTATGATCATATCTGTCTTTTTGGGTGTCGCAATGGGGATCTGGCCGATCTTTTTGCCGTTCAATACCTTGACGGCGCTCTCCCCGGCCAGTTGCCCCTGTTCCGTGGGACTGATCTCCAGAGCAAGAAGCGCCCCCCTGTCAGCTGCGTCCGGTATCTGGGATATTACCGGTATTTTATACTCATTTGCCCTGTGCACAATTTTTTCGAATCCCTTGCACCCTGCCGAGCATTCCGAAACATAAACTAAATCTACCTTTGAGAGAAGCGGATTCAGAGCCACATCGAGTCCGGTAACGGATGTGACATTTATCGCAAATACGGCAAAACCGAGTTGCGAGGCTGCCCTTTTTATCTCTTTCAGCTGCACCAGCGAACCAATTTCTCTTGAGTTGTAGATAACACCCATATTCTTGATCGGTTTAACCTCAAAGGCTGATTTGATCAGGGTTATCATCGGGACTTTAGAACTGACGCCGGTCATATTCCGGCCGGTTACCGTCATGTTCCTGGTGACACCGGTTTCCACAGGCCCATAGACATCCGCGAAAACAATCGGGATATCCTCGGTTTCCCGCATGGCCGC